>Ga0206131_10006275_pt1 | contig 12235 bp, 9 predicted proteins | sample Helgoland_Spring_FD_148636 | JGI IMG/M metagenome (GOLD analysis project Ga0206131, IMG submission 148636) | Pelagic subsurface seawater microbial communities from Kabeltonne, Helgoland, North Sea - Helgoland_Spring_Bloom_20160517_1 | ecosystem: Environmental > Aquatic > Marine > Epipelagic ... | reverse complement strand
CGCAACACTCGAGCGTGACGAACGCATCATGGTCCTCCGCAATCAACTCCAAGATGTCATCGACAAGTTAGACCACCTTGGCGACCACAGCACCAAAACCTAATTTGGTAAACTAACGATAAATACCCCAACTCCCACCTTGCTAGAGTTCACCTTTATCTTCTAGCTTAAAGGCAGTCCATGAGCACTACTTGCGGTATGCTCTCACCACAGCAGCGGCTTCCTTTTTTACTGCATCTCGCAGCTTCTTTGGTTTCACAACCAGAGCATCACGACCCCAGCTCAGGATTAGATACTTTGCCTCTTCTAGATTACCTAGCTGCATCCTCAGCTCCACTTTTTCTCCGTGGTCATCAAGTGCTCGGGTCGTTTGCGTGGGATGCCAGAGCCGTTCCTGGACGATACGGGCCATCCAGCCAGTCACTACCACAACAATCTCCTCTGTTGCAGCCTCATTATGATCCCAGACTCCGATACTCCCCCCGAGGTGTTGCCCGATCTGAAAGTCTGCCGGCCGCTCAAAAGTTGTTTTCAGAACATTTAGCCCCTTGATTCTCTGAATGGCAAATGTCCTTAGCCCATCACGCATGTTGTCATGCCCCACCACATACCATCCTCCATCGATCTCACCGACGTGATACGGCCGCAATCGTCGCTTGATCGATTTTTTATCCCCTAGTTTGCGGTAGGAAAAACTCACTTCATGTTGATTGAGGACCGCCTCGGCAAGTTTACCAAACAGAGTAAGATCCGCATCGACCACACCAGCCTCCTTCACAGTAAACACCTGATCCATACTCGCCCAGTTCATATTGACTTGGCCGTCAAGCTGCCTCGTTAACCGCTCGAACGCCGGCTTTAAAGCTTCCGCCAGCTTCGTGCCCTTCACGCTCTTCATTGCATGACGAGCTAGAAACATAGCAGCTAGATCTTCCACCTGGGCCTCAAACACCGGAAAGTTCGTCACGTCACTGGTAAACTCATAACCATGCATCCCCTTATTGTATTCAAGGGGCAGCTCCAACTGGTCTCTGATGAAATTTACATCCCTCTGGATCGTCTTCTGAGTCACTTCTAGTCGATCTGCCAAGCTCCTGCAGTTTGGATACCCCCCACCCTTGACCGCTTCCACAATGGTATAAATACGCCGCATCTGCACTTTTCCACCTCCACTAAATCCGCTCATGGCAAAAATATTAACACAACCAAATATCTATAGCCAATATAATATCACCCAAAGAATGTCCCATGCTACTAGCGCGCGAGGAATTTCACAAAACGAAAACCAACTGCTACTTACCTTTTCCCACTTTCACAAAAGGGCGCATTTTATCAAAAGTTTTATCGCCGATACCCTCAACAGCTTTAAGTTTTTCGATCTTGTCAAATGGCCTAGCAGAAATGATTCGCTTAGCCATCACATCACCAACCCCCCGAAGCTGCTTAAGTTCTTCAAGTGTCGCAGTATTCAAATTGATTGGATCCTCCTCAGTAAGCGATGAAAACAACCCTCCCTCGACCACGTCATCGAGGGCCTTAGCTTCTGCTCTTTCTCTAGCGCGAAGTTCGACAACTCTTGCTGGGTTGCTTTTTGCCCAAGCGCCTTTTTTCAGTACTGCTGCGCCTAATTCAAGATCTTTGAGATACTGCTCATACTCACTCGATCTAGTGCCATCAGGCCTTGTTTTTTTCACGCCATACACACGAGCTAACCCTTCTTGCACAAGCACTGCGGCGAGATCTCTTCCATCCGAAAGAGTGACCATTCCGTAAATCCTCGGCTTCTTTGACCTGCCCATGGCACGAGCCCCAGTGGTATGCACAACAAACGGCTTCGCAAGAAGGTCCTCCGAACGTGCTTTTGCCTGCTTACCAACAAGAATAGCATCCACTCCCTTCTCTAGTCCAAAATACCGATACTGAGTCCTCACACGACGCTTTCCAGAATCACCATTAGCAACGGTCTCCGGGCAATCCACATAGTAGAGTCGAATTGTTTCAACCCTCTCTTTTCCTTTGTCGTCTAGGACCACAAGAAAGCTGTCTCCATCGGCCCACGCTTGATTTTTCTGCATGACTGCAGGATAGGAAACCAATTCATTACTGGATGGCGCCGAAAATAAAGGTTGCAGCAATAGCATTAAGGTCATCAATACTAGAGGTTTATAGATATTTTTCTTAGCCATGATTCGTGATCATTTAATTAACAGAGCTACCTCTAATCAAGGTTCCGAAGTCGCATTTCAATTCTACGTGATGCTGCGTTTTTAATCGAATAAGTGTCTGGCAGTTTCAAATTCCCATTTACAGGCTGCGTCTGACCTGCAGAGTAGCAATAAATATCGACTAATCTCATCTTAGCGTTATTAGGCTGTTTCTTAACATATGAAGACCAAGCCTTCTTAATAGCCAAGGCTCTGAGTAATCCTATATCATTATTCGATCCAGGAATAAGCGCCCTAACATCAAAATTATTTTTTGTAAGATAATCTGGCAATTTGTCATCTAAATTCCCGAGTTTACGTTTACTTTTACTGACGGGCTCACCATCAGTATGACCTATGATTTCAAGAATTACATTATTCCCGTCACGCTTTTTTAGCTGGGAAGCCATATTAGCGAAGGGCCCCTCAGGACCTTCTAATTTTTCACGAAATTCTGAATTTATAACAGCATTGCCTGATTCGAACGTTTCTCCTGTCCCTGCAATCTCAACCAGCACCTTCTCGTTTTTCTTTAGCAATGCATTGTTCCACCTCTTTAAATCGGCATTATCATCAATTAGCCCATTATTGGCTTCTACCAACCTAGTATTATCATCCTTCAGCTTATTTACCCTCCCAATAAAACTATCTATGACTTTGGCGTTCTCAACGCTGTTTACGTCAACAGCGGCTACCTCCTCTTCTAGCTTTTGCTTTGCCTGAACTTGAACCACGTTAATATTATTCAGTTCAGCATACCTTTTATACCAATCAGAAGCCAAAGAAAGCTTACTTTCCAATGCTTTAACCTTTGGTGGTAATGCTTTCATCATAGCTATCCGTTCATTCAGTCTCTTAAGCTCTTTCAGCTTCTTCTGATACTCCACATACCAGTCAGAATCTTTTTCAATATCCTCACGCAGTTTAGCATTCTCTTTTTTCAAGCGTTCATTTTCATCCACAACGCCTGCCAATTTACTATCCGTGAAAGCCGTTACACCGGCACTGAGAATCCACAAAACCAAAGCAATCATAAATAGAGCAAGCATGCAGTCTGCATAGCCAGCCCAAAAATTGGTTTCCTCTGTATTTCTCCGGTATCTCATACCCTGTGATTATTATTTATGGCGTGGCAGCGGCGATTATTTCTTCCTCCCCCACCAATGCTTTTCCTCTTTATCTCCAGATTCTAATTTGAGATTGTCGAGCTTATCACAAAGCTTTGCTATGAGCTCATTAAGCTCCTTTTGTTTGGGTATACTACTTTCATCACTATCCTTCAGACACTTCCGTAACTTGTCTGATGTTTCGGTATTGCTCTGAGAGAAGCGATCAACAGTCGTTTTCAATTCCTTGATTTGAGCACCAAAAGAATTCAACCCAGCTTCTCGCTTTTCTGACGAGTCTTTACTCTGAGCCACTAGAGTATTCACAAATTCCTTATTTTTATCACCTAACCCATTAATGGATGAACTGATACCTTTGATCATTTCACCTAGATCTTCTTGAATGGCTTCGCTCTTTTTATTGTGTTCATTGGTGTATTTGATCAAGCCGTTGATCAGTGACTCATTATCTTTCCCTATGGCGTCTAGTGTTCCTGACAGCCTCTCAAATAGACTCGCTGTCACATCATTCAATGCCTCCAACTGCACTTTGGATTGCTGATCCAGTGATTTTTGAACTCCTACATTTGAGTCAACCAAATCAGTAATATTGTCTGTCAATGCGGCATTCGATTGAACCATCGTCTTTTCAAGTTTTTGAATAACTTCTTCCAACTGTTTGCCTGTGGCTATTTGACGTTCACTTTGCTCCTGGGTCCTTTGGTCGAGAGATTGAAGCAACTTATTGCAGTCCACAACCAAAGCCTTCATCACCGTTGTAGAGCTATCTACAGCACCTGCCACGTTATCAGCATTTGAGTTAAAACGATTAGCTGCCTTGGTAAATTCAGATAGTTGATAAACAACGGCACCTTCAGGTCCGAACACCTTATTAGCCTCATTAGTTGAGACTGTCAGTTGATTAATGGAACCTTGCAACTGATCGGACTGCTTCTGCATGTCACGGGTAGCTTCCCTGTAATGAATAGCTCCACGATCCAACATCTCAGTAGCTCTTTTCAGAGCCGTCTGTTCTGGTTCTATGTAGTAGGGTAACAATTGCTCTAAGGCTAACCTTTCTATTTCAGCAAAACATTTTTCTCTATTAGCCCTTACAGCTACTCGAATTGTGATTAATAGAATAGTGCCCAATACACCACATATACTCGCCATAAAGGCGTCACCAAATCCTGACACTACATTACCCAGAGCTTTCTGAAATGCAGGGGTGTTCATATCCTTTTCTACAGCAGCATCGTTAGCATTGTTTGTATTCCCCGCTGGAGCCTGGGTAACCAACACCTTTGATACACTACCATCCTTTTGGACAAATTGCCTCAGTTCATCGCTGCTAAGTGTTTCCCTTAAACTCCAGAGGGTTCCCATTAAACCGAGAACCAACAACGAGGCAATAAGAGTTCCCGGGAAAGCATTTCTCAGCTTACCGGCATCGGTTTCGGCAGCCACCGCCCCAAGATCATGAAGAGCAACCATCCCCGCGTAGTCAGAGAAGATTTCAATTTCTCTGACACGGGTTCCAACCATGCTCTCAGGATCAATAGAGTGCTCCTCCAATAACGCAGAAGACTTCTTCGGCTCTATCCTTCCTGGTTGATTAAGGAACCCTTGAACAAGATCCCTTAATGCCTCCGCATAACCAAATTCTTTTTGATAAGTAAGTATCGCCCATATCTGAAACCCTGCTCCGACTACAAACAATAGTCCAATTAAAGTGGGAACATTAAACCCAATTATTTCCTGTATCATCTTGTTTCAATTATCCAAACTTCTACTCGTCTGTTCTGAGCCTTACCACGTTCAGTATCGTTATCAGCAATGGGCCACCTCATCCCACATTCATATGTCTTGACCAACCCTTGAACGGACTGTGAGACTACCCGCTTCGACACATGCGATGCCCTCTTACGAGACAGGTTCATATTGTAATCAGCAGCACCTTGATTATCAGTGAAACCAACGAGCAAACATTCCTTCTTCTTGTCGAGATGTAATGTTAAACTGTCCTTTATGCGTTCAACGTCTCCACGTGCCTTAATATCTAGATCAGAGCTGTTGAGGGAAAACCTGAAATTGGAATTCACCTTATACGCGGCAACCAATTTTTCAGCACCTATAGCATCAATAATATACTGAGGAGGTTTCGGGTAGGGTATGCCATTAGGCCTCATGTCTATATAACCAGCGGCTGCTACGATCGCCTGGCCTTTATCGCTAAGAACAAACTTCATGAAATCTGTAACATCTGAGGATCTCGTCTTACTGGTATGCCCAAAAACTCTCCTCGAATACCTATAGTTTTCCGTAGCTATTGAAGACGGGGTTGGGGCAAACCCCGGATCATCCTTGCTTGAGGAAACAATCAGTCTTTTTTGGTTAACTGAGTTGTGAAATGCCCCAACCCCCAATGCCCGTGAATTTGTTGCCAATTGTGCCACTACGGAATCGACCTCAAATTTACCGCTATTTTGAGATAGCAAAGCGCGTGAGCCAGGATCTATTACTTGGCCTCCATCCCGCCCTTTTTGAGGGACCAGCAAATGGATGGGACTATTCGAGCCTCCCAAAGATTGCCAATTTGTAATTTTTCCGGCCAAGACCTTCTCCAGGTCAAACTGAGTTATTATACTCACCGGTTGGGAGGCGGGAACCAAAGCGACCATCGCATCCAATGCGATTACATTAGTTTGAATGGACTCCCCCTTCCTTCTATCTAAGTCAAACCGAACCATATCATTCCCAGAGTTTGTAACGCTCTCACTAACTTCGATGGACTGATTTGGGGATGTTACATATCTACGATGGCTGGTTTGACTAGGATGGAGAACAAGCCTCCCCTTATTGCCCGATTGAGCTTCGTAGTATCCTTCAATAAGCCTGACGACCAGGCGTTGCTCCATAGCAGAGGAGCACACAATTCTAATAATGGGCTGAGCATCATTCCATGCCTTCATCTTTTCAGCTAGACTCTTCCTCTTGGCCTCTTCCTCCAAACTCTTTAGCTCAGCCAATCTCCTTAACTCTTCTAATCGCCTTCTTTCCTGTTCAGCAACAATGGCACTCGCCACGCCTTTTTTTGCACTGTTAACAGCTCCCACATAACCTTGTTTACTCGCGTTCAAGTCAGTAACTGGAGCCGTTCCTGTTGGCTTACTTTTCTTAATGATCAATCCAACCCCCTGTTTAATCTGTTGATCAACCCGGGCTAATGTTTTTTGCGTTGGCTTTTCATCGAGAAGCCTCGCTTGCCCGTTAAGTTTGGAGACCTCGTTACGAAGTGACTTCCCTTCCTTCCTAGCCTTTTCATACTGAGTGTTGACCGCCACAACCTTTACCTCTGGAACCTTTAAGCCAGTGGCTCTTTTGAGTTCATCATCTAGACGAACGAGCTCCTCATTCAGTTTCTCAAGCTCCTGCTTAATTTTATCGGAGGGGGTCGCCTCTAAAAGCTCAATGCGTCGATCTACCTTATCTTTCCACAACTGAACATAGGGATCACCAAAACCTCTATTCTGAGGAAGCTTATTAACATCACCATTCCAATCCTTAACATCCTTTTGCAGTGCAACAACAGCCTCTTGTAACTGGCGACTTTCACTACCTCCAGTCACCCAATAGATCAGAGTGAATAACACGACAAGAACTACAGTGCCTTTGATGAGTTTGGACTTATGCAGCTCAGCCCAAGAAACCAACCTCAGTTTGCTTTGGCAACCTACTTCCCCAAACGGACACGTCCAGTCTTCTGCAGCATTTTCATCTATGGTGAAGATGCCCTTTTGACGGCACCGATCACAGCAATCCGTGCACTTGTAATGTGGAAGCATGAATTTAGGGTTGGCTGTGTGGCATTAATACTTTGGGTCGGTTTTCCTGATCTTCAGATTCAGAGTCCAAGTGACAAAAATATCTATACTTTTGATCATTAGACATTCCCTTTTCATAATGCCTGTGAAGTTGGTGAACTATTTCGAGGCAACGTGCGGGTAATACACACTCTATACTAAGACATACCAATTCATACGGGTTATCATGATCAGAGAAAACCAGTTGCCCTCTGTAATTCTGATCCTCGAATTTTTTATGTAGCTCTTTTCTGTTTTGATCACCCTCGGTGAGAGGATTCAGTAGCATGATACGCTCTCTAGGTATCGGCTCTCCTGTTTGACTAAGCGCCTCATCATATTGAGCTGGATCTGGATCTCCGGACCGAGAAGCCAAAGTAACTGCACTTTCCAGAAATCTCTTAACTCTTGCTTTGTAAACAGAATTCCAGTTCTTTGAAAAAACTTCCCATATATTGCGTCCTAGAACATCCTTGCCGACTAATGTCCTCTCCTGGCATACATTATCGTGCCCGCCCTTGACCTTAGTTTCAGCAATTTTAACGACCTTGTCATAGATTGCTTCACGTCCTACAGCGTATAGCGTCACTAGATTCTCGCCATCAAGAAGGCCCTTACGACACTCTCGTATCAAATCATCCATACGCCCTCGGTCTTTTCTCATGGCCTGCCATATTTGATTGTAGGCGTCTTGATCAAACTCTACTATATCCTGAGCGAACTTATCGTTATCTGACACATCGAAGTTTGAGAGCAATGGTTTTCTGTCTGACTTCACCGTTTCCAAGGTTGTGTTTATTACATCCTTAGTTTGTTCAAGAGCTGCAACCAACTCAGTGATCTCGTCAATTAAGGCTTCGGCTAAGTCTGCAGCATAGAGTTTTCCGAACTCCATAGAATCGGCAACACAAGCGTCAATCATTTCCCGTTTGCAACGCTCAAACATTCTCTTTTCGGCGTTTAAATTTTTGGATAACCAGCCGATTTTATCAGCATGAGATATCCATTTTCTCTCAAGAGAATCAATCGAAGGAGCGCTGTCTAATTTACCAGAAGATCGAAAATCTTTACCATGTATGACTAGGCCGTCCTTCAATTTGTTCAAGCTTTCTTGGATCTCACTCAGTCCCATTTTTCCTTCCTGCCACTGGCGGTTTACCCATACCGATAATTCACGAGACAACTCCTCAGAATCCCCCCTATCAATCCCTTGCATGCGAGCATGAAAATAACCCTTTGTCCCGGACTCCCTGAACTTCCTAAGTTTATAGTCTTCAAGGTGCCTAGCTAAGTTTTTTACACTACCAGATAAGCCATCGTGCAGATTAACGTCCTCAGCAGCCCTCTCCCATTCCTTTTTAAATGTGGGGAATTTTTGAGTCTCAGACAAAATCCATTGTTCATCACTAGTGATGGATAGAATGGATTTCATTTCTGAAAAATCGAGAGTGTTTACCGCAGGACTGTCTTGATACCCATATTGATTGTCCCAATTATTATTCAGCATTTGTTCAAATGCTTGCTCCAAATAATCAAACCTCAGAGCCTCTTTGGCCTGCTCTTCTGGAATCGTCCAGCGCTGTAAACCAATAGAGCCAAACCGCAAAGACCTTGCGTTGTTACCCTTTTCGTCGGGTTCTGCATCATATCCTCCACCGAATATATCCTCTCCCGTAAATGATTTGAGAGTGGTTTCATCAATGTGATTAAACACCTCAGACATCACTTTTTGATACACCCAACTGCCAACAATTTTAACTTGGTTATCAGGTTCAAACTTCACATCCTCCTTATTTTGCGGTGTAATAAGGTAAACAGTATTGATATACTTGTGGTTGGGAACTTTAGTCTCACTTATCTCCGTTAAATCTTGAGGCAAATAATCACCCACCATCAAATTATTAAGATCTCGGATCACCGCATACTGATTAGCAAAGAAAAAATGTGGATTCGCTGGATTGTCTTTAATTCGATCAGTTGTAAAACCATAGACAAATATAGGATACTTCTCGCTATTCGGATAAGCCTTCCGGATAGTTGTTACAACATCAATCAAAGCACCACTTCCTGTTCCGCCAGCGAAGGTGGCAAAAATATGAAAGGTGTGTTCAGCTTTCCCTCCTAAAGAATCGACCTTGTTTTTTAGTTTTTGTAAAAAAACAGGAACATTAGAGGCAAAGAGAAAACGTCCAAACCTACGTCTTTGATTTGCACCGGGGACACCTTCGCCAGCACCTCTCAGATATTTTTGAATGCTCTCCTGTGAACCTATCCATGACCTTATATGCGGCAAACCATCCACAGCATTCAAATCCATTACATTGTCCTTCAGATTTATTACATCCGAAGGGTTCAAGCTTATGTCCTCCCCCAAGATCTTCCACCTAGGCGATTTTTGCACATCCGCACTTGAATCGACGTAGAGATATCCGATGCGAGGTTTGTTTTTTTGAATTTCTACAACTTTTTGATTCAAGAATTCGCATTTCTTAATCTCAGCTAAAGCCTTTCCTCCAAATCCTCCCAATCCTATAAACAAGTGGTTTTCCATAGTGGTAATAGTCTAATTTTTAAATTCTATGTTATAACTAGCAAGGGCGAACTAAATCCTTCCAAGCCTCTCTCATTGTTACAAAACCGAAAATCAAAAGCACCAAAGCTAGGAGGATAATTAAAGCTTGGTTCAGAGAACCAGCCCTCGCCTCGACCCCGTTGTTTTTTGCATCAAAAAGTTCTTCAACGCGAATTTCCATCACTTCATCTGCTAGGAAATTATCCAAACTAAGCTCTTCCGGGTATTCCATTAATTGGATCTGATTGCTGTCATTGGCTATTTGTAACGCAACATCCTCTTCTGTCCGATATTCAACCCCTGGGGGTGAATCGGGCAAACTCCCTAATAAACTTTCTAAAACGGCAGCCACTTGCTGAGTGTATATCTGAATATGAGCAATAGACTTTACCCTAATTTGAGATCCTCCTGCATCAGGGTGTTTTAAACCAGACTGGTTATCCGCTACATCCAGCTGATTCCATGCCCGAGTCATAGCATCACTCCTCCATGCAACATCATCTCGGAGGCTATTAAGCAATTCCACCTTTTGTTTTTGAATGTATTGCTCCGCACCCTGCACCCCCAAAAAGGAGACTGCCAAAGCAGCCGCTACTAATGAGCCAGCATACAAACACTTGGATCCCCCTTTCCACTTTTTGTTAATTGACCATCTCAAGCCCCACAAAACGAAGTAAAAAGCTACGCCAAACAATAGAGAATACAGTAGGTAGATTGCTTCTGATAATGAGGATAGAACGCTGAATTGCAGGATTTCGGAAAAACTCATATCACGTTACTCAAGTGGACACACTACAACATGTCAATTTTATAATAAATTCAATATTCGCGACATTAACAAACCTTTTATATCTGTGGAAGTAGATACACCTGCTGAGGATGTTAAACTCATGAGACCCCAACATCCAACAAGACTTGCATAAGATGATCGATTAGATAGTTACCCCCCGCCCTTTAGTAAGGTGTAGACCCTACCAAAGAGATCGTTTTTTCATCACGAACCCCACCATAGTATTTCTCCAAAACCTGGCTAAACACTGCCAAAGACTCATCTGCGAGCTCAAACAAAGTCATGGACGACTTGAGCTTCAGATCATCCGGCGATCCCATGATCTCTCGTGCGGTCTTCCCATCCACTCCGCACAGAGCCTCTGCACATTCCACCAACCGGGGACCTAAAACAGGGTGAGACAAATAGGCATTAGCCTCCTCCAGGCTCTTGATAGAATAATTCTGAGCAATCGAGCTAACCCCTAACCCGTCAATTTGAGGGAATATATACCAAATCCAGTGAGTCTCTTTACGACCGTTTTTCAGCTCTGACAGGGCTTTTTGATAATCTTGCTCCTGCGCACTCACAAAGCGTGCCCAATCAAATAAGTCAACTTTTGAAAAATCATTCATACCCGAACCCAATACACTCTAAAAACAGAAATCAAGACAAAACAAGACCACGAAAGCATCACCTTACAAGCTCTTCCCTCATCCTTGCGACACGGGCGCCCTTTGCTATTATGATACCATCGGCAGCTTTTGTTGTGGCGGATATTACCACTGATTGTTAGCCAGTGAGTTTTTCTCGCTTCGGCATGAATACCCCCATTTGAGAATTGAGTCCCCTCGCCGACACTCGGCAGAACCGAGATCAAGTTCAAAAGAATGGCTATAGCGGCCAGAACAATTTTCATATCAATGACTGACTACAAGGTAATATCTCCAGTTAGTCTGGATTATGATTTGCGCAATCTCAACTCAATGACAACAAGCATAGCGACCGTCAGAATATTGACAAGTGTCCAGATCGGACGCCCCAAGTGAAGAGGAACCAATGGATTATAGATCACCGCCGCAGTAATATACAGCCAAGCGAGCTCCCTTCCCTTGGTAGCATTCCAAGTCTTCACCCCAAGATATGAACATCCCATACAGACAACCACCTTCAACAACTGGTAATAACCATAGGGATTGATCGGGAGCAGTGCCCATAATACCAACACTACTAAAATGACTCGAATGGATCGTTCAATTTTCATGATTCGCCTATATGATAGTTTTTAGAATTTGATTGGACGAGCATTTTCTAGCCTCGTCAGTCATCAACACTCCAGATATTAATCTTATTATTTGGGCAACAAAAAATCATTAGGCAGGCGTCCTATGACACACCGTTTCTCATTTACCTCTTGATTTTTCGATCCTGATTACGCATAGTGCTTACAACATCAGGAGCGACCTTTCGGGGTCCGGCAACCTGGCCTGGAAAAGCCAAGGTGCCTAGATGACGATGAACTTCGGTTCGGCTGTCACGATGTGCGATTTAGACTAAATATCTAAATCGAACGAATTTTCCAACCGGATTTAAACGACCCGGCCTGATACACTTCAGGTCGGGTCGTTTGTTTTTGGTGCCACCTCTCACAAGAGGCGGGCAAAACTCCTGATGTGTTCAAACAAAAAGACACATCATGACTAATACGACAACACAACAGA
>Ga0206131_10006272_pt1 | contig 12239 bp, 4 predicted proteins | sample Helgoland_Spring_FD_148636 | JGI IMG/M metagenome (GOLD analysis project Ga0206131, IMG submission 148636) | Pelagic subsurface seawater microbial communities from Kabeltonne, Helgoland, North Sea - Helgoland_Spring_Bloom_20160517_1 | ecosystem: Environmental > Aquatic > Marine > Epipelagic ... | reverse complement strand
TGTAGAACACACCAATGTTGCCATGAAAGAAACACTATCTCCTTTCATCAATTTTTAAGTTCAATTATTAATGGTCTTATACTTAATTGCATTTGAAAGATTTCGGAATATGTCATTTGAAAATTGAACTGTATTTAATTTATCTGACGCTACTTGTTTTGAATCTAATTTTAAAGTATTAACAATTAAAAAAACGCTCACAATAATTATGGTTAATGCAATAAGTTTTAATAAATTTTTCATTGAGGTAAATTTTTAAGTTTTTTTAGTATTTGTTATTAGTGTTAATCTACTAAAAGGCTTTATTATAATATCTAATTTATCAATACAATATACAAAACTGTTTTTAGAGCTTGTTTTAGTTATCTTACGTCTTTTGATGATTTGGACGGTTTTACTGGTGGAAATGAAGAATTTTGTGAGCCATAAAATAGGCTGTTTTGTGAGATATTTGTTGGAATGCCTGTATTTAGAGTTTTTCTATTTAGCTTAAGTCCTTCTATCATTGAGATAAAAAGTAATCAGTCAGATTTAAGAAGTTTGACTGGCGGTCAAGAGGTCGTTGGTTCGACTCCCATCTTCTCCACAAAAAAAACCTAATATATTAACAGTTAATGTGTTATTTTTTTTGAATTTGTACGATTATTGTACGGTCAGCATTATAAAGCCTAAAAAGTCCAGCCTAAAAGTTTCAATATTAACCCCACCCACTCAATTTAAAAACATTTTCCTTTCGGAGCTGTGCTGCTGAAATGGATATATTACATAATACCTGGACTTACTGAAGAGTATACCCAGTAATAATTCATCAAAAGTGATTTTTGGTTCCTTATGACTCATTATTAAGTGATTTTATATTAATGTTAAAGGATATTAAATTCCATATCAATATGTAACTTTAATATTATTCTATTATATAGATATAGGCTATATTCCATGAATAAAAGTTGTAACAGTTTGATCTTTATTAAAATTAAATTTCTTTTTAAGTCGATATTTCTTGCTTTCTACGGTTCTGATTGAGACACCTGTTAGTTGAGCAATCTCATCTGTACCATGATTCATTTTTAAATAAGCACAAAGCCTTAAATCATTTTGAGTTAAATTACTTGTTGAAACAGCAATTAATGATTTGAAAAATCCAGGATATACGTCCTCAAAATGTTTTTCAAAGCGATCTGCCATATTTTCATATTTTATAAGACCTTCTATTTTTCGTTTAATCTCAAGGGGCTGATTTCTGATCACTTTTTCAGAATTTTCTACGACTTCTAATAAAAAATTTAAATTTTTATTTCTGTTTGCAGAAAAGTTAGACTTGTTTAATAATTCTAATTTCTTATGATTTAAATCATTTTCAATTAATAATTTTTCGTTAAATATTTTTTTTGACTTTTCCTTTTCTACGTTGAAATTTAAACGAAGTGAAATAAGAGTAAAGAATAAAATCACAAAGCATATTATTAGAATAAATAAATAAGTATTGTATTTAATTCGATTATCATTTATTTCTGATCTTTTTTTAGATAAAATAATATTAGTCTCTAAATCACTCATTTTATTGCTATTATTTATAGAAGTCATAGCTTTTGCAATAAACAGTAATGAATCTTTAACATTAATTAGATTATTTAAATCACCTCTTTCTTGATAGACTTTTTCAAGAACTTTATAATTATTATTTTTTGCATTTATAAAGAGATTTAACTCAATTGAATTTAAATTTTTATTTGCGACAACAATAGCGTCATCATATTTTTTTAAACCAAGATAACATTCTGCTATTTTCGAATTCAAAATTGGTAATTCAGATGGAAAAGAAGATAGTATTTGCAGAGCTGCGTAGAAAAATTCCTTAGCAACTTTATATTCACTTATTTTTAAATAATATTTACCCATATAACTATATGCATATCCATAATTTCGAGTTTCATAAGATTTTTTGTAATCATTACCTGTAAAGTTCTTCTCTCCTAAACTATACAATCTTTCTATTTCGATAAAATGTTTGTTGACATTAAACATATTATTCTGTTTCATATTCAGCCTCATTAGACGCATTTCGGAATACAATAAATCTTCTATTTTATTATTTTTCTTTCTTATATCATATGCTCTCAAATAATATTCTTCCGCTAATTTAAAATCACCTTTATTCTCTGAAATTGATCCTAAATTATCGTAAACAGTAGAAAAACCATAATTTTTAGTTACAGTATTTTCAAATAATTTAAAATTCGCAAGAGCTTCATTGTATTTTATGGCTGCATTGTCATAATCATTATTTGCAAAATAAATATTACCAATGTTTAGTAATAACCAAGGGGGATTAGTAATCTTTTTTTCAATTCGATAATCTAAAGGTAGAGATTCATGTAATTTTAGTGATTCATTATAAAAACCAATAGCCTCAGAATAAAGACCTCGGTAATATAATATTTCTCCTATTTTAGAATGAACCGCTACAAGATCAAATGTGGGATTAGAAAAATCAGCAATTTTCAAAACTTCAAAACCAAAATTTAAGGCTTTATCTGGATTTGAATGCCTATATAAATTGATTGAATCTTTTAAAGATTTTATTACTTGATTATGGTTTTGTTGACCAAAAGCAATATTACAAAATATAAAAAAAAAAAGAATCCTTCTCATTTTAGTCAATTTTAAGAACTGTAAATAATATTATACTTAAAGTTATTAAAAAAATAATTTCTGCAAATTCATATTTATTCATGAGTGACTTTTATTGAATATTTTTGAATAACTCATTTCGAAAATTTATTACTATCAAATCTATTTAAAAAACCATAAATAATATTACCTATTGGTACTGCAATGCTACTGCATTCATAATTAATTAAAATTATATTAAAAAAATAATATCTTAAAAGTTGATTTTCGATTCAATTGGTATTCAGACTCGGAACATTCCGATCTGTCACCACAAATATTATCAAAATTTTCCTCTCCAAGTGCTTTAATTATTAAACGATTTGGATCAATACCATTATTAGTTAGCCATTTTTTAGTTGTAATAGCCCTTCTTTCGGAAAGCTCTCTATTATATTCCTTAGAAGCTCTAGAATCAGCATAAGAGCTTATTTGTAAAATCATTGTTGGATATTTAACCATTGCAATTAAAACTTTTTTTAATGATAGCACAGAACTTCTAGTTAAAGTTGATTTGTCTAAGCTAAAGAAAATTGGCTCAACACCTAAAACACAAATTAGATCATCAGGCAAACAATTTGTTAACCATGATAAATCAATATTTTCAAAAATATTTTGATTTTCATCGAGGTTGAATTTTAAAATTCTGCTGGTATAGCTAATTCCATTTGAAACTCTTATAAAATATGATTTGGAGCAGTTAAATTTTTCAGTGAAATTAAATTTACCTTTCTGATCAGTATTGGTTTGTTTAATAATATTATTATTCTCATTAAGTAATTCTATAGATGCCCCTTGGAGTAAATCTTTGGTGAATATGTCGTAAACAACTCCTCCAATATGACCTTCACAACTTGACACAACCTTTTTTGATAATACGGATTGTGGTGATTTTTCTGTCTTTATAATTTTATACACTTCATCTGAAGAACTTCCATTTAGACCATTTCGATTAGATGATATAAATCCAAAATTTCGTTTATTATTATAAACATAACTGAAATCATCAAATGTTGAATTAACGGGTTTTCCAATATTTGAAGTTTCGTATGGGAAACCCCTAATATTTAATTTAGATTCAAAAACATCAAAACCTCCAAGTCCTAATTTTCCATCACTGGAGAAATATAAATTATTTTTAGTGTCTATAAATGGAAAAGATTCTCTAAACTCAGTATTAACATTTGGTCCTAAATTAATAGGCTGACTGTAAGTATCATTCTCAAATATATAGACAAACCAAATATCTGACATGCCAAATGTTCCAGGCATATCCGATGAGAAATAGAGTTTTTTCCCGTCAGGACTCAAAGTTGGATGAGCAGTAGAATATTGATTGCCGTTAAAAGGCAATTCTTTAATATTGCTCCAAGAATCTTGATTTTTGGTTGCTTTGTATATTTTAAGTTTTACTTGTTTATCTTTTGAAGATTTTAACCTTCCTTTAAAAAAATTATTTCTAGTAAAATACATAGTATTTCCATCCATACTTATTGTTGCAGTAGATTCATGATACTTTGTATTTACATTTCCTTTTAACTGCTCGCGTTGTGACAAGTTACCTAATGAATCAATTTGAGCTGTAAATAAATCCAAAAACGGCTCATTAGACCATTTAAACTTTTGACTTCCAGTTGCGTCTAAAGATGAAGCAAATATAACTTCATCTTCACCATAAAAGTTTAATCCAAAATCAGAGTTTTGAGAATTAATATTTGTTTTGAAAAGGTTATATTTTCCACTATTACTTAAAATAGTATCTATATAATTTGAATTCGGTTCTAAATAATTATGCAAAATAAGTTGCTTATTTAATTCAAGATATTTTTTGTAAAATTGATCTGAAGCATCATAAGCCTCTATACTTTTGAACGCAATAGATGCCTTAAAATATAATTCAGAATCAAGGTTTTTAGGATATAAAGTGATTAATTTATTAAACCAAACTGTAGCCAAATCATATTGACTGTTGTTGTAATAAGCAATTGCTAAGTTTTCAAAAACCTCTTTATTACCCTTGCCTGATCTGGCTAATTTTAGATAACGATCTATTGCAGGCGAGAATTCATATGCTTCGTATTTACTTTTCGCTGAAAATATATTATTAACACTATTTTGTTTTTTATTATCCACTTTATTTGAAAGAGAATCTATTCTAGATGAATCAAAGGACAACCTAGCGTCATTAGAAACTGGTAAATCAATAGCTATTTTGTTTTCTAATTGAAATATATTAAATGATTCTCCAGTTTCGAGAGGATCTTGATTATCTTCATTTTTTTCAATTTCATCAATAACATTTTTTGTGTCAACCTTGATTTCTATGTTTGTATTTGAGTTTAAAAAAATAATATTTTCATCTTCTTTTACAATAACTTTAGAGGAATCTAAAGAGTCATTAAATAATTTTTGTGTTATCTCATCTACTGGAATACTTACTAATTTAACCTTAAGTGAATCAATTTCAGTTACCAGAATTTCTGAAGGTGCTTTATAGTTTTCTTGATAAAGAAGCCAATAATCAATTTCCTTAATGCCTACACTATCTATAAATTCATTTGTTTCTGTTAAAGTTATGAACTGGTTAACGGATACTCTATGGAATCCGTCTCTTTTTGCAAGAACTCGGACTCTTTTAAACCCTTCCTTCTTTAATTTTATTTTATGGAGGTATGCATTATTATAATATTTGTAAGACCCAACAATTATTTCAATTTTATCCTTATCTGAACTATTTTGAGCATTCAAATTTTGCCCAACATATGTGAGTGCAAGTAAAAAAATAGTAGTATAATATTTAACGTTTAATTTCATGATTTAAAAAAACCTAGGTGTTAGTATTTTTTTATTTGTTCCAAAATCGAATCTAAAAAGAACTTCAAAAGTTCCACTTGTTGATTTCTTTATTTCAGTAGTTGAAAAATCATAACTAAACCCGATCATCATTGAATCTGACAATTGAATTCCTGCCATAGTTGTTACAGCAGAGCTAATTCTATTTGCAATACCAAAAGTAAAGTTATTATTTATTATGAAGTTAAGAGAAATATCCCACTGAACTGGACTACCCTTAACTGCCTTAACTAAGGTAGCTGGTTTAAATTTTAATGACGGATGTAAATCAAAAACATATCCCCCAATAATATATAAATGAATTGTTTTTGAAAAGGTAGAGAAGAAACTTGATTCCGATTCTACCAAATCAAAATATTGCTTTTGTAAAAGATTTGGTACAGAAATCCCCAAATAGTAATTTTGGGTATTATAAAATATCCCTACTCCTATTTGTGGTTGATATTTATTGTTTTCAACATAACCTATGTAAGGATCTGTTAGATCGTAAATATTGAGTTTATTGAAATCAATATCGTATGAATTTAATCCCACTTTAAGTCCAAATGCTAATTTAGAGAACATAAAGTTTATAGAATATGAATAATCAATTGAAAAGTTCGTTTCAGTCACAGGGCCTATTTGTTCAAACAAAACTGTTCCCCCAAGACCAACTTTTTCATTAGCTCCAATAGGAGTATCAAATGAAATTAGATTTGTTTTTGGAGCACCCTCCAGATCTAACCATTGAGATCTAGCTAGTGTCCTTAAACTCATTATTCTTCGGTTTCCTACATAAGCTGGATTAAAAATTTGGGGTACGTGCATGTATTGTGTAAACTGAGATTCCTGCTGACCAAAATTAGAACTGTATACCAGTACCATTAATATGAATAAATATTTTCTAATTTCACTATTCATTCTCTAATCATTTTGAAGATATAAATACCCTATATACACGCTCTTTCCTGGATTATTATTTGGAGGGAATGTTAAAACATAATAATATGTTCCAGAAGGAAGTTTTTCGTCTTCACTAATAGTAATTCTGCCGTTGGAGTATCCTGTAAATATTTCTGAATTACCTGGGCCAGGATATCCGTTGCTTTCAAAAACTAAAACACCCCATCGGTTGTAAATTTGTAAAATATTATTCTGATAATCTTCTATGCCATTAATAATGAAGTAATCATTTTTTTGATCATCATTTGGAGTAACCAATTCAAATATTTCTATTTCTGGAACATACTCACCATTTAATACAATTTCCGTAGGGTCGTCCTCTGTGTTATCGTCCTCATCATCCCCGTCATCACTGTAGTCAAAGATCTCATCGTCATAATTTAAAGCTGTTCCAACTACTCTAACGCTGTTGAAAATTCCTCCAGAAATAATATCTGATTGAGTAATTCTATAACTTGCTCTAAAGACAAGTATTCCGCTTGGAGCTATTGAATTTTCTGAAGAACCTGAAGTGGCTGAGACTAAGTCTGGATCGATGGATAAATAAATAGTAGTGCCATCACCATTGGTCATGAAGTCTTCTATTAATAAGTCATCTATTCTTACATTTCCTTTGTTCTCGACAACAATATTAAAGATAATTATATCTCCCTCCATCGCTATCCTTCCAATGCTAATTGTGGAAGAAGCTGTCTTAGTAACTTCGAGTAATGGATTTGGAGAAATCAATACTTCGGTCGGATCATCCTGAGTATTCCCGTCCCTATCATCTCCGTCATCAGAAATGTCCGAAATCATTATTGACCCGTCCGTGTTTTCAGCAGTAGCCATTAATGTATTAATTATTTTACCAGAATCTGCTGCACTTTGCTCGATTGTATAAAAAGCGATGTAGGTAGCATTTTCTCCTATTTTTAAATCTCCTTCAAGAGATCCCAATGAAGATCCAGTAAAGTATGGACCGTTGGACAAACTAAGTGCATTTCCATTTCCATCCGTCATTGTGTCTTCAAGCATCAGATTAGTCAGTATCGTATTTCCTTTGTTTTCAACTGATATTTCGAATGAAATCATATCTCCTGTATCAATTAAATCATCGTTGTTGTTGTCAATAGATGCTATTTTAGTTACCTCAATTGATGGAACCTCTTGCAGTAGAACAATTGTGGGGTCATCGATGGTATTACCATCCATATCGTCGCCATCATCACTTATGTCGGTAATACGTGTTTGTTGATTTGGTCCTGTTGCAGAGGCTTCTACTGTATTGATGATTTGTCCTGAAGCAATATCATTATCTTGAATAATGTAAAAGGCTATGTAAGTGGCTGTTTCTCTTTTAATTAACACTCCCTTCGCTGATCCTTCTGAAGAGCCAGAGAAGAAAGGACCATTACTCAAGTTCAAGACATTACCATTTCCATCAGTTAAAGTGTCTACAATCTGTAAATCTCTTAAAGTTGAGTTCCCTTTATTTTCAATAGTGATGGTATAGGTAATTATGTCGCCTTTACCCGTTTCGTTATCTCCATTATCAGTGATTTCTGCTGTTTTGGTAACCTCCATACCAACATTAGATACAGTAAACACTTCCGTAGGATCATCAGCTGTATTCCCATCGGTGTCATCTCCATCATCACTTACATCAAATACATTTCCTACATTCCCGGGACTATTTCCTCTAAATACAATAGTGTTTCTGATTACACCTGAATCTGCCGCTCTTTGTCCAATAATATAATTTGCTGTGTAGTTTGCTATTTCTGAAGGTGCAAGAATGCTCTCGTCAGAACCTCGAGAAGCTGAACCAAATGTTGGTTGCGAGGTTAGTGTAAGTTCTCTTCCGCCTCCGTCTGTAAGTGTATCAACATACGATATGCCACTGACAGTAATGTTTCCTTTATTTTCAACTGTAATAATGTAATCAATTCTATCTCCGACATCATTAATTCCATTGTTGTTGAGGTCAGTAACCAATGCTGCTTTTGTTACTTCTATTTTAGGCAATGAAATGATCTCGATCACTGTAGGATCATTGGTTGTGTTTCCATCAGAATCATTTCCATCATCACTTATATCTGTAACATCATTGTTATTCCCGGGGCTAGAAGCGTTCACTGTTACTGTATTTATGACTTTCCCCGTTCCAGCATCACTATTTGAAATTATATAGGTTGCCGAGTAGGTTGCACTTTCACTGGGGTTCAATGAGCCTTGGGGAGATCCCTGGGTAGAAGAAACAAAGAGTGGCCCAGAAGATAACTGAAGAACATTATTGTTGCCATCTTTTAAAGTATCAATTAGTGCAATTGATGAAAGTTGTGTAGAACCTGTGTTATTTATTGTAATTGTGTAAACAATGGTATCACCGGCATTTACACTTCCGTCTCCATTGTCAATGGTATAGGCTGTTTTTGTTACTTCAATTGATTTGTTGGTGTTAAAACCAATAACTGTTGAATCGTTTGTAGTATTGCCGTCGGTATCATCTCCATCATCACTTATGTCAGAAACATCGTTACTATTCCCTGGACTGCTTCCTGTCACTGTTACAGAATTATTAACACTTCCAGAATTTACTGTGTTTTCCGTAATTAGGAAACTAGCGTTGTAGGTTGATGTTTCTCCAGCTACAATTGAACCTTGATTTGATCCGTTTGAATTGGAAATAAATGTCGGATTTGATGTTAAGATTAAGGCATTTCCATTTCCATCAGTTAGAATATCTGTAAGGCTTAAAGAATTTATCGTTACATTTCCATTATTCTTTATAGTAATGACATAATTTATAGTATCCCCAACTCCATTAACTCCGTCCCCATTATCCGCAACAGTAGCTATTTTGGTAACTTCCATTGATTTTAAGTCAGCGATTAGAACTAGTGTTGGATCGTTAGTGGTATTACCATCGCTGTCATTTCCATTATCAGAAACATCAGAAACATCATTTAAATTACCAGGGCTACTTCCTGTTACAGTTACTGTATTTTGAATCTGAGAGGTTAAAGCAGCTGAACTAGAAATTATGTAACTGGCTGAATAAATAGCTGTTTCGTTAGAAATAATTGATCCTTGACTTGAATTATTAGAATTTGAAACAAAGCTTGGACCAGAAGTTAGAGTTAACGAGGTTCCATTTCCATCAGTTATTGTGTCAACTAAGTTTAGAGAAGTAATAGTTACGTTTCCTGTGTTAACAATAGAAATTAAATAATTAATAGTATCACCAGCTCCATTTACTCCGTCCCCATTATCAGCAACCGTTGCTGTTTTAGTAACTTCTATAGCTGGTGCTAATGAAGTATAAACTACCGTTGGATCATCTGTTGTGTTTCCATCAGTGTCATTTCCATCATCCGAAGTATCAGTAATATCGTTAGTATTCCCTGGGCTACTTCCTGTTACCACTACACTGTTTTGAATTAATCCACTGTCTGCGGAAGCTCCAGTAATGACAAAGCTTGCAGAATAGGTTGCAATCTCCCCTGCAAGAAGAGTCCCTTGAACAGATCCCTGTGATGAACTCAAGAAATTTGGTCCTAAATCTAAGGTTAATGTATTTCCATTATTATCTGTTAAATTATCAACAAGAGTAATTCCAGTGATGGATTGACCTCCTATGTTTTCTATGGTTATAGTATAATTAATTGTATCTCCAGCTCCGTTAGTCCCATCACCATTGTCGGAAACTACTGCTGTTTTAGTGACTTCTATTGATCCGCCTGAAGTTGTTACAACTACTGTTGAATCATTAGTTGTGTTTCCATCTGAATCATCACCGTCATCACTAATGTCAAATACATTATTTGAATTTCCTGGACTACTTGCTATTGCTTGAACTGAGTTATTTATAGATTCTGAATTAGCGGCAAGTTGAGATATAGTATAAGAGGCGGTGTATGTTGCGATTTCTCCTACTAGAAGACTTCCTTGTGCAGAACTAGCACTTGAAGAGGTAAAGACTGGTCCTTCTGAAAGGGCTAATGCATTTCCATCTCCATCGGTTAAATTATCTACTAAAGTGAGATTTGATAAACTAACATTACCCGTATTTTCAATTGTGATATTATAAACAATTACATCTCCACTATCATTACTGCTGTTTGAATTTATATCAACAACTGATGCACTCTTAACAACTTTAATTATTGGGTTTTGATATATTAAGGTTTCGGTTATATCGTTAGTTATATTTCCATCACTATCAATTCCGTCGTCACTTAAATCGGAAACAGAACTTGAATTTAATGGGTCTGAAGCAACAGCTGATACTGAGTTTTTAATTCTACCTGAATCTACATTACTCTGATCAATTGTATAGGTTGCAGTATATGTTGCAATTTCATTAACTTTTAAATTTCCTGAAGATGACCCCAAACTGGATGAGTTAAAACTAATTGATTGCGTATAATTAAGTGTATTGTTATTACCATCCTTTAGCACGTCTATTAAAACAAGATTTGATAAAGCAACATTCCCAGTATTCTCAACAGTAATTGTATAAACTATAGAGTCTCCAAGATCGTTTTGAGCATTGCTATTTGCATCTACTATGCTAGCTATTTTAGTAATTTCTAAAGAAGAATTTATATCAAATTGGTTAATTGTAGCATCATCTAGGACATTACCATCAGTATCATTTCCGTTATCAGATTGGTCACTTATATTATTAGTTTGTCCAGGACTACTTGCCACTACGTTTACTGTATTCGAAACCAACCCCGTGTTAACTTGATTTTGATTAACTATTAAGTAAGCATTATATGTTGCTGTTTCTCCTGGAATTAATCTACCATTTATAGAATTCTGTGAAGACCCCCCGAATGTTGGCCCATTTGATAAAGTAAGGGAATTACCGTTACCATCATTTAATATATCTGTTATTGTTACATTACTTAAGCTAACATTTCCTGTGTTCTTAATAGTAATAACATAATTAATTACATCACCAACACCTGTTAATCCGTTACCGTTATCTGTTACCTGACTAATTTTAGTTGCCTCAATTGAAGGGGTAGGTGTAATTGAGATTAGTGTTGGATCATTAACTAAATTTCCATCTGTATCATCGTCATCATCACTTATATCACTTACATTTCCATCATTTGAAGTTGCTGAGGCAATCACCTGATTAGTGAATCCACCGGCATCGACTACATCTTGTTCAATTATATAATATGCTATATAATTAGCTATTTCATTCGGCTTAAGATTTCCTGCCGCTGATCCAAGAGACGATCCGGAAAATGATGGGCCTGAAATTAAGTTTAGTGAGCTTCCAGCATTAGATAAAAATTGATCGAAAATACTAATGTTTTGTAAATTGATATTACCGGTATTAGTCAATTTAATATCATACCTAACTATATCTCCTTTACCCAAAACTCCATCACCATTATCTGTAACCGTTGCTGTTTTAGTTGCCTCTATTCCCGGAGAAGCTGTTATATTAACTACTGTTGGATCATTAGTAGTATTACTATCTGTATCGTCTCCATCATCTGAGGTGTCGGTTACATCATCCGTATTCCCTGGAGAAGAAGCTGTTGCTAACACTGTGTTAGAGATAAATCCAGTATATGCAGCTGAACTACTAACTACATACGATGCCGTATAGGTTGCTGTTTCTCCAAGGGTCAGTGTTCCCTGACTTGATCCTGCACTTGCTGATGTAAATGTTGGTCCGCTTGTTAAGGTTAGTGATCCACCACTTCCATCGCTAAGAGTATCTGCCAGAGTTAAGCTTGATAAACTTGTATTACCCTTATTCTCTA
>Ga0206131_10006269_pt1 | contig 12246 bp, 6 predicted proteins | sample Helgoland_Spring_FD_148636 | JGI IMG/M metagenome (GOLD analysis project Ga0206131, IMG submission 148636) | Pelagic subsurface seawater microbial communities from Kabeltonne, Helgoland, North Sea - Helgoland_Spring_Bloom_20160517_1 | ecosystem: Environmental > Aquatic > Marine > Epipelagic ... | reverse complement strand
TGATAGTTTGTATAGTGTTAAGTGGAATAGAGTAATATATGATGAAGCACATCATATGCGAAATAGTTCATCAAAGAAATATTTCTATGGCAAGTTTTTACACAGTGATTCGCGGTGGTTATTAAGTGGTACCCCCGTACAAAATCGTATAGGAGATTTGTATTCACTATTCCATATATTGGGTTATAAATACAAAGAAGTATTTGAGTATGAAACATTTAGACACTTAAGAAATCACCACATTTTGCGTAGAACAAAATCAAGCGTTGGAATAGATTTGCCAAAAATACACTATAAAAATGTAGAAGTAAATTGGAAAAATGATTTGGAAAAAAATATATCTGAAAAGATTCATAATCTAGTTGAAAATAAACTAGACCCCAAAGATATTCACTGGATGGACAGTATAGGAGATAGAAAATTAATACAAATGATTCGTGCAAGACAAATGTGTGTATGTCCCCGATTAATAGCACATAAAATAATGCCAATGATAAAACATGGTATATTAAGTAAAGAGTATACTAGCATTGCAACTAGTACAAGTAAATTAGATAGTGTAGTAGATTTGGTAAAAAACAGATCAGAAAATGGAAATAAAAAGATTATATTTTGTACATTTCATGCAGAAATTAAACTAATAGAAGAAAAACTCAAAGAAAAAAACATAGAAAATATAGGAATATATACGGGTAAGTTAAATCTAAAAATGCGCCAAGAGATAATAGACAATGAACCTGATATTTTAATTATGCAAATTCAAGCTGGATGTGAAGGTTTGAATTTGCAAACATACAATGAAGTATATATAGTAAGTCCTCATTGGAATCCATGTGTGGAAGATCAAGCAATTGGAAGATGCTATAGAATGGGACAAAAAAAAGAAACCTATGTTTATATGTTTAATATGAAATCAATAGATGAAAAAGTAAATTCTATGGACAATTATATTCAAGATGTTCAAAAAAATAAAAGAATGTTACAAGATGAATTATTAATTTAATTAAGAATAAATAAAGTCTAAATTCGTTTTTTTATCGTATTAGATAATCCATCTTTATAATATATGTATTCTAGATTAAAAAAAATGACAATGGATAACGTAATTGAATCATCAACGTCCAATGCGTCGGTTGTTCACGATGTTCAATCTGTGCAGCCACGAGCAACGCCGATGAATATTAATATAAACACACCTCGTGTTAAAAAATTTGACTGGAAAGTGTATAAATTTACGATAAAACAATTAAATATTAATGCAGAATACAAAGCTCTTCGTCATTTTAATAAATATGCTAGACCAGGTACGCAAAAATATATAAAATATTTAAGAAACTTATACGGAATCATGTCCTATTTTGATGAAAAAACATATATGCTGTATGCAAATCTGTCCGAAAATATAACTTTAGAACAATTATATATATATTTTAGAACAACTGGGTATAAAGAATTTCCATTAAACGAGAAATATGACAGACTGTATTATAATATAGAAGAAATTTTTGATACTAATTCATATTATAGCAGGTATAGTGATAAAATAGATAATTATTTATATACAGACGATAACTATGACGCAGGAAGTGATGATTGGGAAACAGGGTCTCAAATGTCATCATTAACCACATTTTCACAAGCATCCACCTCTACAACCCACACAAGAGGTAGTATGTTATCCTCATTTGTAGATAATGCGAATAATCACAGACATGGAAGAATTATATCTCACGAAGAAAGAACTACCCAAAGTAATAATGATGAATATAATAGATGGAAAGAACAATTATATAATTGGTATGAAGTCCCAGATACGTTAAATAAAAAAATATATAAATTTTATCAAGAACATAAAGATAATTATCCTCTAGATAATAAATATTTTTTAATAAAGTATAATATCAATAATCCGTTATTTGATCCATCATTATATATTAAAATAAATAAATTGAGTTATAATTTAAATTCTTCTGACGATTTAGATCGCATTTATACATTATTTTCAAAAAATCAACATTTAGGTGATAATTATTATAAAATATATTATGATATACCCGATGATTTAAATATAGATATGTTTATTAAACGATATTTTGAAATATTTGAAAACAAGCGAGATTTTTTAAAAATTATAAATCAAGAACAGAAAAATTATGTGTATATGGTATTTAATAAATTAAAAGAATCGTCCAATTTTTGCTATTTAGATGATATATATTTTAGATTATGTCACAATATTCCCAATGAATTTAATTTTAATAACTATATTACACGATATCCAGAAATAATAAATGAAATAAATAATAAAAACTTAGACGATGTAAATAATAATGTTAAAATAAAAAAGGAAGAAAAATATGTTTATGAAAATTTTAATGTTTATACTGCACAATATGGATTAGACGATGGCTATTATAAAATATTTTATAATATTCCACAAGAGTTTGATTATAATATTTTTATAAATGTATATCCCGAAATTGTAAGTATTAATAATTTACAAGAAGAATCTGTAATTTATAAATTATCAGATTATGTAAAAGAAAGTGTATTATTTGACAATACAATAAAAATTTACAAATATTATAGCGAAAATAGTAAAAAATATGATTTTAACGACGCCTATTATGATCAATACTATATCAAAAAAAATGATATATCTGAACAATTTAATATTGAAACTTATATAAATATGTATGAACATTTAAAAATCAACATAAACTGTATTCACTTTAATAAAGATGAAAATAAAAGAGAGTATTATGAATTATATTATAAATATTTGATAGATGAATTAAAAGAGAACCCAGTAGATGATAAGTATTATAGATTATTATATAAAATACCTTCAGAATTGGATGTAGATAATTATGTAAAAAGATATCCAGATATTAATGATGAACTAATTGGATTACATGAAAATACATTAGAATATAATAAAAAATTATATCAATTATTAGATTTAAAAAATATGCCAATAGATGATAAGTATTATAGATTATTATATAAAATACCTTCAGAATTGGATGTAGACAATTATGTAAAAAGATATCCAGATATTAATAATGAACTAATTGGATTAAATGAAAATACATTAGAATATAATAAAAAATTATATCAATTATTAGATTTAAAAAGTATGCCTATAGATGATAAGTATTATAGATTATTATATAAAATACCTGACTTACTTGATCCTATAACTTATGTAAAAAGATATCCAGATATTAATAATGAACTAATTGGGTTAAATGAAAATACATTAGAATATAATGAAAAATTATATCAATTATTAGATTTAAAAAGTATGTCATTAGATGATAAGTATTATAGATTATTATATAATATTCCTGATTTACTTGATCCTATAAATTATGTAAAAAGATATCCAGATATTAATGATGAATTAGCAGGATTAAATGAAAACACATTAGAGTATAATATAAAAATATATAATTTATGTAAAACATTATTAAATTATTTTAAATTAGATGATAAATATTATAAAATAAAATATGACATCTCTTTTTTATTTCAATTGCAACCAATAATACAATATAAAGTAAAATATAATTTAGAAAATAATAATTATGAAAATGAATATCAATGGTTTTATGAAGAAGGAAAACATAAAATAGATTTATTAAGCGATGAATATTTAAATATATTATTTAGTGTACCAGCCGATTTTAATTGGAAAATATACTATTTTAATAATAGTAGCGAAATAAATAGTAAAGAAGTTTGTGAAGTAATTAAAAATACTATAGATGAAAATAATATAAATAAATTAAAATCATTTTGTTATTTTGTTACAAAAAATACAAATATTATAGAGTTTATTAATAATAATAAAACCATAAATAATAATAATAATGAATTGTTAAAAAGTATAGACATTGAAAGAAAAACCTATTATAATATTAGCTTAGATTTTGATTATTTACAATATAGTGATGAAAATGCTCCTTTTTATATGAACACGCGAATAAACGTAACTGCTGATTTTGTATATTTATTTTATACAAATAAAATTACATTAGAAAATTTATATAATCTATATAAAAATAATATACAACATGAACATATTATACAAATAGAATCAATTACCGAAAAAGAGTTAGAAGTAGAACAGCAATTTATTAAAAATTATGAATATTTATTATCATCCATTATAAAACCACATCAATATAAAGAGTATTTTGTCTTGAATAATTTTATAGAAGAATTTTATAGAAATAAAAGAAACAATAATCATATTAAATTAAATGACACCACTGAACCCGACATAATAAATAAAATAATGTATAATAAGAACGAGCATATAGAATATAAAAAATTATTTAATCATTATAAAAAATTAAACTATACAAATTTATTAAATAAATTTAAAAATAAAGAAGTACAAGTTTCTAATAATATAACTGATTTAAATATAGCTTATATATATTTTGCGTATGATACCTCGGGGTTTGCTGTTGCAAATTTTATATACTCGCTTAAATATATACCAACAAATATAAATATATACATATTTACAAATAATAGTATGTTTGATGATATATGTAATTGTATGAGTAATATAAGAACTATTTCAGTAGATAAAATAGAAAATATATCCACTATACCTGCGAGTTTAATAAATGATTGTATTAACGAACAATATATTTTTATTTGGAATACAAATTATATAATGATTAATGATCACACATTTATGAAAAATGAAATAACAAATGATATAATGGTATCAAATACGAATAATAAATATATAAATATAGGAATATTAAGAAAAAAAATAACAAATACGTTTAAAAATATAAACAATTCACAAGATTTAGATACATTTAGGAAACATAAAAAGGTGAATAGTATTATATTGGTAAATGAATAATGTTATATAAAATGAATTAATTTAATAATAAAAATTTTGCGTTTTTTTTTTATTATTAAATAGTATAATGGGAGACAACGCTGATATTCAGAAGATGAAAGAGCTATTACAAAGCTTTAGTCAAGACCAACTCACTGACAAAAATAATTTTGATGTTTTAAACTTACACAAATTGTTACAAACATTTCCTAGTGCTGAGTTAGAAGAGGCACTAGCAGAAGCAACCAAATCTGCGTATACCAATATTTTGGGTTTATTAGCTAGATCTGCGGAAGATGTAGAAGATAAGTCTTTAACTCCTTCCCAACTAGCTTCAGCAAACGCGTATAATGCTGAAATCAAAGATACAGTAGATGTATTTCTTGGCTTAATGAATGATGATAGATGGAATAGTACTACTGCGCCCAGTAATCATACTGATGCATTTGGTATCCGTACAAGCAAAGGCAACATGAATGCGTTTGAATCTGTATTATGTATGGCATTCGGTGGTGTTAACGGTACTGCACCCAGTGCATCTGTACCCATTGAGCAAGCAAGAGCTCACCCATCTTTTACCAGCATCCGCGCAGATGCTGTTACTACTAGTACCGGTGCTGACGATACCAATATTTCATTGGTAGGACAGGAATCTCGTGCCGTTTATTTAGTCGGATTATGGGCAAAACACGGTATGGCAGATGCAATATTCGGTAGCGGTGCACGCCAAATTGTAGTAAGACAAACTTCAAATACTGCATCTGGTGCTTGTGCCCAATCATACTGTGGTAAGTACAATATCCAAGAAGAAGTGCGTACATATAACTTATGGGACAACTCCGAAAAAGGTAGAAATCAGTTCGTAAGTGTTCTTGGTTCATTAGTAGCAACATCTATGACAGATTCTTCAACTAAAAGATCATCTGGTAAGCTTCTAGGCGGGGAAGACGCATTTAATACAACTATCTTAAACACTCTAGTCGCAGATGAAGGTAAATTTGAAATGGAACAACATGGTGCCGTATTAAGAAGCGGATCATCGGTATCTACAACAATGACTATACATGAATTAAATACTGCATTTGATTTGGGTTATAAAGAAGTTTCACATTTAGGTATTTCATTTGGTACTGGTGCAGATAATTCTTTGGCCGGAAAAACCACAGCACAATTGACTGCTGAATGGAGTAGTGATTTCAAAATTGGATCCAGAATCAACGTCGGAAATCGTGTTAACGGTACACTCGTCGCCGGCACTACCTCAATCGCAACACCATACTTAACCAACGTTCTAGGTTCAAAGTACAGAGATGAATTTATAACTGGTGCACTTTTACAAAGTGATAAATTGAACACAATAAATGATGCATTATCCACAGCAACTTTAATTGCCTCATATGGTGTTGAAAATAAACAACTTAAAGAAAGCTACGGTCTTGGTACTGAAACAAGAACGCGTGAATCGCAAATTGTTAATGCTGGATTTCTCTTAGTTAATGAAGCAAGAGAAATTGCTGGTAAACCTAAATTTGCTTCTTTACGCGAATTGCTTGAAGATCACGACAATGCTGGTAGAGCTTCAGCCACAGGTTTATTCAATACAATTTGCTCTACTAGTACATGGGGTGATGCGGATACACTACACTCCAATTCATCTAAGAAAACACTTGAAGGTCAAACTATCTTTGAAGAGATTGTATACAACAATTCTGATGATTATACAACTCTTGATAACGATACATTATCCAAAACATCTGCTGATTTAATTCCTAATAAATATTTTGAAAAAAATCAAAGAAATGTCATTCAAAAACTTGTAGGTAAAGTTTTAAAAGCAAATTTCATTGAAAATACTGCACAATTTTTGCACACTGTATTACCTAAGAATCTTGCACACATGAAAATGCCAGCTCACGCATACAATGCAGTAACTGGTCAAACCGAAGCAAATATACATGCTGCATTTGACGAAGGCGCCAGCAGTACCCCCACTACTTACGGACAAGTATTTGATGGTCATGGCATTGAAGATATAGCCACCGACGCAAAAGGATATTTACAAAAAAATGCCCTTGTATATCACTTTATGTTGTCATTATTAACATCTGTTGAATTAGAAGCATTCCTTAAAAAAGAAGGGAATGCTGGATTAAATGGTTCTCAAGTAGCTATATTATTAAAATTCACCAAAGAAGAAACAGATCTCCAAAATGTTTTTACCCCTGGTTACTTCACATATGCAAGTGGAAGTGCCGACAGAAAGGTAAGATCTGGAAGTGTGACAGGCGCATGGATTGGAGCAACAGCAGATGTCACACAAAGTGATATTATTGCACTTACTGGTATACTTAATAAAGATAATCATGGAGCCATATTCACAAAAGATGCAGACAAAGCACATAAAGAAAAAGCTAGAGACGCAATTATGGATTCCATCAGTAACCAACACTTTAACTTACAAGATCCAACAAACAAAACCCTTTTAGAGTTTAGATTACAACTTGCAAATAGCCTCGTTGTAAGCGCTATTAACGTACAAAAAATTGCAGGTGACAAAGACGATGTTTACGATTTTGCAAACACAACCCCACTAACCAGTATCCTTGATCTTGATGATGCTGCTGTTATTCCTTCCACTTCTGCTTACAAGAAATATGAAAATAAAGTATTTGTTTCCGTTGCATTTATGTCTATAGCAAAAGCCGCTCAGGATAATGCTGCTTCTCCTGTTTCTTTTTATAATAATACTGCTAACGATGTATCTAACATCACCGTAAGAGATTTGAACTTAATTGAAATTATAGAAAACGCATTAGCTGATGCTAATTATAAACAAAAAAAAGAATTTTACTTTAAAGTTATTGCTATGGCAGCAGCAACAGGAGTAACAGTACCAAAATCATTAGCATACCAAAAATTAGCTAAATCCATCAAACGTCAATTAGCACTTGAATTAATTGACCCTGTAGGAGGCGATCATAATTTATTAAAGGGGTGGGCCACTACACGTGGTGGTAGTTTCACTGCTGTAGAGGAACGTAGTATTTTAGCAGCATTGATTTCTGATATTCAAGGAGCAGAGCCTCTTACTAAGCCCGCGGATACAGCCGGTAAAACAAATCATCTTGCTAGCATTCAAGGTTTATCTAACATCGCTACAAATGGTTCAGCAGTTGATTACGACATCGCTCACACCGCAGCATACGCTGGTAGAACAGTCTTACAACTTGCTAAGATTGCATGTGGACTGGATGCAAATAATGACTGGGGACCAGTATATAACGACAAAGCTACCGCGCTTAAAAACTTCGCAGACGAAGTTGTTGGTGATTATGCAAAAATGATAGCATTATACATGGCAGCATTATTGTTTGAAGATCCAAGCAAAAACCACGGACTTTATGATTCCGATGAATTTGGTGCAGGTATTGGTCAAGCTGCAGTAACTGCACTCCTTCAATCAGGTATTATTACCCAAGCTGATCTTAGAAAAGAGAGACATGTTGTTGAAGTTGAAGAAGAAGGTACCTCTTACACAAACCATGCTGTTAAACTAGAAGGCCATACATTCGTTGCTATTGTCAATGGTACTATATCTGTCTGTACAGGTGTTGTTGATGGAAAGTGTGTATATGAAGCACTTGATATCAGCAAGAAACCACTCAATTAAATAAGATTAACTAAATAAATAAGATTAACTAAATAAATAAGATTAACTAAATAAATAAGATTAACTAAATAAATAAATAATAATTATAATATTATTTATTTATCATCATGAAATGGATCCATAAGATTAGAAACAAAAGTATTTAAATTTTCGGGATCTATTTTTTTATTTTTGTAACAATAAAAATAATAACACCATGATTTATTTAATTCGGCATTGTTCATTTCTTGTTTAAAAATTTGATCAATAACGTTATATGCAGACTTAAGTCTTAAAATTTCTTTCATAATTGTTTTTTTTTTATCATACAATTGTTCAATTTTTTTCTGATCCTTTTCGGGTAATTGATATTGATAATGTTCTTGTAGTGCATTTAAATATCGTATATCATTTTTAACATTTTTAAGACTTACAATCATTTTACGTCTATAATCGTCAATGCGTTTAATGAGAGTAAAAATATTGGTATGATACATAATTGGATAACGATATCGTATAAGACGTGGTATAATAAAGGTATTCGTTTCTTTAATTTCACCTATTTTTTTTTGAACTTGATTTAATTTTTCCATAATATCTTTTTCCACAGTAGAATAGTTATCATTAGAACAATTATTTTCAATATCATTATTTCTATTTTTAAATAATAAAACAAACCCTGACATAAATTCAACAGTAGATTGAAGTTGGTCATATTGATGGGAGCAAATACGATGTGCTTCAGATGCGGCGTCTAATTTTAAATAACTAACAAGTGATAATAAAAACACAATAGTGGCGTTAATACTTGCCAATATAATTGAATAATTATAATGACACGTGTCAAGTCCTGCAAAAATAGTAGCAACAGTAGATAGTGCTATTGCAGGTAGCATTAAATAATTTAATTGACACTCAGAGTGATGTTTACTTTCCATATAAAGTATTTTTTGTCCTTTTAAATAGCAAGCAATAATATCTAACGAAGAAGATAGTTTATGAAAAGGGTCAAAATAATATTTATCAATACCTTTTTCAACAGCGGTATATGATAACTTGGTATAATTAACAACTTGATGATTATTAGTATGTATTTCAATACCATTGGGATCATTTAAACTATTATCAGTATTAGAATCATCGCATGAATTGCTATCGTCTATTTGACTATGTCTAGTATCTCTATCAGTGGTGATATCGTTTAATAATAAATTATTATTTAATAATTCATTTTCATCAACATATAAATTAAATCCGCTATTATAGTTATCAAAATCATCTGGTTTAATGAAAAACGAAAATTGATCATTTGACAAAGTATTTAAATCGCTTTCTGCGATTGAGATTAAATCCTGTTCATTAATATTAATTTCGTTTACTTCCATATAATTTTACTATATTTATTTTTGAATAATTGCACAATTAGAATTATTAACACGGATAGGAAAAACAACAGTTGTATAATTGCAGGCTAAATTATTCATACGTACTTGTGATGAATTATTATTAATAGTATTAGTTTCTTTAGATTGAACACAGTTATGTGTATTGCCTTTTGATATAGTTTCATTTTTTAAAGTATTAATATATGAAGATGCTGAATCATTCAATGGATAATTACTATCAGGTTGTACAACCGTATTAGGATATACAGAAGTTAACCATTTATTTTTTTTACTTAACATGCCTTTCGTGTTTATTACAGATTTTTTAATAATAGAATTATCAAATGGATAACATTTATTATGTTTTGTAAAAGATATATAATATTTTCCACAACATCCTCCATGTCCAGACGGGCCGTTATATCTAGTAAAATATGGTTTATTTGTTTTTCTTGCTAAAGATGTTTGTCCGACGTAAGAATTATTACGAATACCTCCATTTAAACTAAATCCTTTGTCGTGAGATACATTTTTAATGTATTTTTCGTTTGCAATTCTTAATAAAGTAGTCATTATATATATTAGTTAAATTAATAATTTAATGAAAATATTAATTTAACATTATTGTAACTATAATTATTAGTTACTTTTTTTAATATCCGCCTCTTAAACGTAATACAAGATGTAATGTTGATTCTTTTTGAATATTATAATCGCTTAAAGATCTTCCATCTTCTAATTGTTTACCAGCAAAAATAAGACGCTGTTGATCGGGAGGAATGCCTTCTTTGTCTTGAATTTTTTGTTTAATATTTTCAATACTGTCACTTGCTTCACAGTCAAGTGTAATTGTTTTGCCGGTTAATGTTTTTACGAAAATTTGCATTTTATATATATATAATAAATATTATATTTTTATATGATTTATTATATAATATAAAATTGAATTATATAATTAGGTATTAACTACATAAACACTAATATAATATTTATATCAAAATAAAAAATGCCAGCATTGAAAGAAAATAGTAGATGGAAAGTAGATTCGGGTGAGAAAAACACAGTTGAACCTCTGCACTTGAGAGCGGATACTAGACCCGATACTAGAGTGGATAGTAGAACTGATAGTAGAAACGACAATAGAAATACTAGATACGACAATAGAAATACTAGAACCGATACTAGAGTGGATAGTAGATATAACAATAGAAATACTAGAACCGATACTAGAGTGGATAGTAGATATAACAATAGAAATACTAGAACCGATACTAGATATGACAATAAAAATAGTAGGTATGAAAGACCTTTAATTAAAAAAGAAGAGGTAAATATGAATAATGAAACACTATTTCCGTCATTATTAAATGAAGAAAATAAGATTATGACAACACAAATAAAAAATGATTATTTAGAGAAAATAAAAATACAAAAAAAGATTGATGAGGATAAAAATAAAAATATGTTAACACCTGGATGGATATCATATAAAAGGGAAAAAGGGACACACCAAACTAAAGTAAGTAGAGATGGTATAAATTATTTTGATTCTTTACAAGAGACATATACAGAAGAACAATGGAAAGAAAAAGAAAGGAACGAACTAGATGAAAGTATCCAGTTATTCTCTTATAACATGGCTCAGTTACATCAACAACGAAAACAGGAGTCAGACGATTATTATTATGAAACTGGTGAATTGGATACATTTGCTATTGTAGAAATGGAACAAGCAGAATATGAAGAATATTTAAAGCAGTTTGATGAACCAGAAGAAGAAAATATTGATTATGAGTATACTTCTGATGACTATAATTCGGATGGTCAATAATAAAAACGATGAGTTATAAATTAAAAAATAATTAATTACAGTATTTTAATGGAATATGAAAATAACGAAATAAACGATAATTGGTTAAAATGTATGAAAGAAATATATAAAAGATATGAAAAGTTTGATGAAATAGAAACAAATAATATATTATGTATAATATTTTTTATTTCAAAAAAAAATGAAATATTAGAAATAATAAAAAAACGTCATAAATTAGTAAAAAATAGTATTGACTTAGAAAATATAAATAATTTAGTAGAAGAATATACAAATGACTATAGGATATTAGATGTATTTCAAACATATGTTCCTTATAATCATGATGAAATTGAAAAAAGAATATATGAAAAAAAACCGATAACGATAAAAAATGTAACAAATAAAGATAGTATATGTTATCCCGTAACAACAAGATATATGAAAAATTTGAATAATTTAATAATATTTTGCAAAGAAAATACAACAATGTCATTATTTACTAAAAAAATTAGAATAGGTTATAATAAGA
>Ga0206131_10006267_pt1 | contig 12246 bp, 7 predicted proteins | sample Helgoland_Spring_FD_148636 | JGI IMG/M metagenome (GOLD analysis project Ga0206131, IMG submission 148636) | Pelagic subsurface seawater microbial communities from Kabeltonne, Helgoland, North Sea - Helgoland_Spring_Bloom_20160517_1 | ecosystem: Environmental > Aquatic > Marine > Epipelagic ... | reverse complement strand
GAAAAGTGAAACGATCCCATTACAAAAGGACTTTTACAGTCGCTTTGTTAAGAAACTCCGAGACAAGGATACTAAGGCAGTTGTCGTGATCTCGGATGCTATGCGCTACGAAGTGGGCGAAGAGCTCTTAAGACGCATTCGAGAGCAAGACAAATTCGACGCTCAAATCGAGCCTATTCTCTCTTCTCTGCCCAGCTACACTCAACTTGGCATGGCGTCACTATTGCCACATGAGCAGCTTGCTATCTCTGATGCTGAAAAAGCGGTTGTTTCTATTAACGGCAACCCGACAGCCGGGTTGGAAAATCGTAAAAAGATACTGGCGAGCAATCCGAATGGCGATAGAACTGCTGCCTGGCAGGCAACAGACTTTCTCGAACTTAAATCTATCGATGCCAAGGAAATCATCCGAGACCATGACGTTCTCTACATTTATCACAATGTGATCGATGCCACAGGGGATTCAGCTAAAACTGAAGAAAAGGTCTTTGAAGCAGTCGAAGATGCTCTGGTCGAACTGGTCACACTTGTGCGCAAGCTAACGTCAGCTAATGCCGGCCATATCTTCGTGACTGCGGATCATGGCTTTATCTACCAAAACCGTGATCTTCAAGAAAGTGATTATCTGAGCGTCAAACCTGAGGGTGATGAAATCCTTTTCCAAGATCGACGCTTCATTCTAGGCAGAGGCCTGAAAGAACATCCTAGCTTTAAGAAATTCAACGCATCAGAGCTAGGATTAGACGGTGACATCGAAGTTCTCATTCCCAAGTCAATCAACAGACTTCGGCGCAAAGGATCTGGCGCAAAATATGTTCACGGAGGAGCAAGTCTTCAGGAAGTCATCGTCCCTGTTCTAAAGATCAACAAGGGGCGTCAGAATGACACCGCACTGGTTGATGTGAGTATTTTGACTGGTGCCACTAAGACAATCACAACAGGCCAACTCAGCGTGCGCTTTTATCAAGAAGAAGCAATCACGGAGAAAATCCAGCCTAGAAAGCTTCGGCTTGGCATATACGCACTCGATGGAACACTGCTCTCAGACACACATGAACTCATGTTTGATATGACATCGAGCAATCCACGAGACCGTGAGCAAAAAGCACAGCTACTCCTGAGTAAGTCGGCTGATGCTTACAACAATAAAGAAGTTGTTATGCGTCTTGATGAACAACACGCAGGCACAAGCCATTTCAAAGAATACAAAAGCACTCGATACACAATCAAACGGTCGTTCTCGAACGATTTTGACTTCTGAGGGAGCGAGACATGACAGCACTTAATGATAAAATTAACCAACACTTCCCTGGGCTTGTTGTGCGTAAAGACCTCGTCAAACAGGTCAAAGGCAACGCAATCGTTCCGACATATGTGCTAGAATATCTATTAGGCCAATACTGCGCTACAAATGATGAAGCTTCGATTGAGAGCGGCATCGAAACTGTCAAAGACATTTTGCGCAAACACTATGTTCACCGCAACGAAGCCAACAAGATCCAGTCTGACATCAAAGAACGTGGCCGATACAAAGTTATCGATCGTATAAGTGTTGTGCTGAACGAAAAAACAGATGCTTATGAAGCTGTATTTGAGAACCTCGGCATCAAGAAAGTTGCTGTAGACAGCATCACGGTTAAGCAAAATCCAAAGCTGCTTGTGACTGGGATCTGGTGTATTGCCGATGTGCAATATGAGTTCTCAGAAGACAGTCGTATATCGCCTTGGATCTTGGAAACACTGAAACCAATTCAGATTGCCAATTACGATTTCGATGCTTTTGTGACCGCACGAGCAGAATTTACACTGGATGAGTGGATAGATGTTCTAATGCAAACCATTGGCTTCAACCCAGAAGCCTTTGGTCGTCGCAGTAAGCTTCTGCAGTTGATGCGTCTAATCCCGTATGTAGAACGTAACTACAATATTATTGAGTTAGGACCCAAGGGCACGGGCAAATCTCATATCTACTCAGAATTCTCACCGCACGGGCAACTTATTTCAGGGGGCGAGGTCTCGATTCCTAAACTTTTTGTGAATAACAGCAATGGCCGAATTGGGCTTGTTGGATTTTGGGATGTGGTTGCCTTTGATGAATTTGCTGGGCGAGCCAAAACTGCGAAACAAGCTCTTGTAGACATTATGAAGAACTACATGGCGAATAAAACCTTCTCACGAGGTGTTCAGACAATGGGAGCCGAAGCGAGCTTTTCTTTTGTGGGCAACACTGACCACAACGTCCCGTACATGCTCAAAAATAGCGATTTATTCGAAGCCCTACCCCCACAGTTTCACGACTCTGCTTTTATTGATAGGATACATGCATACTTGCCCGGTTGGGAGGTCGATGTAATCCGTGGTGAGATGTTCACAGGTGGCTACGGCTTCATTGTCGACTATCTCGCCGAGATCCTTCGACACCTCCGTTCAGATGATCTCTCGAACCGTCACCAAGCATTCTTCTCTTTATCTGATAGCATCTCAACCCGTGACAGAGATGCCATCAATAAAACCATGTCAGGTTTGATGAAACTCTTGTTCCCGGCTGGTGGTGAAACAGAGGAAGATGTTGAGGAACTTCTTAAGCTTGCCATCGAAAGCCGCAAACGGGTCAAGGATCAACTGAAACGGATCGACGCAACGTATCCAATTGTTGAGTTTTCTTATATGACCAAGGGTGGAATGAAGCGAACGGTCCAAACTCTTGAAGAAGTGCAATTTCCAGAATTTTATCACAAGTCGTTTAAGGATGGAGACGATGAAGAGATCCTTGAAGGCGCTCAAACTTTTTATGATGCTTCACAAGCAACTACCGCACCCAAGGCGGATCAAACTAGTGAGCCAGTGCAACCAGAAACAATATCACGTTCAAAACCAAATGATGGTCAAATCATCGTTGCTGAAAACCAGAAAGGCATTAGCTTTGATCAGCTTTTCGGCGCACACCTGAGAGGTGCAACAGAAATCACTCTAACGGATCCCTATCTAAGGGTCTTTCATCAGCTCCGTAATCTGATGGAGTTCATAGAGACCATAATTAAATTCAAGGCTCCTGAAGATGATGTTTCTGTTTATATCATTACATCGCCAGACGAAATGCGGATGGAACAGCAAGTTCAATATTTAGAACAAGTTCAGCAGAATGCAGAAAGTGCAGGCGTAAGAGTCACTTGGAAATTTGACGAAACCAACACAATTCATGCCCGTCACATCGTGACCAATAACGGATGGAAAATCTTACTCGACCGAGGCTTAGATATATTCCAACGCTTTGAGATGAACGACGCTTTCAGCCTTTCTAATCGAATTCAAGAACAGCGAGCATGTAAAGCCTTCGAAGTGACTTATGTAGAAACTAGTTTATAACTACTAACCAAATGTCGTCCGTCAGCACTAATGGGTCCAAATAAGATAATTTGATAAGAGAGTATTTCTGGCTCGTCTTACCGATAATGCGATCTTAAATTAAGAAATTCTAAAATTACAATTTTACGACTTTAAAATGTTCAATTAAGCAACCAAATTTATTTCATTCGCTTTCAGTGAAAATTACAAGAAGTCAGTTTTTTGATTTTTTGACCTGTCCCCCCATTACTTCTTAGAAAAGAAAATTTTTTATTGAGGTAAGAAACTTTTTTATTGGGGCCCAAAGAAACTTTAATATCGAGTTTAGACAATTTAATATACAGTAATGAACTTATTAAACATAGCTGGGAAACTTTTTTGAGACGATTGAAGTGAACTAATGGAGAGGAGCTAGTTCCCCTGCCATCTGTCTGTGTAGGACTTAAAAGTTCACTTTCTATCCAAGGTTGCGGCATAACCAGTAATGCCATTTTTGGAGGGAAAGCTCGGCAATTTTTAAACAACCACAAAAGATCAAACTAAAGATCTTTGAAATACGGCGCTTGCAACACAGGGAAATCGTTGCATAATAATGTCAAGTATCTGATCCAAACACTCTCTTAATTTGAGACGCGGTTAAACCTAATTACTCTGACAATAGACAACGAAGAGTTTAATTCAGGCACAGAATAAAGGGGGGGCTGACCAATAAAAATAATGCTCACATACAAGTTTAGCCTGAAACCTAATTTACGCCAGGAGACTATGCTCAATCAGACCTGCGCAGCCGTACGGGCCGTTTTCAACGCTGCCAATGAACAACGCCGCCTGTATGAGCGCAAAAAAGGTACAGACGCACATGGCCGCGACTCAAGTTTCAAAAAGTATCGCCAAGTAAAAGAGGTCAGCACCCGCGCGTTGAAACAAGACGCTGATCTCGCTTGGCTTACCGTCGCGACATCAGACAGCTTTGGGTTTGCACTAGATAACCTTGATCAAGCATGGAACAAGTACTTCGACAACTTACGGAAGGGTATCGCTTGCGATAAACCAAGTTTCCGCAATGCTTCAGACAAAAATTCTTTTAAGCTGCGCGCACAGACTGTAGCAAAAGGCACCGCATCAAAAAAAGGAAAGTTTAATGGTCGCCGCCCAAACATTCTATTTAATAATCGTGGCGTAAAACTACCCAAGATTGGTTGGGTATCGATGGTCAAACACATTCGCGTTCTGGGAGATCCGCGGACCGTAACTGTCAAGCGGGAGGGCAGCAAGTGGTTCATCTGTATTTCGTCAAGACTGGAGGTAAAAGATTGGGAAAAGATGGACACTGCCGTGGGTATCGATCTGGGCAGCATCATTCCAGTTGCCACATCCACGGGTGAGCAATTTCCTCGTCTAGTAAAAACTAGTATGGCAAAAGCTAAGCGCATAAAAAACGCGCAGCGGGCTGTGTCGCGCTCTAAGAGAAGGTCACAGCGGCGTAGGGTTAAGGTGGCTGAACTAGCACGCTTGAAGCGCTTAGAAACGAAGCGTGTGCGGTGTGAGTTGCAAAAGACATCCCGCTCATTGGTTAACCGTTTTGGCACCATTGCTATTGAAAACCTCAAAGTGTCTAATTTGACCAAAAGTGCTAAGGGTAACGTCGAAAAATATGGCAAGAACGTCACCGCCAAATCCAGATTGAACCGGGAAATGCTGGCCATTCCGAAATTTGGGTTCCGGTCAATGCTTGAATATAAGGCTAAGGCGGCCGGTGGTGAAGTTATCGCAGTTTGTCCTGCGTATACGTCACAGACCTGCTCTTCCTGCCGCGTGGTTGATAAGCTTTCACGCCAAAACCAATCAACTTTTTTGTGTACCGCTTGCGGGCACCAAGAGAACGCTGATATTAACGCGGCTAAGAATATTTTGATTAAGTCGGGGGACATTGCGGTTCCTCGTAAGGCGGTAAGCGAACTGCATAAACAGTCGGCAACGCCAATGAGCCACGAAGCACCACCGTGTGCCGCTCTTAGTTATGGTTGTTCTATGGTGGAAGCTGCAGATAATCGCCCAAATACAACGCCTTGCACGGGTATCTGTTGAGGTGCTTGTTAAAATGGGGACTAACCGCAATCATAGGCAGTTTAGAATGCAAGGCACGACGGTTGAGGTGCTTTTTAAATGAATAACCAGGTGTCAGATAATTTTTAAATGATTGAGAATAGATTATGCCATAATAATACAAGTAAGTGTGCTTTAGTTCATATTCGAAATATCCCTATGCTTTGTTCAATATGCATTGGATTTTCCATGTAAATTTTCTCAAACATTACTGGTAATACTTCCACATCAAACTTATTGTGATTTAATGCTTTGGTAGCTTTGCCTTTTTGAGTTCGCGTTAACCGTGAGTAGTTACCCCCGTTCACTTCCAAACCTCTCAAGGCGGCCTTGAATCGTTGAGCTGTTTGCCCTTGGTGATAACAAGCTGGTATTCGCACTGGAAACATTCGTGCCACAGAAGCTAACGAGCGACGCATTCTTCTCTGCTGAAAAGCATTTGCGCCCAAAACAACAGGTGGCAAGGCGTTGAATTGTTGTCGGCGGCTTGGAATAGCATTTATATGTTTCTTTACTGCCGTATTCATATTACAATAGTTAACATCAATCCGGTTTTGATTTCCAACACCTAATGTTTCCCTGATTATATTTATCTCCGCCTCACTATATGCGGCTAAGGTAGAGCTTTCTGATAAAGCGAGCATTTCTCGAATGAATACATCTGGAGCCAAACACCGTAATTCTTTTTCTTCAGCTAACGGCCTTAACTGTTCATTCAAAATTACTTGTTCAAAAACATTACTGATTTGATAGGTCGCACAAAAAAATGTGCCATGTGTATCTGTTTCAAAGTCTAAAAAGAGAATGTTTTCCATTTCGATTTCCTTCTCTCAAAGCATTGTTGCCCGAAAAATATGTAGTAGATCTAAAGAAATGAAACTTTTGAATTTATGACAAATGCTTAGGAATAATTGCCAAAAATACTAAATTTTAAAACAGTAATTTGCTGAAATATTCATCAAGATGGATTTAATGGCAGTAGCGCCATTGTACTTTTACAAGGGCGACCACAGTAAAAATTTTCTAAGCAATTCTCGAGATCAACATTGAGCTCAGTGTCAGTTGCCACATTCATAAACAAGGTAACAGAAGCTTGAAATTTCCACGCATCTATTTTGCCAAGAACTTCTACTGCCGTCTTATCATTATTGTTTAGCATTGCCTTAATACATTTTCGATAATTTGATCCAAGCTCTTTGTGATTAATAAAGGCGCAGGCTTCTTCTGTGCTCTCTATCCCATAGTACTGCGCCATGTCACTTTTTCCTAAGCCAGAAGCTATGGGAAAAATATACCACATCCAATGAGAACGCTTTTTGCCAGATTTAATTTCCCTTAGGGCGTTATCAAATCGACCATCGTGTGCTTCTATGAAGTGATCGAGATAGACCATATTTCTTTAACCCTTTGTATAAACTGTTAGTGAATTTTGATGCCCTTTTGTGTTATTAATTGAGCTCTTTAACACAAACAGACCAAATGACTTTTAAATTAACCAGCCATCAGCGCACCTAGTTTTTTTTCGAACGGCTATTATTTATGGCAATGTCCCACTCTCTAACTTTTGGAAAAAAATTACTTCACCCAGTTTGCTCTAGCCATCTCCCTCAAAACAAATTTCTGCAAGAATCCTGATATACAAAGTGCGCGATAAGATAATTATTATCTTTGCAGAAATATCGTCTGGAAGCTGAAAGATTGGATTATTGAGATTTATTTAAAATATCAAAAACATATTCATGTTTGTTCTTGTCCAACAAAATTTTGTCCTGTGTCTCTGCGGGTTTGTGGCGAAGCACGTTGGATTTCTGCCCTCGTCAAAATCTCAGGTAAGTCTAAGTCTGAATGAGATAACCCCCAGGCCACTAACAATCGTTTGCAACTTTGGTCCTTAGCTTCTGAACTATCTAATTCTTCATTAAGGCTCAGCGCGGTTTCAAGAAATTTAGTTTTAAATAGACCGTTCTCAATAAACTTTTCTGCTATAGTGAAACTGTTTTGATATCCTTCATAATGTCTACCACCTCCAATTATGAAAAGCGGCATTTCTCCATCCCAGCAACGCAAACGCCAATTTATCTCATATGCGTCCCTTAATGGATCACAGACGAACTTCGCGATTGCTTTAGCCAGTCCTTCTGGAGAAACGCCATCTTTGATAGCTGTTTTTGCTATTTCGGCTCCATAGGTTTCCACTGCACTGCCATAAATTTTAATCAGGTTTCTACCATTTTCTTGATGAAATCCAAAACAGACCGCATCAATAGTCAGGCCTCCAATATCGCAGATCATAAACTCGCCATTTTTTTTCTGAGCCGAATGAAAGTAGCCCATAACGGCTCCAATAAATTCAGGAACAACCATTATGTTTCCTAACATTTGAAGTACTCCACTTTCCGCTTTTTTCAATTCATCGTTCAAGTCCTTTTGAGATACTGAACCATTGGAAGCAGCAAGAGACAGAGCAGCCTTAGCACATAATTCAAAGTCTTTTTTTTCTTCTGAATTACCTCCAGTTATTGTTGGAAAACCAAAATTTGCCGATAACCTTATTTTTTTTTCTCGGTCAATTGCGCTTCCAACTTTCTGCCATAACCAACCAAGAGATTGCCTTATCATCAGAGTGAGATAAGCTGTCACATGCAGCATCGCTTCACTGTTAGAGTTATCACTATTGAAAAGTGTGAGTTTAAGATGATCATGAAGCTTGGAATTCAAACTTGGAACCAGATCAAATGTCCCATCATTTTGTTCCCAAAGCTTGGCTTGCCAGTAATATGGATGTCTTTCAGCGGAAAAACCATCAGTATTAGGAACGGCGTATGCCCCCAACCCCTCATCATATGGAAATCGGCAAACTACTTTACTGCTGGTTGAGCCAAAATCAAAACCTATAACCAACTCGGTTTCCGCATCATCATCAAAAGTGATATAGGGACGAAGTTCATCAAATGCTGAACGTCGATTTTCCATCTCAAACCTGTCGGCTGATGTAATCTTATTGGTTAACTTTTCTATATCAGCCGAAGGTTGCAGTTGGCGTTTTTGAAAACCTTTAGCAAGCTCCTTCATGCGACGCTGGACGTCCGCAGCGTAGTACTGAGGTTGTACAGGGTTTGTGGTTTGGACGGTTAAATCTTCGCCGTAGATTGAAGCAGTGGGCGCAACTACCGCATTAACACGTCCAGCTTCTGACCTTTCAATTATGTTCATCATTTTTATATTACGCCCTTTTTCTTTATGGGATTTATTTTTCTTTCCTTGTTTTTTGCTGGTTTTGTAACAAGATTTTTGCTGCCGGGTTGCCTTAAGAGCTGAGCGCGTCTGTCCTGGTTTCGCGGAAGACATACCATTATCACTCTCTTTTTCTGGTACTCTAAATCCGACTGCTAAAAGCTGTTCGGCCATACTACCGCGGGATGGTTGGGAGATTTGGTTTGTAAAATTTTTTCCATAAGTAGTCATGAGATCACCTTCAGTAAGACTAAACCAACAGATCTTGTTGAACTATTTTCAATATTTTGTTGTTCGATTTGACGCCGTCTTTTATTGATAGTTTCTTGAAATTTTCTTAAGCGCCCTCTATTTGCTGCCTCCATCTTTCTGCCAGATCGATGGATGATATCTTGAAGTTTTTCACTTTGTCTCGTGGCATGTTCTTCTAGATTTCTAATTTGAAAAAGAATGCGGTCTTCCACCTTAATCTTGCGTCTTTCTTCTTCATCGAAAAAGCGCATCTCCAGATCAGGTTCTACAATTGACTCAAGTATTTCAGCTATCTTATCAGTACTGACTTCGGCCCTAGCACCGTGCCATTTCTGTGTCTGTGAAAGGCATTCGTTAATGACTTTTTCAGCGTGATCAGGATCAAGCAACCGTTTTTCAGTAACATGTGCCATTGAGTAGGCGAGAGAGATAGAAGATGAACCTGTTCCATATTGCCAAGCTTGAAGGCTACCTACGTAAAGTCCAGGCTGAAGCTCTAATTTTGAAGCATTTTCTAATTTTACTGAAATTGCACTTGCTGCAATACCACCCTTTTCGGACAACTTCGCAGAAAGAAACCTTATCAACGGATGTGACGGCCCTAAACGAGGGTATCTATTAGACCCTGCTTTTGTTCCAACCCGATATGTGACTGCTGAAGAACTTCTAGCACTTGGCCCTGCATTAAGTTTATTATTATCACACCAGGTTTCAAAATCATGGCGGAAAGCACCGGTTAGTTTTATCTGGACTGACCCTTTATCTTTTTCCCAGTATAAATGACTGGCAGGATCAAAATTGCCCAAAGTAAACTGCAGATATCCAACTATGTCATCGTCAGAAATCCAGTTTCCTTTATTTTGCGACTCTTTTATTGAGTGCAATATGTAATCACCATGAGCAATAAGCGCTGCGGCATCTTTTTCTAGTCGCGCCTCTTCCTCACGCTTGTTCGCGATAGCTTGTTCCGTTTGTGTTATCCGTCGCTCTTGTTCTTCTTCAGTTAACTTTCCTGATAAAAGTTGTGATGTTAGATTTTTGATCTCTTCACCAAGAATATCCTCAAAGCCTCCTAGGGCTGTTTTACAAAGGCCTAAACGCTCATGAAGCCTATTATAAATTCGATCATCGACAGTGTTTTTATGAATAAGATTTAAGACTGAAATATTCTCAGCCTGTTGTCCTAAGCGATCGATCCTACCTATTCTCTGTTCTACCCGCATTGGGTTCCATGGAAGATCGTAATTAACGAGCGTACTTGCAAACTGTAAATCAATGCCTTCACTACCTACTTCTGAGGCAAGAAGGATTGAAGCAGACTTATCAGTCTTAAAAGTTTTTATCACTTCGCTGCGATTTTGTGTTTCGCCATGCAGCATTATAGTATTGATATCTGCCTGCTCAATTCGACGCTTGAGATACCTTAACGTTGACCTAAACGTTGAAAAAACAACAATTTTTTCATCTGGATTTGTTAAAAGATAACGTTCAATCACAGATAGGAAAGTATTGAATTTTGTGTCTTGTCGTTCTAGCTCGCTTGGGTGGGGGAGAGCTAGCGCAAGCCGAGACAGAAGTTGGATCAAGGGCCTTGAAGTATCTTTATTTTCGTCGTTATTTTCACTATAATCAAAATCCTCATCTTCGTAGTTTCCAACGAAATGTTGGTCGCGCCAATGATACAGCGCAGCGCTCAAAGATGACGCCAACATTCGCTGTGGCATTACTGTTAAGAAACCTGTTGGTAGATCGCTATCAGACGCATAAGCTAAGATTGCTTTTGTTATTTCATCATACACCTCTTTTTCTTGAACAGTCATTTCTGCGCGATAAGCGTGTACGTTTCTTTTAATTCGAAACTCTTCCACGTCCCGCCTACGGGTCCTGTTAATCACATTTGATAAAAGATTCATCCCCTCCAAACGTTCTGCAATTTGGGCTCTGCGCGTTGGCGTTAAAATCTCAAAGTTTGCCGTTACATCCTGCCGCAACTTTTTTAGGGAACGAAGGTCTTTAAGGCTCGTATTTGATGCAGCCTGCTCAAGATATCCCTCAAGCTGTTCTCGTGGTTGCCCAGATAAGACGGCATCCCGAGCTGATATAAGTGGGTGATTAGCTTTAATAATCTGTTCGAGCGCATTTTCGTCGCTAAACGTAAGATCGTCGAGCAACCTTAGTAGTGTATGAAGGTCACTGTTATGTAAATTTAAAGGTGTAGCTGACAGCATTGCAGTGTGTACTGCGACGCCACATAATAATTGCCCTAAACGATTTGTTTGTGTACCGACATTTCTAAGGTGATGCGCTTCATCTATAATCAGCAGATCTACAAGCTTTTCACCTATCTGTTCGGATTCCATCAAATTGGCTAATTTGTCTACTGGGCGTTCCTCACGTTTGTTCTTGGGTCTAGGGCGGATGCCTTGCATACCACAAATTGCCACGAAGCCATCGCGTTGTTTGAAAGAAGAACTAAACAGATCATTAAGATCTGATGCATCGCAAATACGTGCGTCAATTCCAAATTTATTACCTAACTCATCCCGCCATTTTTCGCAAAGAACCTTTGGGCAAACAACCAGTAACCGATTGTATTTAAAACGAGCGGCGAGCTCTGTCCAAATTAGACCAGCTTCAATAGTTTTACCAAGGCCAACTTCATCAGCAATTAAGACATTACCAGTTGGGCTTTCTAAAATTTTAACAACAGGTTTAAATTGATGTGCGTAAAAATCAGTATCAGTGCTTTCCATTGAGTAATAGATGTCACTCAAGTTTCCCGAAAGCCGTACGTGGGCCAATCTTTGACGCAAGCTTGATGGACCTGAAAACTCTCCTCTGCGCATACGTTCAATCGGATCATCAGCTTGAGACGGAACTAGTTCGAGTTGGTTGAGTGGAACAGTACGAATTCCATCGGGAAACTGAACTGTTACAGCTTGACGACCACGCACTTCTCTAATTTCTAGGATCACACCTGCCTGAGCAGTGTTGCCTATTGTACGAGCAAATTCACCTATCTGTAAGGGCATGTTATCACTTCCAATTTACTCATTATTTTGTCAATTTATAGTTAAAATTTCTTTAATAGATATTTAATGAGACTAAAGGATAATGGCTTTTGAATTCTTGCCAATTATTTTAGATTTTCGGTCAATTTATGGATTTTCATATTTTGAGAATCCGTGAGCCAGCCTGTCTTATCCCAACCTTTTACAGTGAAGAATATTGCAGTCCTGGCTCACGATTATAGATATATTACTCTGTTATTGGGCTCATAACCGAACTTTTTAAAACAATGTTAAAGCT
>Ga0206131_10006258_pt1 | contig 12261 bp, 13 predicted proteins | sample Helgoland_Spring_FD_148636 | JGI IMG/M metagenome (GOLD analysis project Ga0206131, IMG submission 148636) | Pelagic subsurface seawater microbial communities from Kabeltonne, Helgoland, North Sea - Helgoland_Spring_Bloom_20160517_1 | ecosystem: Environmental > Aquatic > Marine > Epipelagic ... | reverse complement strand
GGCCCAAAGTGCTCACATATTTTGTTCACTATTTTCCTGGGCTAGTGACTCACTAAGGGTACACTATCTCGTGGTCCGGAACCGGTCCGTGTTTTCACCCCCTACCCCCACCCTCCTACCCACCCGCACCACCACCAAACTGGCCCAGCACCAGCTGGCGCAGCCGTAGGCCATTCTTTCCGACAAACTTGTCCCACCCCTCCTCATTCCACGGCTCGCCGGGTCCCCCCATGTCCGACGTGCGCGTCGCGTCGGCGCGCGCCAACGCCTCGTCGGGCGGCACGCCGTACGCCAGCAGCACGGCGAGCACCACGGCCGCCGAGCGGTTCCGCCCCGCGCTGCAGTGCACGAGCACCGCTTTGTTCGGGTTTGCGCTCCAGTACGCTTGCACGTCCGCCACCGCCGCGCGCACGGCCGTGAGCACCGCGTCGTCGGTCTCGTTCAGCCTATCCGCAAACGGGTGGTACGCCACGTGCGCCCCGCCCCAGATCATGGACTGGCGTGAGACGGGGTCGTCGGTCACGACGACGAGCAGGCCAACGCCCGAGTCCTTCACGCGGCGCCCCTTCTCCACGAAGCACGCGTTGGAAATCTTGAGCGGGCCCGGCAAGCGGCCGGGGAGCGCAATCGTCGACACAAGCGGCGTCTCGTCGGGGTCGCGGGGTGGGGCGTAGTTCACGGGCGCGACGGCGCGCTGGCTCCTGCGCGGCGACCCCGTGCGCACCTCTTGCAGCCGTGAAAGGTTGGGGAGCTCCATCGACCCCTTGTTTAGTGCACGCACCGACGTGCTAATTCCAAACTACCCAAAGGGCGCGCGGCCCACGTACTGGTCGGGCTGCGCGATGCCCAGGAAGGCCGCCGTGGCCTTGCCGCCCCACGCGATCGCCGCCGCCAGGCACGCCTCGCGCTCGAGCACGGCGTCGCGCGACGGCGGCCACGCCTCCCACCACGCCGTCGTGGTCGCCGCCGCCGCCGCCGCCGCCGCGGCGTCGAGCCGCGCAAACGTCGCCGCCTTGGCCGCGTCGTCCACGGCGAGCCCGCGCGCGCCGAGGCCCACCCACCACGCCGCGTCCTCCGCCTCCCCCTCCAGCGGCGGCGGCGGCACGGGCCGGCGCGCGTCGCGCACCCACGCCTCGCACGCGGCCGCCGCGTCGGCGAGCGCGCGCGCCTCGGGCCAGTGCGCCGCCACCGCGTTCTCGAGGTCGGGCATGCTGAAGGTCTGCGCGTCGCGGTCGTACCGCACGAGCGGCACCGCCTCCTCGTCGTCGCAGTCGTGCGCGAGCAGGCCGCGGCAGCGCGCGGCCGTGCTCAGCACGCGGTTGATCAGCTGCAGCGCGGCGCGCACGCGCGGCGCGTCGCGCATCGGCGCGTCCACGACCGCCGTGCGCGTGCTCGACACGAGCGCGAGGCAGCCGAAGAAGGCGCCGCGGATCGCGCGCGCCACCGCGCGCGCCACGGCCGACGCGAAGGCCGCGTCGTGCCGCGCGCGGCCGCGCTGCGCCTTGAGCGCGGCCGCGTACGCCGCGACGTGCGCCGGCGGCTGCGCGCCGGGCGCGCCGTCGTCGTCGTCGTCGCCCACGGCCAGCGCGCCCGGCTGCAGCTCGAGCGGCACGGGCGCGCGCGCGACGCCCGACGCGCGCAGCTTGAACTCGAGCACGACCAGCGCGAGGAGCCGCTCCACCAGCGCGGCCATCTCCGCGCGCGCCGCGCGCGCGATGCGCGCGCTCCCGAGCGCGCCCGACGTGCCCCGCGCGCCAAACTTGGCGCGGAAGTCGGCCTCGGTGGCCGCGCGCACGACGCGCGGCTTCCAGCCGGCGCCCGCGCCCACGGCCACCAGCTTGGCCACCGCCGGCTGCGTCGCGTCGCGCCACACGCTGTCGGCCTGGTCGAGCGCGAGCCCCGCCGTGGCGACGGCCGCCGTGGCGGCCGCCGCGTCCTCCGACAGCGCGCGCCGCCACGCCGCGTGCGCGCACGCCACCGCGTCGAGGCGCCGGATGCGCGCGCCGAGCCGCGCGCGCTCCTCGCTCGCGCGCCGCAGCAGCGCGTGCGCCGGCACGAGCTGGCGCGCGCTCGCCTCGCGCATGGCCGCGCGCACGTAGTCGGCCACGCCCGCGGCGGGGGCGCGCCGCGGCTTGGGCGCGTGCGGCCGCTGCAGGCAGCGGCGCTTGACCCCCTCGACGTCGTGCCGCGACACGCGCAACGGCGACGACGGCGGCGACGACGCCGCTCCCGCCGCCGCTCCCGCCGCCGCTCCCGCCGCCGCTCCCGCCGCCCCCTCGCCGTGCCACCGCCACCGCTTCTTGTGGAAGATGGCCACCTTGGATGCCACCACCATCGAGAGCAGGCGCCGCGCGGCCGCGGCGTCCGCCGCGGCGTCGGCGGCGCGCGGCCGCGCGGCCACGGGCCGGAAGCCGCCGCGCCGCTTCAGGTCGACGCGCCGCTCGAGCGACAGGTGCAGCACGCGCAGCCACCAGAAGTCCTCGCCGAAGAAGTCCACCCGCGCGGGCCCGTGGTCGGGCGTGCTCGTGAGCAGGAAGAGCCCGGCGAGCGCGGCGGGCGTCAGCGCCTCGAACGCCTCCGCCGCCACGAGCGCCGCGTGCGCCGCCACGCCCGCCTCCCACGCGGCGCGCCGCGTGCCGGGGCGCACCTCGCTGCGTCCGTCCACGAGCGCAAACGGCGCGTAGGCCGCGCCGTCGCGCCCGTCGGTGCCGTCCAGGAAGAGCGCGTGCGCGCCGCGCGCCACCGCCTTGGACGCGCTCAGCCACGCCGCCAGCGTGGCGTGGCGGAACCGGAGCAGCCCCAGGCACCGCGCCTGCACGGCCACCTTGATGGCCGACGACTTGTCCGCCAGGTTGGCGTCGAGCGCCTCCCACAGCGCGCGCTGCGGCGACGCGCCCCCCGTCGCGCCCTCGATCGCGCGCCACACCTCCTCGGACGAAGTCAGTGCCACGTGATCAATGCAGTTCTTAGCACCCGCACCACGCTGCAGAAACACTACGGACACCGACACGGGCGACGACGGCATGCGGTGCTCCCTCGCGCCCGCCTTTCCACGCCCCTCCTGCCCCCCGATCCGTCCCTTGCCCCGTTGGGCGCGCCCCGCCGCTCCCCGCGCGCACGGCCACAAGCCGCAAGTTCGCGCCTACTGGTTGTCGTCGTCGTCGTCGTCGTCGTCGTCGTCCGAGCCCTCGGGCGCGGCGACGCCCTCCTCCTCGCTGTCCTCCTCCTCCTCACCCTCGTCGCCCTCCTCGCCCTCCTCGTCGTCCTCCTCGTCCTCGTCGTCGTCGTCCTCCTCGGCCTCGTCGAGGACAAACTTGGACTTCTTGGGCTTGCTGCCGAGCCCCTTGCCGAGCCCCTTGCCGCGGCCGGCGGTGGTCGCCACCGCCACCGCCGCCTCCTCGTCGTCCGAGTCGATGGCGACCTTCCCGTTCTTGCTGCCGCTCTTGGCCGCGGCGTTGGCCTCCGCGCCCTTCTGCATCAGCTGGAAGGCGTCGGCGAGCGGCTTCTTCTTCTTCTTGGCGGCGGCGTCGGCGGGCGCGGCGGCGGCCGTGGCCGCCAGCACGGGGCGCCCCTTGCCCTTCGCCGCCGGCTCGGCCACGGCGGCCTTGGACTTGTCCTGGTGGGGCGCCGGCGCCCCGTCGGCGCTCTGCTCCCCGCCGGCCGCCGTCGCGGCCTGCTGCTGCGCCTTGGCGGCCTTGATCGCGCTGATCTCGTCCACGTACGGCTGCCGGTCGTCGGCGTCCATCGCCTTCCACTGCTCGCCCATCCAGCCGAACCAGTCCTTCTGCGTCTTCGTGCCCGCCTCCACGAGCGCGTTGAACTGGCCCTTCTTCGCCTTGTCGGCGAGGAAGCGGTTGTACGCCGTCGGCACGCCCTCCTTCTTCTTCTTGGGCGGCGCCGCCGCCTCGGCGGCGGCGCCGTTCGCCTTGCCCTTCTTGCCGTTGGGCTTCGTCGCCGCCACCGCCTCCGCCTGCCACGGATGGTTGGGGTCGCACGGGAGCGCGCGCGCGTCCACGGCACGCGCGGCGCCCTCCGTCTTGAGCTTGGCCACGTCCTTGGCGCACGCCCCCTCCAGCGCCTCCAGCTGCGCCTTGTGCGCGTCGCGCTCGGCCTGGTGCTTGGTCGTGTACTTCTTGTGCACCACGAGCGCCACCTCGTGCGTCTGGTTTTTGAGCTGCTTGAACTTTTCCTCGCCGAGCAGCTCCTCGGCCGCCGGCTTCATCGCGTCGTACCGCGCGCGGAAGGAGTTGGCGCCGTGCAGGCGCTTGGACAGGGCCTCCTCGCGCTCGGTCGCCTCGGCGAGCTGCTCGTCGCGGCACGCGAGCTTGCGCTTGAGCACCTTGATCTGCAACGCGGCGTTGTCGCGCGCGGTGAGGAGCGTCTGCGTGCCGCTGTAGATGGCATCGGCCGCGGTGTTGTCGAATAGTGGCATCTCTGCGCGCGCGTGGGTTGGGGGTGCGCGCGTGGGTTGGCGACGAGCGGTCGTGTGTGCGTTCGGAAAGCCTACAAGACGCAAAGTTTGGGCGTGGTCTTCTCGTGGCACCGGTGCGACGCGTGCCACCAGAAACGTGCGTCGGCCGCACCTCGGGGTTGCTGCTAGTGCGGACGTGCGTTGCCGCAAAACTCGCAGACTCGCGACTTTTACCCCAAACGCACACACACAGATCCGGAACACGCGCACACACGCAGGCATGGCCGACCCAACCACGGAAGAGTGCCACGACATCGTGGCGCACGGTGGCACTGTTGAGGACGCGTTGGACCACGCCCGGTCCGAGGCGGAGGCGCGTGCCACAAAGGGGCGCAAGGGCCAGGGCAAGGCGCGCGCCACGCCGCGCTGGACGCGCGACCAATCCCTCTCGGAGGACCACCCCAACTACGCGGCGGCGCTCAAGGAGGCCCGCAAGCGGGGGCGGCCGTCGGCCCGCGCGGCCGTGCGCGCGCTCGTGGTCATGGACGAGGGCGTGGGCCACATGTGGGCCGACCCGCAGTTTGTGGACGCCCTCGTCGAGTGCTCGCACCTGGACCTCGCGACGCGCCGCGCGCTCCACGGCGCGTCGCCGACGTTGCGGCGCAAGATGCGCGAGTTCTTCGACCGGCCGGAGCTGGTGCTGCGCAACGCGGACTGCACGAACGCGAACGCGGCCTTCCTCTTTGGCGCGTGGATCGCCGACAACCTGGCCCGGAACATGCCGGGCCCGCTGCTGTGCTGGAACCCCACGGTGGTGCTGCGCTTCGAGCCGCCCGCGGGGTGCAACGAGGGCGCGATCCCGTCGGTGGCCATTGCGGAGTGGATGGCCAAGCACCACCTTGCCCCGGGCGACCAGGACCGCCAGGGGGAGAAGACCTTCCGCGTGCCCGAGGGCGGGCTCAGCGAGGTCGCCGCCTTCTTCCTGGGCCGCGCCTTTGCGACCCTAACCGAGGGCATGTTCCAGCTGGTCGACACCACCAAGACGTGGGAGGAGCAGCCCGCGCTGGGCGACCGGAGCGCGACGCGCGTGCAACTTGCCAGCCTGCGCTACCACCGCGTGCCCATCGGCTCGCCTCAAACCCACCGGATGCTCAGCACGGAGTTGCAGTTCCTGGCGGGCGCCTACTACGCCAACGCGCGGCGCTGGCTGTACGCCGCCGAAAAAGTGCACTACAACGGGTGCGAGCGCCTCTTCATCCTCGACCTGGCGTGGATACGCCTGGACGAGGCGGGCACGGAGGCGCTCGCGCGCGCGCTGCGCCCCGACCCCCCCGAGCCGAAGCCGCTGGGCGTTCCGAAGCGGACGCCGCCAAAGGGAAAGCAGCTGCTCAAGCCCGAGGGCAAGGGCATGCTCAAGCTCAGCCTGTCGCACACCTGGAATCCCAGCGTGCGGCGCCCTTCGGACAAGGGGCGAGGGCTCTTCGGGCCGATCATGCGAGGCGAGGTGGCCACGGACCGGCTGCGCGAGCTCGACCTGTCGCACAATCGGATGGGCGTGCACGGCCTGCGCGCGCTCCACACGGCGTGCACGACGCGCGCCTTCAAGGCGCCGGCGCTCCGCCGGCTCTCGCTGCGCGACGTCGACCTGAGCCACGACGCGATGTTCCACCTCGCGCCGCTCGTGGACGAGGGCCACACGCTGCGCAACCTGGAGCTGCTCGACCTCGGCGAAAACCCCTTTGTCGACGGCTCGCTCCACGAGTTTCACGCGCGCTCGCGGGGCATGCCCAACCTGGCCGCCCTGAAGCTCGACGGCTGCACCGGCCTCACGGCCCAAAGGCTGCAACACCTGGCCATCGAGCTCAAGATCACGCACGTGTGGCCAAAGATCCGCAAGCTGACCCTCTGCAGCGCGCAGCACCCGTTTGTGGAGGACAATTTCCGCAAGGCCAACCTGATGATGCGCGCCGCGGTCGCGTGCGTGAAGGCGCAGGTCATCTGGACGCGGACGCAGAACCTGCCGCCGAGCCAGTGCATGCCCTCGGACGCGTCCGACTCCTCGGACGAGGACGAGGAGGAGGAGGACTCGTACATGAGCGGGTGACCGTCCGACGGGGACCCGCAGACGAGTGACGAGGAGGAGGAGTGAGTGCGTGCGCGTGTGCTGGTGTGCTGGTGTGCGGATGTGCTGGTGTGTGGGCGCGCGCGAAGCCGCCGCCGCCGTGTGAGGGCAGGGGTGTGCGTGTTGGTTCAAAGGCCCACTTTTGATATCCCCGCGCGGGGCCCCTTTGGGCATGCACCGAGTGGATCACTCAACCCCGCCCACCCCCTCCCCGTCCGTCGCCATGTCCGTGCGCACCGAGCCCCGCGACCTCTCCCAGCAGCTGCAGCAGACGCTGACCATCCCGGCCGAGCAGATGCTCGCCGCGGCCAGCACGACCAACCCGGCCACCCACAGCACCACGGCGCTCGCCGCCTCGCCCGAGGGGCAGCAGATCAACGAGCAGCACCTCGCCGAGGCCAACGCCTTCAACACCAACTCGCCCGACCACCCGCTCCAGCGCACCGTGTGCATCAACATCCGCGCGTCGCTCTCGGACCTGTGCCTCAAGGCGAGCAACTCCACGTGGGCGCCGCCGTCGGCCGAGGCCAACAAGGCCATCTTCCAGCAGGCCTTGCACCTGCAGCCGGATCGAACCGCCCCCACCGCCCCCAGGCCCCGACGGCGAAGGCGCAGGCGCAGGCGGCCGTAAGTTGAGCAGCCTCTCCCTCTCCCTCTCCCTCTCCCTCCCCCCCCACCCCCTCTTCACCCTCACACACGCTGCAACCCGCCACACGCCGAGCCGCACACTGCGCCGACCGCCCGTTGTCCCCCGGGTGGTCGCGCGCAGAAGAAGTTCGTCGACCTGGGCGGCTCCGCCGAGAACCAGGGCGACCTCAAGAGCGTCGTGCTGCACAAGATGACCCTCGCCGCCCAGAAGTCCACCTTCCCCGTCGCCCTCGGCGTGCGCATCACCGGCGTCGACGACAGCTGCTTCGCTCAAACGGGCGGTTTGATTGGCACTCAAACCATTCTTAGACGTTCACTCCTAACCCTGACCCTAACCCTAAACAGAGTCCTACTCGATGATCACCATGCCCAACGCCGACTCGCACGTCGAGCGCGTGCTGCAGGAGGACAACACTGAGCTTGCCTACGAGGCAGATGGACACCATTAAACCAACAAGACACGCACACTCGACGCGCCACTCTCACACGCCCTCCTCCTTGCCCTGGCAGTTCGCTCGCAAGTTCCCGGTGCGCTTTGCCTCCCTCTTGCGCGCCCACGTTGCCTTCTTCAGTAGCGTCGCATACTCCCCGTTAGCCGCTGCCAACCGCGTCGCGTTTGCCTCCTCTTTGCTAATAGGCACTACCTCCTCGCCTCTTTTCCGCGCCTTGTGCCTGTGCTTAGCCCGCAGTCTCCCATCGCGTTTCCGCCTCTGCCTAGCTGCCTCCTCCTCCGATAGTCCTACCATCCCCTCCTCAAACCTTGCATTCCACAAATCAACCTTGGACACATTCGCCCGCTCTCGCACTTCAGCATTGATGAATGGCGATTCCTCCCCGCCCTTAGTGATGTTGTACCCAAGCGGCTTTAGGGTACGGTGCTGGGCGATGAGTCGCACCTCAGCGCCCGATAGCTCGTGCTTTGTACCAACCCATAGTAGCTCCTTGCGGAACGCTTTCCACCCATGCTTTCGCACTGCGTTGTTGAGAAGCCTGCAGCCTTCCTCGGGGCCTAGATGCACGCTCGCTGATTTGTGCGTGGTCCACCTCGCATAGACATCCACCGACTTGCCCACGTACCCCTTCCCATTCACCGTGTTCGTTAGCTTGTACACACCAATGACTGGCACGTCTGTCCCGTATGCGCGCAGGGCTACACTGCGGAGAATCTGAGCGAGAGTAATTGCGGACCTTGAACACCCACGGCCATCCTCCTTGCATACTAAAAGCGCGGCGTTTGCTGTGCAGAGGGCATCCATGAGGTCGCAGCGCGTCGCTTCTGCCTCGTGGCAGCCGATCATCCCCTCGTCTCCGCGGTGCGCCTCACTTGAGCCGTTGGCCGCCACCCCTTTCCGTTTTGCGCCCTTGCTCACGTTTGTTTTCCTTTGCCCATCCAGATCTCCGAGAACGCCGAGAAGCTGCAGTGAGTGCTGCTCGCACCAGTCGTCGAACCCCTCCGAGTCCGCGTCCGACGGACACAAGTCGTAGCACTCACCGCTCCCCATGTGTTTGGCAGGATGGGCGAGATTTCGGAATGCCGGTTGCCCTCGAACCCCATCGCCCATACTTGCCTGCTCACTTGCCCCCTTTTGCTACCAGATGATGCCAGAGGGGCTCGTCAAGTCCGCACGATCTCTCGAACCTTTACCCTGTCCTCGCCGCCACTCACGCCGTCCTTCCCTTGCAGGATTTCGTCCGGTCTGTACGAAACGATCCTGCCGATGGCGCTCTCAGCACTCAAACCGTGGCCCACAAGTCACAAACTCACACCTGTTCCTGCACGTTACAGGTCAAGCAGCAGGTCGAGTCGCAGATCAAGGTCCGCGACGTGAGTGCTGGGCATTTTAACACCGCCTTTTTTGCCTGCCCCTACCAGTCCCACCCACCCTCTGACGTTTGCAGCTCTCGCACACGTCCGTCAACATCTCGCCGGCCGACTTCTCGAGCTGGCACGACGTGCGCACCGAGCTCATGGCCGAGGCCAAGAAGGGCTTCAAGGCGCGCGTCGAGTCCGAGATGGCGGCCGGTGAGCACCAATCGAACCACGAATCCTTCAACACCCCCTAACCCCGTTCCTGTCGTCAACCAGCGGGCGGCGAGAACCTGTCCGAGATGAAGGCGGCCTTCTCGCAGGAGGAGCGCGCGATCGAGCACGAGATCGACCACACCGTGCACACCTTCTCGGCCTCGGTCGACGTCTGCTACAACGTGCGCTTAAATACTCAAACCTCGCACAAGTGCCCACATCTCACATTGTTGCTTTTTGCGTGCGCAGTTCCTCTCGCAGTAGGCGGCGGGCGGCGCGCTAGGCCAGTCGACGCGTGCGTGTCGCGTGTCCACTAGCCAGTTCCATAAAAACGAAGAAAACCCCACTAAACACGGACGGTTCCGACTCCACTCCAAAGCATGCCGCCCCCGCCGGTCCCCCCCCAGCGCCAGCCGTCCTTCTCGTCCGAGCGGTTCGCCGCCGCGCCCACGGCGCCGCCCGCGCCGCGGCCGACGGCGGCCGCGCAGGCGGCCGTCGACAACCGCGCCGTGCAGCTCAACCCCCACAACCCCACGTACCACTCGTCGCGCGGCGCGGGGCCGCAGCAGGCGGCGCAGCAGGCGCGCGCGGCCGCGCAGACGCGGCAGTCCGTGTCCAACCGGTAGGCACGCTACAACACGCGCAAGATGCGGGTCATTCAGCACGGACGTGATCGGAAGCTCGGGAAGCGCGGGTTCGAACCGTTGAGCTTCCCTCAACCTTCCACGGGAGAAGTGATCCATGTTTGTGAAAACGGGTGAGAGCGTCTTCATGCATAGTTTACGCACCTAAACCACCACCACCGCCTAAACAGTAGGGCAACGAGCGCCGCGTGATCCCGTGCGCTCCCGTCGGCTCCTTTGTCGTGGCCCACGCGGACGCGTTGACCTCGATCGGGTATCCGCCCAAGAGCAATCCTAGCCCAAACGTGGGCGGGTAGAGGTCGGGCTGCATCACAAACTCGGTCCACCGGTTGCGCGGCAGTTGCGATTTGAGACCCGCCCAGAAGCGCGCCGGCCCGCCTCCCGCGTTGCGCCAGCAGTCAAAGTCGGAGACGTCGTGGAACAGCATGTTCCTGCAGCGCGGATGCATCTCCTCAAAGTCGGCGATCAAGTCGCGCAGCGCGTGGCTCGCGTCGATGAAGCAGAGGTCGCGCGTTGTGGGGGTGAACACTCGGCGCGGCACTAGTCTCACGTTGAAGAGCTTCAAGGTGTGCCTGGTGGTGCGCGCGATGCGCGCAAAGGTCAGGTCCACCCCCGTGACCTGGACGGGGCCAAAGCGGCGGAGGAAGGCGGTCACCACCGCCAGCGTCCAGCCGGAGTCCACCCCGAGCTCGAGGTAGCTGCGCACCTCCAGCTGGGAGAGGCGCAACAGCGCGGGCGCCAGCTGCATGGGGTGCTGCGACATGCCGCCGCCGCTACCGACCATGTTGCGCGCGCCGCGCGCGCCGTACAGTCGCTCCCCGCGGGGGTGCGGCTTGAGGCCGATGCGCGCAAGGATCCACTCGAGGCGATCCACGTTGGTGATCTCGCTGCAAGGAAAGGTGAGCAGCTGCTTGACGCCGCGACAGAGGCTGTGCTCGGGCCCAAGCGCGGGAACGTCGTTGGGCGCACACACGCGGCTTGCCAGCTCGGTTAGGGGTGGAAGGCACGCCATGCTGTGTGAATGCAACGCTAACACCCCACACATATGCGCGTTCCCTCTTGCTTAGCGAGCTCCGCACGCATGGCACCGGCAATTGCGCCGTACTGCGCGCCCTTGGCGGCGCGCGCAACGCCGTCACCGCCGCACACCTACAAGCCACTTTTCTTGCCCCACGGCGCGCGGCTGCGCATGCCGCCGCCCGCCCTTGGCCACCTGCAACGAGACCTGCCAGCGGACATCCCCGTGCTGCACACGCGCGACGGCTACGCGGCGCCCTTTTACTACTACGCCCAGGGGTGCTCCGACTTGCACGTGCGCGCGAACAAGGTGCTGGTGACATCCAACCGCGTGCACGCGCTCAAGCTTACGCACAAGCAGCGCGCCCCCACCATCTTGCACGAGCGGTGCGGTCACGAGCTCGTTGCGGCCAACCTTTCGGCTGCGCGCGTCATTCGATGGCTCAGCGTGGACTGGCCGGACCCCTCCATCCCACCCAGCATTGCCGCGTTCAGCTCGAAAGGCGGGTGCTCGCACCATCTCAACGCCGTGCTTTACAATTGGATGGTGCACAACAACCACGACACGCTCGTGCTAAACTACGAGTACGAGGGCCTCCCAACAAGTCCTCTGCGATGGAAGGCAGAGGTGATGCACCTAGGCCGCCTCGTGTACAACACCAACCACACCGCGTGCAGCGTGCACGTGTTGGACCGGCGCTGCGTGCACTGCGGTCGCCTCGGCACGCCAACAACGTGGTCCGTGTGCGGGCACCACCCAGGCGAAGCCTAAGCCGTGCGGACGCGCGCACCAGCCTGACGCAGGAGGGAGTCGAAGCACTCCACGAGGTCTTCGCCAGTTCCACTGCGGCCTTCGGGGACCGGAAGGTCGGAACACGCGCATTCGAACCGTTGAGCCACCGGTGACCTTCCACTGCTACGCAGGCCTTCCGTTGCGCCTGGCCCCGTCGGCACCTTCTCGTCCGAGCGACCCGCCGCGCGCGCGATCGCGCGCTGTTGGTGGGCGGTGCGTTCGGGCGCGCGCGCGGCCGCATAACTCGCAGTTGGGGAGGCGGTAAGTAGTGGACGGGCCGCGGTGGCGGCGATGCTCCTCGAGCTCATGCTGTTGGTGTGCACGTTCAGCCTGCCGATGGACCTGTTCCGCACGCGCCTCCCGTTTTGGCCGGCGCGCCCGGCGCGGCAACTGTCTCCGCCGCCGCGCCGCGCGCCCCTGGCCGAGCACGCGTGGGAGGAGCACGTGCTGTGCAACCTGACCGCGTCCGAGTGGGTGAGTGAGTGAGTGCGTGCGTGCGTGCGTGCGCGCGCGCGCGAACACGCGCGCGTGTTTGTGCGTGTGCCTCGAGTCTTAAACACGGGTTCAAACACGCGTAGACACGCGGACGCGCCGACCGACAGA
>Ga0206131_10006256_pt1 | contig 12262 bp, 3 predicted proteins | sample Helgoland_Spring_FD_148636 | JGI IMG/M metagenome (GOLD analysis project Ga0206131, IMG submission 148636) | Pelagic subsurface seawater microbial communities from Kabeltonne, Helgoland, North Sea - Helgoland_Spring_Bloom_20160517_1 | ecosystem: Environmental > Aquatic > Marine > Epipelagic ... | reverse complement strand
ATCGCCGTTATGGTATAAATCATCGTCAATACCAATTGCATGCATTATTGAATCAGAGGCAGGATTTACAACGTATGAATTATTATCTGCATCTACAAATCGTTGACCAACTACGTCAGTACCTGCGGTTACAGTTGTACCTGCACTTACAGAACCAGCAGTGGCCGATATATTACCCGCAGTTGCTGTGATATTGTTTTGAGCAGTAACATCATCACCTGCGATAACATCTCCTGCTGTAGCAGTAACGTTTCCTGTTGTTGCCGTAACATTGTCTTGAGCAACTACGTCTCCCGCACTTGCAGAAACATTTCCTGTTGTTGCTATTACACCTGTTCCACCAGTTACGGTTGTTCCTGCTGAAACAGTTGTTCCTGCTGCTACTGAACCTGCGGTTGCCGATATATTGCCAGAAGTTGCTGTGATATTATTTTCAGCAACTATACTGTCACCAGCAGTTACATCACCTGCAGTTGCTGATATATTACCTGCGGTTGCCGTTACATCTTGAGCAGCAACTACATCATTGCCTGCGGTTACATCACCTGCAGTTGCCGTTACGTCTTGGGCAGCAATTACATCATTGCCTGCAGTTACATCACCTATAGTAGCTGATACATTGCCTGTCGTTGCTATTACACCTGTTCCACCGGTTACAGTTGTTCCTGCAGATACTGAACCAGCAGTTGCCGATATATTACCTGCAGTTGCCGTTACATCATCATCAGCGACAACGTTACGACCTGCTTCGACATCTCGAGCAACAATAAAGTCACCGTCACCGTCAGAACTTGCTGCGTAGTTACCACCACCACCTAGGAAACCAACCGTCCCATTGTCTGCGTATATTGTTCTTGATTGCCCACTAGTATCGAGAGTAATTTGAGCAGCGCCTACACCATCGCCTACGGTAAGATCGCCTTCTATTGTTATATTACCTGTAGCGGTATCATCAGCATCGCTACGAAGGAACTGAGCCGCTTCTAAACCATCTACAGTATCAGCATCGAATCCATTTCCTGAACCTTCATCTGCCGTTGTAATAACTCTACCAAGAACTCCACCATTAACTTCTAACTGCCAATAATCTTGAGATTCATTCCAAACGAGTTTAGGATTTGCTAATGTACCACGCTCAATTTCAATACCTGAATCTTGTGAAGGAGTAGATCCTGTATAGTTAGCGTTAAGTGTAATAATATTATCGGAAAGTAAAATCTCTTCTGTATTTACGTAGGTAGTATTACCAGAAACTGTAAAATCTCCAGATACCGTCAGATCACCTGCGATCTGAGCATTTGCCTGCGCATCAAGTAAAGATTTAATAATTGCTTGACCATCAACAGTAATGTTACCGCCAAAGGTACCAGCGCCTGCTACGTCAATGTCTTCTTGGAAAGTTATTGTTCTTGCTGCGGTATCTGCAACGTCTGATCTTAGGAATTGAGATGCTTCTAATCCATCAACGGAATCTGCATCAAGGAGATTGCCTGAACCTTCGTCCGCAGTTGTAAGTATACGATTATTATCAATCGTCGTTGTGGCAACACCTGTAAAATTAATTCCTGTAGATGTAAAGGCTGCTATTTCGCTGCCCGCATAATTAATAACAATGCCAGAAGTATCGTCATGAAACTCAATGCTGTTATCAACGCCAGGATTTGTTATTTTGTAATCGCCTTCGGAGATATTACGAATCTCAAGTGAATCAGAGTCACCTTCAAATTGTGCGATTATTGTTCCTGCTGAATGCCCACCAGAATTGGTAACTTTTAAAGTTGGGGTGGCCTGGGTTCCTTGTGTAAGGACCGAATCACCGGTAACCTGGAGTTTTTCTCCGGTATCGGTTGTGCTGCCTATTACAGCATTTTCCGGTGTCAAGAGACCATTCTTGACTATAAACTTTTTATCATTTGCCATTCGGTTCACTCTCCCCAGATAGGCGGTTAAAATTAATCAACGTATACTTTTATTTATTAATCTTTTAATAGTGTAGCTGAAATATTATACGTTGTGGAATTAGAAGATGCGGCGACGGCGTTAACTATAACATTACCTCCTGACATACTTACTTCATAGGTTGCTAAACTTGCGTTTGTGTAAATTGTTGCGAACTCAGTTGCGAATGCGGTTGTTCCGTCATGCACAACTAAGAGTTTTGTTATATGTCTATCAGATCCGTCAGTCGCGGTTATAACTAACTCAGCACTGTTATAAGTACTATCATTGAACTGATATATTGTTGACGAGAATGGGAAGCTTGTTGAACTTGTTCCTGAAGTTAGATCAGCTTCATCAAGTTTAACTGTATCGGCAATTAAATTTGGAACCGTTAAGTCGCCAGTCATTGTATCGCCGACTACATTAACATATCTTGCATCGGCAATCGGAATCGTTAATACAGCAAGGTTACCTGTTGTGAAACTTACAACATGTCCAAACTCATCAAAGGCTAAACTATCAATAACTTCTGCGTTATTGAGATCCATTGACCCAGTATTCGCAACACTTGAAGTATCGGCGTGTGATAATGTAACATCACCACTTAATGCTCCACCGCCTGTTAATCCATCTCCACTCAATACACTTTGAGTTTTATCAACCTTAAGTCCTAAAGCAGTAGTAACTTCAGTTTCAGTAAAGTACCTATTGTCTAATTGGCCAGCATCTAATTCTGTTTCTGTATAATATCTACTATCAAGTTCACCACCAGTTAATTCAGTTTCAGTAAAGTAACGATTATCTAACTGACCTGCATCAAGTTCTGTTTCAGTATAGTATCTGTTATCGAGTTGACCTGCATCAAGTTCGGTTTCAGTATAGTATCTGTCATCGAGCTGACCAGCATCTAATTCTGTTTCTGTATAATAACGATCATCAAAATCAACTTGATCTAAACCAGTCACATGACCGTAAGTATCAAGAACTACATCTTGTATTACCTGTCCGCCACTTCCTAATACACTTACCTGAGTACTTGTGTCAGCGTGATTAAATGTAATCGTTGAATCGAGAAGCTGATTAACGGTAAATGTTCCGCCACCGTCAATTGCATTTCCTGCAGTAAGTGTAATTGTTCCGTCATTAATATTATTAGAAGCAGCGGCTGAAGCAGATGAAATAATATCCGCGGCATGTTGTCCGTCAAGTAAATCGGCATCAAGTCCTGATCCTGTACCGTCTACTGTTTTGATTGCCGTTAATATTTCGGCAGCAGTTTGATCTGCGGTTGCACCAGCTTCTATAAGATCAAGTTTTGCACCATCTGTTGATACATCACGCCCATCAACCGTACCTGAGATTGTAATGTTACCATTAATATCAAGTTCACCAAATTGATGTATGTCCGCATTAAATACCGAACCATCATTTGTTGTTAATTGTAATGTTGTATTAGCGGAATGCCAATCAAGATCCGATACACCAAGTACCGCTGCAGTCGAAGCAAGAGTGATACGACCATCTTCATCAATTGTTATGACAGGAATCGCAGAAGAACCACCATACTGTCCTGCCGTAACGGCGGTGTTAGCAAGCTCTGTTGTAATTGATACAGATCCATTACCTAAGTCAGTTAAGGTCGTGGTACCTGTTCCAGTAACCTTCCCGGTTAATGCGACATCAATCTGTGGATCTGGAATATTTGTTGCGTTTGTAAAGTCAAGATAATAAGTACCTTCTTGACCGTCTAATAAATCTGCATCTAATCCTGATGTTGTTCCATCAACAGTTTTAATTGCCGTTAGAATTTCCGCCGGAGTTTGATCTGCGGTTGCGCTGGATTCTATGTTATCTAACTTGGTACCGTCAGCAGCAACGTCTCGTCCATCAACAAGACCTGTAGTTGTAATATTTCCAGTAACATCGATTCCTGCACCGAAGTCAACGTTTGCGTCAAATGCTGATATAATGGTATTGTAAGAAGAACCATCACCTGTATTGATTTGGAAAGTATTGTTTGCATTGTACCACGTGGTCGAGCCAATGCCTGCTACCGATGCTGTGGAGACTGTAGTCAAGCGACCATCTGCACCAACAGTAATAATTGGAATAGAAGTTGCACCACCGTAAGATCCTGGAGTAACAGCGGTGTTAGCGATATCAGTTGTTATAGATCCGCTTGCTAAATCAGTTAGAGTAACAGAACCAGTAACATCACCTGCTAAAGTAATCGTAGGATCAGGTATATTGGTTGCGTTTGTAAAGTCAAGATAATAGGTACCGTGTTGACCATCTAACGTATCAGAATCTAAACCTGTGAATTGATTAATAACAGTATTAAACGTACTGCCATCAACCGTTGAAATTTGGAATGTATTATTTGCGACGTACCATTCTGTATCAGATACACCTGCGACTGCTACATCTGCGGCGGCAGTTAATCGACCGTCTTCATCGACAGTAAATGTTGGAATCTGAGAAGCTGAACCATAAGAGCCGGCAGTAACTGCTGTATTCGCAAGTTCTGCTGTAATAGCAATCGTTCCGTCAGCAAGATCAGTTAAAGTGGTCGTCCCTGACCCTGTAACCTTTCCTGTAATATTGACGTCAATTTGCGGGTCAGGCTTATTGGTTGCATTAGTAAAATCTAAATAATACGTACCTTCTTGCCCATCAAGTAAATCGGCATCAAATCCACTTCCTGATCCAACATCGGTTGTTGTAATGATACGGCCTGTAGAACCACCTGAAGCAATTTCCCAATAATCGTTTGCTTCATTCCATTGTAGAACTACGTTTGAATCTGTTCCTCTCTCAACTTCAAGACCTGCATTTTGACTTGCAGCGCCTGTATGATTTGCATTAAGAGTAATGATGTTATCGGCTAACTGAATCGTTTCCGTATTAACATATGTGGTATTTCCTGATACAGTCAAATCACCTTGAACGATAAGGCTTCCTGCCATCGTATCGGATTCGTCTGATCTTAAGAATTGTGCGGAAGATATTCCGTCTAATAGATCTGCATCGAGACCTGATCCTGCTCCGTCAACTGTTTTAAGTAAGGTAAGGAGATCGTCAGGCGAAGCGCTAAACTCAATAATAGATTCTGTTCCACTATCATTTCTTTTAACGTATATTTTACCGTCAGCAGTGTTGATCGCCAGCTCGCCTAACTCTAATTGAGCGGTCGTCGGAACTCTACCTGCTACGGCACTTCTTCTTAACTTAATTAACGTTGACATATATATGTCCTTATTTCAAAATACCTATCAAGGCAGATTTTAAAAGGTGCCTCCATCTAATGTTGTAACTGCTACATCACCGCTTGTTACGGTAAAGTTTGCGATATTAAACGAAGCAACACCAATATTGGAATCCGACGCTAATTCACCAGCAATTAAAATTTGATTATTACTAACAGTTGTATTAATACCTTCGCCTGCGGCGAACAAGATATCCTGACCTAAAGCAACAGTATCTACTGTCCCGGTCTCAGCTGATATGGTAATACCGCTTGTTGTTAAACTATTTACTGCATTATCTAAAAATTGTTTATTTACTGCATCTAAACTATTGACAGGATCCAACAACTGTGTTATAATAGAGTTATCAACACTAATAATATTGGAGTTAGGTGAGATTGTCAAATCACCAGTTGTTGAAGATAAACTATTGTTCGCAAGTTTGGTGCCTGCACCAACAATTACATGTTCATCAACGTTTACATTAAATATTCTTGAAGATCCGGCAGGATCAATCAAATATGTGTTATTATCAGAATCAATAAATGATTTTGAATAAACATCACCGTCCGTTACATACCAACTATCGGTTAAGTTACTAAAATAAGTACCGAAGTTAAACGAACTACTTAAGAAACCAACTTGTCTCCCAGCCGCGTAGAAATACATATTACCAGCATTCGTTCCCATAATGATCTGGGAGACAGGCTGATTATAACCAATATTTATATCTTTGAATCGAGAAGTACCAGAGGGATCGGCATAGTATTGTAAATCATCTTTACTTACAAATTTTGTTGCTCTTAAATCACCGTTAGATGTATCACCGCCTTCCGCATTAATATACCTTGCATCAAGATCAACGTAATTAAAGGAAGTAGTAATAGCAACGTTAGAGTTATTCTGAACAGTTCCACTACCAGTGACAGCACCAAGAAGAGCAACATCGAATGGATTCGTATAGAAGTTTAATTTCTGATTTGGATTATCAGCAATAACTCGAATACCAGACTCAATGTTATTTCTAACTGCATCTTCAACAACACCGTAAATAGAAGGTACGAAGTCAACAACCGCATTGGATGATACTGATAAAGGAATATCGACAATAGAACGAATGCGTCCATAAACGTCAAACTCAAAGTTTGGAACAAATCCTTCTGCACCAGCTTCCCTTAAGTCAGTAAACGAATCCCATACAGTATCCAAAGCAAATGCAGCAACGTTATTTGCTGAATCATAACTTTCAATTGTAAGACCAGTTCCAACCTCAAGACTTGGAGTATTTGTTGTATTGAATAAATCAAGAATGTAGGTATTAGCACCTTTCGTTACATGGAAGTCTCTATCAAAAGTATTTTCCACATAATACTTAGTTACTGCATCAGAACTATTGACAGGCTCCGCTAAACCTGTTATAATTGTATTGCTTACATCGATTGATCCACCAATGTCAAATACAAGATCTGTAGTACCATCAGTTTTAATTGCTTGCTGATTATCAACCTTAAACGCAGTAACACCAGCAGTAACAAATCTTAATTCATCGTTATCAGCGCCTGCGCTCGATTCTGCTTCAATAAAGGTATCTTGGTCAACATCTTTAACTCCACCAAGGCTTGCCCAAGCAGTTCCAATGTAACCTTCAAATACTCCATCTGAACTATTGAATCGAACCATACCTGCAGAAAGCGAAGAAGGTCTATCGGCGGTTGACCCAGTAGGTAATACGATTGCACCAGTTGTGTCTAATGTAACTACGCCCGTGTCACTATCAATTGTTCTTACATGTAATGCATTCCAATTGGAACCAGCGGCACCAAGATTATAAGTAGCATCATCTTTAGGTAACAAGTTAGACGTAAAGTCGGCAACAACATTAATCTCATCTGTTACTTGATCACCAAGAGTTAAATTGCCTGAGATAGTTAAATCACCAGTAAACTCGCCGTCGCCATCAACTCTAAATAATGTTCCGTCCCAAGTTAAATCTGCACCATCGGTTAATGCACCAGAAGCACCCGCGACTACAACTCGGTTATCAGTTAAACTTGAAACTGTTAATACATTGGTTGTTGAATCATATGTTAAACCATCATCGCCTTCGATCGTTCCATTCGCGCCTGCGATGAATACTTGACCAGGAGATACTGTATTGATTTCAGGAGCAACTAAGTATTGAGAAGTTGCATTCACGGTCATATGTGAACCGTCAAACTGGATATTATTATTTGATGATAAAGCACCAGTATCTGATACGAACATCATCGTGTTCGCTTGTAAGTTACCTACTGATAAACTGTCACCTGATAAACCACCCGATGTACTAAAGTCTCCATCAACTGTAATACCACCGACGATTGTTAAATTGGTTCCATCCCACGAAAGGTTTGCTTGGCCTACTAATGCTCCACCCGCTTCAGTATAAACAACCGACCCAGCAGGAATTGCTGAAGCCGATAAAGAACCAAACGTTGCTCCACCTGTAGCAAAGTCAAATACAACCTCATCGTTAGGACCGTATTTTAAATCACCATCGGCTTCGAGCGACATTCTTTGAACGCCTGCCGTCTTGAATTTTAATTGATCGTTATCTGAGCCCGGAGAATCTTCAGCAGTAATTAATGTATCTTTATCAACGTCTTTTACTGAACCTGCCAGTTCTGACCAACCTACACCATCATAACCTTCAAATCTTTCGTCAGAATTGTTATAACGAACCATACCTATTTCGCTAGTAGCAGGACGATCCGCGGTTCCACCTACAGGTAAAACAAATGCTCCAGTTTCATCAACTGAAACAACACCCGTCGAACTCTTTAACGAAGGAGTAAATATTCTGCGCCAATTTTTAGTAGGAGTACCCAGGCTGTATGTATTAGAAGCATCGGGAACAATATCAGAAGTAAAGTCGGCAACAACAGTTATCGTATCAACTTCATTATCACCAAGGGTAAGATTACCGCCAATTGTTACATTGCCTGTAATATCAGCATCACCAGTAACTGTAAACGTTGATCCGTCAAATGTTAACTTATTACTATCAACAAGTTCACCATCAGTTCCTGCGAAAGTAATTCTGCCTGATGTTAAATCAGTAACGTTAACTGAACCTAAAGTTGTTTGGCCAGGAACTCGAAGTATATCTAAGAATACACCACCGCTTGCTGTAATAGAAACATCATCAAAGGTAAGGTTAGCAGAATCAATTAATTCGCCATTTGCTCCTGCATACATGATTCGACCTTGAGTCAAATCCGCAATGTTAACACTACCTAAGGTTGCTTGTCCTGAACTAACATCAAGAGAATCTAAAAACACACCGCCTGTTGCGACTATGCTTGTTCCGTTATACGATAATCCTGCGTCGTCAATTAACTCACCGTTTGCACCTGCATATACGATACGACCTGTAGTAAGATCTTCAACGTTTAAAGAACCAACTTCTGCTTGACCAGTAACATCAATTCCATTTAAGAATGCGCCATTTTGTGCAATGAATTGATTTGATATAGTAAGGTCGGTAAGACCTTCAATAACTGATGTTGTTTCACCTAGAGTAAGTGAAGTTGTACCGAGAGTAAAATCGGCAGAAGATATGATTGTGGAATTGGCAGTAAAGTTTAATGGATTAAAACTTACATTTTCAAAATCTGTAATATGACCAAATGTATCAATTGAGATATTTTTAGGATACGATAAATTTGGATTTGTTGTGCTGACTGCGTTTGATGTATCAGCATGACCAATGACAACATTAGCGCCTTGGTCGTAAACTGTTTGTGATACTGTAATACCGACCGTGTTCGCGACGGAAACAACGTATTCACCAATAGTGTCAATTCCAAGGACAACGGAATCTGGAACGATTTGTGGTTTTCGTTCTGCTGGTGCAACTATTGAAGTTGACTGTCCTTGCTTCGGGATGGCCTTAATCGTTCGGCCGCCTCCGACCTTAACTTTTATTGACACTTACGAAACCTCCGTAATAGTATCAACTACAATCGCTAAGCCTTCGACTATTTTGGTTCGTTCTCCTGTTTGTTTTTGCATTACAACGTCATATTGGTATTTACCTGGAGTTAGCAGGTCAGTTTGTTGATCTGTTAATACAAGAGTGATATCATTATTCGCAACTTCAATTGTAAAGTTAGCAGCGGCTGCGGAAGAATATACTTTTTTGATGCTGCTATAGAAACTATAAACTGCGATTGTGGCGTCATCATATTCTTCACCTGCATCATTGAACAAATTAATCTCTGTTCTGAAGTCAAGTCCCTTATCGATGTATATGTTTGCTCTTGATGCCATGGTTACGAAACCTTTTTAAATTTTCTATTATTACCTTATTTATAATGTCTGGTTCCACAAATAGAAAAGGACATTATACAAATGCCCTTATTATTCCATTAACTTTTTAATGACAGAGCACGTTATTTTACATAATATAATTAATTCTTCTTAAGTTCTTCGATTTCTGCTTTCAATTCTTTGATTGCTTCAATCAATACCCCAACAACGTTACCGTAGGCTACATGTTTAATACCATCTTTATCTTCTGATACAACCTCTGGAAGGACCGCTTCAATTTCTTGTGCAATAACACCAGTTGCAGATTTGCCTGAATCTATCCAGTCAAAATTAACACCGCGTAATTGAGTTACTTTATCGAGAGCTCTGGTAATTGTATTTACATTTGTCTTAAGACTTGCATCAGATGTTGAATTGAAGTTAGCGGCAGTCATATCACCAGTAGCAGTAAAACCTGGAGCGTGAACTAATCCTTCACCTGAATTCCAATAGAAGTCCACGGAAGCCTGATAGTTATTACCATCAGACACCCCAAGCGTTGGAGCCACACCAGCAATATAATAATCAACATTTTCGGTAGTTCTTAACGTTGTCACTAGCTTATCTGCGTAACCACCAGTAGCATCACCAGCAGATGCGTTAATAGTAACAGTATCAGTTCCGGCATCAGTAGTAATTGTAACGTTTGTTCCACCGACAAAATTAAGCGTATCGGTAGCAGCATCTGCCGCTATTGTAGTTTGACCAGAAACCGCGATATTACTAAATGCGTTTTGGTTAACATCACCACCCGCACCACCTGCCTGACCATTAATAGTTACCGAGTCATTGGTTGCGTCAGTAGTAATCGTTATATTATTACCGGCAATAAGTGTTAAGGTATCTGTCTTAGAGTCCGCAGCTACTGTAGTTTGACCTGAAACTGCAAGATTGCTAAATGCATTTTGGTTAACCTCAGCACCAGTAGCAATACCATTAAGTTTTGATACCATTTCATCGGTCATGACTCCCCAGAGCGAATCAGTCGCTGCCGGAAGGGTTGCGTTCGACCCTGTACTAGATGTTATCGTAAGGCCATTAGTGTCTCTAGAGAAGCCTAAGTTTGTAGTGCCACCACCTGAAGGCCATGTTGTTCTTGTAACAGATCCTAAAGTAATTCCACCGTTAACGTCGATATTCTCAACGGTTAATTCGTCAAGACTTGATGTATAGTACATGTTAGTTTCGAGGTCAGTATCACCATCTGTTGCACTTTCTGGGTTAGGACCTGTAGTACCATATAACGGTCTAGATCCTGAACCACCTTGTACTAAGGTTAAGAACATAGCAGTTGTTTGTAAACCAGACGTATGGATATTCCCAACATCTATTTCATCAACTGAACCACCAGGACCTTGAACACCTTGAACTAATTGTCCTTGAACACCTTGAACGCCTTGAGCACCATCTTCACCATCGACACCATCGACACCATCAGTTCCATTAGTACCATCGACACCATCAACACCATCAACACCATCAATACCGTCTGCACCATCAGCACCGTCTGCGCCATCAGCACCATCGACACCAACACCTGCTGCACCATCTGCGCCATCTGCACCGTTAATGCCATCTACTCCAGCAGGACCTGTAGCGCCAATATATCCTTGGAAACCTTGTCCATTGTTACCCATTGGACCTTGGTTACCTTGAAGACCTTGTATGTCTCCGGCAGTACCTTGAACACCTTGGTGTCCTTGAAGTGATTCACCTGCTGGACCCTGAGTACCAATTGCATCAAAACCTGCTGCACCCTGAGCACCTGGAGGACCCTGCTCACCTTCACCGTCTGTTCCTGCTGCACCTACAGCACCCTGAACACCGTCACCACCAGTAGCACCCTGTGGACCTGCATCACCCTGAGTACCGAGATTACCGCCTGGTCCCTGAGAACCTTGAATACCGTAATAACCTTGAATTCCTGGCTCACCAGCCCCTACTTCACCTTGGATACCTTGATAACCACGGAATCCTTGAGCACCTTGAGAACCAGTTGTACCACCTTCACCAGATGTACCCTGATTACCTTGGAAACCTTGAGTACCTTGAACACCCTGTCCGGTTTCACCGATAGCACCATCATTACCTTGTAGTCCTTGATAACCTTGGAATCCTTGAGCACCATCAGCTCCTGGTCCACCGCCTGCACCTTGTATTCCTTGAACACCTTGGAAACCTTGAATGCCGTCACCAGTATTACCTTGAATACCTTGACCTATTGGACCTTGAACACCTTGTAATCCTTGAGCTCCATCGCCTTGGTTACCCTGTACACCAGTTCCTGGAGGTCCCTGAACACCTTGTGTACCTTGTGGTCCTTGTAATCCTTGAGCTCCTGGTCCACCGGGTTGTCCTTCATCGCCGTTATCGCCGTCAGCGCCTTTTTCGCCTTGGACGCCTTGAATACCTTGTGGTCCTTGTATTCCTTGAGCACCAGTGCCTCCTGGTCCAATAATACCCTGTGTACCTTGTGGTCCTTGAATACCATCAACACCTTGAGCACCATCACCGCCCGGTCCTTGGAAACCTAAATCACCTTGAATACCAGTAAAACCTTGAGCACCTTGAGTACCAATATCGCCTTGTTCTCCTTGAACACCTTGAACACCCTGCAGACCTTGAACACCAATTCCACCTGTACTACCAGTTGTTCCTTGATTACCTTGTAGACCTTGCAGACCCAAGTCACCTTGAACGCCTTGAACGCCTTGAGTACCTTGTGG
>Ga0206131_10006255_pt1 | contig 12262 bp, 9 predicted proteins | sample Helgoland_Spring_FD_148636 | JGI IMG/M metagenome (GOLD analysis project Ga0206131, IMG submission 148636) | Pelagic subsurface seawater microbial communities from Kabeltonne, Helgoland, North Sea - Helgoland_Spring_Bloom_20160517_1 | ecosystem: Environmental > Aquatic > Marine > Epipelagic ... | reverse complement strand
ACAGCCGCCAGCCAGTAACGCCACAGCCGACTGAATTCTGGCGCGGTGTAACAAGGCCGCAATTTGTATTTCCTTATCTTCTATACTCTCGATAACACCTTCAGTGGCGTTATAGCCAACGGCTTTGATCGCAGCGATCAATTGCGCCGAAGACGCGCTGGTAACGACAGTCGCCGTTTCTTCGGCGAAGTTGACTACCGCCTCAGCTGTCCCATCAGTCTGGGCCAACGCACGTTCAACCGTCGCAACACAACTCGCACAAGACATACCTTGGATCGATAGATTGATGACGTCTCGATTGTCGACGCAGTCAGCCATGGGTGTGATTTTTTCGGGCTCGAGCTCAGACTCGGACTTAACCGCAGAACCGGAACCAATCTCGTAGCCCGAGTCGATGATGGCGCTGAGGACCGCCTGAAAATCGAAGGCGCCCCGAACCTGAACTTGACTCAACTGAAGGTCGACCTGAACCTCTTCGACACCATCAACAGCGCTCACTGCGGCACTGATCTTGGTGACACATTTTTGACAGTGCATGCCAACCACGGGAATCGCCACTTGACCCTCAAGCCAAAGGTCACTCACCTGGTAACCGGCTCGACTAATCGCCGCCTGAATGCGCTCAGGTGAAATCCAGGCTGACAAGGTTAAGCGGGCCTGGTTTTGTTCATGATCCACTTCAATCCGGGCGCCCTCCACCACTTCAGACAACTCCGCTGCCACACGAGCGGCACAATGCGCACAAGTCATTCCAACTATGTCAATTCTCAGGACTATATTCATATCAGTTAGTTTCATCGAGCTGGATCAAAAACGTCACGCTTATGATACAACTAAAACCCTACTTTTGATTGGCCTTCGTAGGCTATCGCGCCTCGTTAAACGCAATCTGCTATGGACGCTTCAGCGTGAATCGGCTCCGCTCTCGAGACGACGGTCCAGACGCCCTTAGGCGATCAAACGACAGCGATCAAACGACAGCGATGAAACCAGCGATGCACTCAATCCACCTGCACGCTGCTCTTGATCGTATTTTACTAAACCTGAGTTTCCAGCGCTTTGCTAAAGTCGCGATGATCATGTTAACGCGACCGGTAGATGGTGGGCGCGGTCTGGATACTCTATATCAACGCTGACTACTTTTCAGTGGCAGTCAGCGTCGGCTTAATCGCCCTGGCCTGGGTCGCGATCGAGACAGCGGTGATCATGCTGCAGTACCTGAGCCCGCCAATGATGAGTAGCACGTCACCCGATGCGAGCCAGCCTGGAGATAGCGGTGATATCTTTCGCGATCCTATTCTGCAGGTCGCAGGCGACCGGCAAATCTAAGCTCATCAAATAAGCTCATCAAATAAGCTCATCAAATAAGCTCAAGCGGTTTTTGGTTAAGCCTCGCCAACGCTGGATACGTCAATCAAAGCAGCGCTTAAGCCTCTAGACCTGCTTTGATGTATCGCAAATACCCCTGTAAATCAGTTAGACAGGCCTGATCGCCCTGAACCTGCTGCACGGCCTCAATTCTAGCCTCAGCGTCGAGTAATTGCTGACCCTCGCCCCAGTGTTCCCAGCGCCAGGCATTCCAGCGCTGACGCTCTGCTGGGCTCAAGGAGTCAGGGAAATTTCGGCCTCGATACCGAAACAACATCTCGTCGAGTCGTACATCCTGAAATTTGCCACTAAACCGTGATAGATCCTCGGGGGCAGCAAGACGCAGCTCTCGCATTAAGGCTTTATCGGCGGCACCGAAGAAACCACCTTGATAGAGCATTAAATCAGGATCATCAATGAGCGGAAATTCGTTGCGCGCAAAGGCTTCGGATATTTTTTCTACGATACCACTGGCCCGCTGCAGCTGGCGCATATGTAACAAGCACTGGGCAACATCCACGCCCAGTCGCTGTTCCTGGCCGCTGAGCGTTTTCATCGGAGCAATCGCCGGGCAGCGATTAACATGGATGGTCTTCAGGGGAATGCGGCTCACGCCTTCTTCCTCTAAGACCTGGCGAGCGCTAAACACCCGCCTATAGAGCTCGTCCGGCCCAAGCCGGATAAGCTCGTCGGGATCCTCAGTTAAATCAAAACAGATAATACCGTTAGGATTAGTCGGATGGACGCACAACGGCAGAACCACCGCCAGACAACCTCGTTGAGCGGGATACATAGATGAGACGTGAACAATGGCGGACTTACCTAACGGATAAAGTTGATCGCGCACAGCGCCTTTACGCCGCAAGTTAAACAGATAGTCGTAGAGTTTACCTTGAGCCTGGCGCAGCTTCCTGGTTACATCGATCGTTGCCATGACATCCGCCACCGCATCATGGGCATTCGCATGACCCACTTGGTTCGCTTGAGTCAGCTGCTCCAGCCTGAACGACGGTATGCCGGGGGCGCGCTCTGGCCAATGAAAACCCTCTGGACGCAGGGCCTGGGCCATACGAAATAGGTCGATAACGTCCCACCGAGAACAGCCTCCTTGCCATTCTCGCGCATAGGGATCCAAAAAATTGCGATACAGGGTGTTGCGGGTGAACTCGTCATCGAAGCGAATACTGTTAAAGCCAGTCACACAAGTGCCTGGCTGACTGAACTCAGCAAGAATCGCCGCAATAAAATCCGTTTCCCGCAGACCATCGCGCTGCAAGTCAGACATATTAATACCCGTCACTGCAATGGCATCCGGTGACGGCACCACATCGTCACCGGGATAGCAGAACAGGTTCACAGGCTCACCCAACACGTTCAAATCAAGGTCGGTGCGGATGCCCGCAAATTGAATAGCCCGATCCTTCGCGGGATCGATGCCGGTGGTTTCCAGGTCATACCAATAGATAGTTTCAGCCATGAACGAATCATCACACATACTCGGGCAATTGCCAAAACTATGGCCGCGGTCCAAGCCATGTATAATCAGTCATTCAACTTGTCACCGTTCACGAGTGCCGCCCATTATGAACTCTGGAAACATCAAACCCTTATTACTTATTCTCGGCCCTATCGCGAGCGCCTTGGTCTTTATGGCTCTGAACTTCTTTGGCTGGGAAGCTAAAGCCTGCTGGACCGGCGCTATCACGACCCTATGCGCAATTTGGTGGATTTTTGAGCCCATTCCGATTCCGGCGACTTCGCTAATACCGTTGGCCCTATTGCCCGTCTTCGGCGTTCTGACTCCGAACGAAGTGGGCGCCGCCTATGGTAGCCCACTGGTGTTGTTGTTGATGGGAGGTTTTATCCTCTCAACAGCCATGGAGAAGAGCGGTGCCCACCGCAGGGTCGCACTCAACATGGTGCACCTGTTCGGCGGCACGAGCAGTCGCCGCCTGGTCTTCGGTTTCATGGCCGCCGCCGCAGTACTGAGCATGTGGATATCCAATACCGCAACCACCTTGATGCTATTACCGGTGGCTCTCGCTGTGATCGAGCGCTCCGACGACGCTGAATTGCCAACACCCTTGCTGTTAGGCATTGCTTACGCCGCCAGCGTCGGCGGCATTGGCACGCCCATTGGCACGCCACCGAACCTGATTTTCCGCGAGATATACCTGCAATATACCGGCAACGAGATCGGCTTCTTCACCTGGATGACATGGGGCGTTCCGGTTGTGCTGATTATGGTGCCGCTCATTGGGCTTTGGCTCACCCGGCATCTGCGGCATCAGGGTCACGTTAATATGCCCGCTGTCGGCGTCTGGCATACGGAAGAGCGCCGAGTCTTTTTGGTTTTCTCTCTGACCGCAATCGCTTGGATGACTCGAGGTCAGCCATTCGGCGGTTGGAGCGAGTGGCTGGGCGTACCTGGCGCTAACGATGCCAGCGTGGCGCTGGTGGCTGTTGTTGCTATGTTTTTGATCAATGACGGCAAAGGCGAAAAGCTACTCAACTGGGAAACGGCAGGGAAAATACCCTGGGGAATGCTCATCCTGTTTGGCGGCGGTATCGCGATCGCCAAAGGATTCATCGTCTCGGGCCTGAGTGAAGCACTGGGCACCGCCTTGTCAGACATTGCCGGCTGGCACATTCTATTGATGCTGGCGACTATCTGCCTGACCATCACTTTCCTGACCGAGATGACCAGCAATACGGCCACCACCAGTCTGATGATGCCAATTTTGGCTGCCGCAGCGGTAGCAACCGGCATGGAGCCTGCGCTGCTAATGGTCCCTGCGGCCATGAGTGCCAGTTGTGCCTTCATGCTACCCGTTGCCACGGCACCCAATACCATCGTCTTCAGCACCGGCAGATTCCCCACCAGTGTAATGGCCAAAGAGGGTTTCGTTCTGAACCTGACCGGCGCCGTGGTGATCACTCTGGTATGCGCGTGGCTGCTAACTGATTAAGGAAGGCGTCGCGCTCCAATCGATCTAGCGTTGCCAGCTGTTGTACCTCACGGTAGAACGCTGGCAAATTCCCGTCTAAGTTAGCGAGCCACACCTCGAAGCTCGCAACCCAGTCATTGTAATCCGCTAATGCACCGATTCCGGCATTATTGATCTCGCTCGCCATCCATTCGCTGAAAACCCCACCAACTTGCCCGGCTGCCGCGAGCTCCTTGTATCTAGCCCGCATAACCTCAAAAACCTCCGCCTTGCCTTCCCGTTTGACCGCATCCGTTGCGGTGCTGGCGTAGATTGCTGCCAAATCAACTTTAGCTGAACTAATTAAGGTCAGGACCTGCGCTCGTTGTTGTTCCAGGACGAGATAGTCTTCAAATGCTTTACTTTGCTGCTGCAACTGCAACCAGCGAAGCAATGCCGCACGCTCAACAGCCGTCGCAAAACTCTCATTAAATCGAGTATCACCAGGAATATAGACAGCTTTGTGGGCAAGCTCATGGAATAGCAACCCAGCAAGGCGGGTGTCATCCCGTTCAATAAAGGTATTTAACAACGGATCGGCGAACCAACCCAACGTCGAATACGCGGCAACGCCACCATAAAACACGTCCAACCCTTGGGCCGCCAGAGACTGGCTGAATTGAGCCGCTGAGTCTGGCGAAAAATAGCCTTTGTAACTGACGCACCCAGCTATCGGGTAACAAAATTTTTGTAGGTCCAGCGAAAACTCTGCTGCTGCGAAGACACTCCACACGACGTAGGGCGAACCCACATCAACATAGGTGGAAAAGCTATCCTCCACGGGCAACCCCAGTTCCCGTTCGGCAAATTGGCTGACCTGCCTGGCCAGCAGGATCTTTTGCTTCACAACGGGCCTTACCGCGGGATCACTCAGCACCGTGTCCAAATCACGTCGATTGACGATCAGCCGCAGTTGGCCACTGACGGCCTGTTGATAATAACCCAGCGTGCTACAACCCATTACAGGCATCAACAGTAACAGCAAGGCCGCCACAGGTGCTCGCGCCAGAGACATCAGTCTGCTCACGGACATTTTGCCCATACTCTTGGCACCTGCTTTTTATCGATTTCACCCACCATTGTCAGCTTAGCCCCGACTATAGCGGTTGGCCAGACCGGCGCGCCCTGATATCCTGCGGCTGATACCAGAGCGATTTTCCATTCAGCCTTCATTGCTAAAGTTTTATTGAATGTATAAACATTATTTTGGGTTGCAGGATTCGCCGTTTTCCATCGCACCGAATCCACAGTACTTGTATATGAGCACTCGCCATCGCGAGGCACTTGCGCACCTGCTATATGGGGTCAAGAGCGACGGTGGCTTTATCTTACTTACCGGTGAGGTCGGCACTGGCAAAACCACAGTCTGCCGTTGCCTGTTAGCGCAGATACCCAGTGACGTCGACATCGCCATGGTGCTGAACCCGAAACAAACCGCGCTAGAGCTACTGGCGACGATCTGCGATGAGTTCAATATTAACTATGGTACTGAGGCCAGCATAAAAACGCTGGTAGACAAGCTCAATTTATTCTTACTGGATAGTCATCAAGCAGGCCGCAAAGCCATTCTCATCATCGACGAAGCCCAGAACCTGGCAGTTGATGTCCTTGAGCAACTTCGACTACTAACCAATCTGGAAACTAACCAGCGAAAATTACTCCAGATTATCCTGCTCGGCCAGCCTGAATTGTTGAGCCTGCTCGGGCAACAGGAATTACGTCAACTGTCGCAACGGGTCACTGCCCGCTTTCATCTCGACGCCTTGAATTCACGAGAGGTCGCAGAATACATCCAACATCGCATTACGGTCGCAGGCGGCAACCAACCACTTTTCACAACCGCCAGCGTGCGTCGAATCTACCGAATTTCTGGAGGTATACCCCGGCTGATCAATCTGATTTGCGATCGCGCCCTACTGGGTGCCTATGTGGAAAATCAACCTCGCGTGAACCCGGCGATCGTTACCAAAGCGGCTCAAGAGGTGTTGGGGCAATCAGACAGTCGGACCAGCAAACCGCGGATAAAAAAATCTATGGCTTTGCTGGGCGCGCTGCTGCTCATTCTCGGCGGCATGGTCTTTATCTCTGAGCAATATACCCCCATCCCCATCACCACCCCCACACCGCCTCAAGTACCGCAACTGAGTCCGTCAGCCGATATCCTGCCACCGCAAGTGACGGTTTCAGACACACTTGGCAAGCGCTTACCCGCCTTTATCAGGCAGTCATTGGACAGCCTCAGCGGCCACAGCAGTTCTGAACCCGCATTGCTGAATGTACTCAGCATCTGGACTGCAGAACTGCCAGCAGACACCACTCAGGCAATCTGCCAGTCGGCTCTGGATCTAGGTCTGAGTTGTTTCCAGGCAGAACTAGAGCTGGCAGAGATAGCGCATATGAATCGTCCTTTAGCCGTGAATTTAGGCACAGTAGATCTAGGCGATGCAAATTCGCCACGTTGGGTGACACTCAAGCAGTTGGACGCTGACGATGCGCTACTTCAAGTCGGTGACGCGGAAGTCCGAGTTGCCAGAAGCGACTTGGCAGCAGCGGGCCGTTTAGACAGCATCGTGCTTTGGCGTTCACCACCGAACTATCAGCAACCCCTGAAACTCGGGGATTCCGGCACCAGTGTTGACGCACTGCTAAACACCTTGAGTTTCATAGATACCGGCAAGCCCACAGGAGAGGTCGGATTTTTATTCGACTTAAATCTGGAACGGCGGATCAAGAATTTCCAACGAACCTCTGGCATTGATCCCGACGGCCTGGTGGGCGCCCGCACCTGGATTCAACTCAACAGTATCGTTGGGAATGATATCCCGTTCTTGAACGCCGGAGTCCGTCACTGATGTCCTATATCCTTGATGCTTTACAAAAATCCGAGCAACAGCGAAAGAGTCAGAGCACACCGGATCTGATGACAGTGCATCCAACAAATCAACCCTCATTGATTCGTAAAATGCCTTGGATCGCCATCACTTTATGTTTGGTTATACTGAATTTCGTCGGCCTCGGGTTATGGGTTTTCCAAACCGACGACAAACACCCTGTCTTGACCACAGCATCAATCATCCCAGCTGAACCATTTGCGCCGCTGGTTGACGCGTCGACGACAGGTAGCACTACGAAACTGGTCGAACCCAAACACAACCCGCAGCCATTGTTCGAGGCTGAGCAACGCATTACAGCAGCAGACTTTACTGGTCTGGATTCAAACCGAATTATTGCCCCGCAACGAATCAGTGAGCTTCCTGAAGACATCCAGCGCCAAATTCCTGATCTGGTATTCTCCAGCCACCTGTATTCTGATGATTTTCGGCTGGTCAACATCAATGGCCAAATGATGCGGGAAGACGAGTATATTGCCCCAGAATTACTGCTAGTCGAAATTACCGAAGATGGCGTGATACTTGATTTCCGTGAGTACCGCATCTCCATGAGCATTCTGCAGAACTGGGCTTTCGACTAACCACAGCGGTGACGATACTAGACAGACATTCATCTGCTAGAGAGACTATGCAGCGAGCCGAATCATCTCACTGAGGATTAATCAGAATCTACACTTATAGTAGAATCTGCAGTTTCTTGGCTATCGCAGAGTACTCGGCCCACACTCTGATGGCACAGCCACGTTCATCGCAATGACCACAGGACAATTTTTTCGTGAATATTACGCTACTAGCCAACCACGACATCGCCAGCAATCTCGCCTTGAACCTGTTATTACCCAAACTTAAAGATCATCGCATCACAGTGTACTTGTCATCCAGAGTTGGCAAAGTCGGCACAAAACCACAGGCGCTAGAAGCCCTACAGTCATTTGAACGAGCACTATTGCAGAGCCTCAGCGATGTATCGGATAGCCACACGAGCACTGACTCGAGACTGCAATCATTCAGCGCCCTTGGCCGACTGATCGGTAGGCCCATCAACACCTTAAATCATATCAACTCTCTCGCAGGCCAAAGCATTTTGGCTGCGGACAAACCTGATCTAATCGTCTCTATCCGTTATGGCGTCATTCTGCGGCAGCCTGTGATTGCTCTGCCCAGACACGGCATCATCAACCTGCATTCAGGTCCTCTGCCCGACTACCGCGGTGTCATGGCTTCTTTCTGGGGCCTGCTCAATGGTGCTTCAGAACTCGGCACTACCCTCCACTATATCGACGACAGCAGCATCGATACCGGGCGCATTATCAGCACCACTCGCCTGCCGGTTGATCGCCAGCGCTCATACCTCTGGCACGTGCTCAATCTCTATGCTGACGGCTGTAAAACCATCATCAAAAACATTGAACTGTTGCACTTCGGCGAGCCCGTCAATTGCAAGCCACAACCGCCGGTTGGCACCTATCACACCTTTCCGACCGATGCGGATCTAGGGCGCTTTTTCAAACAAGGCTTGAAGCTGTTTGATAGTGATGTGCAATCTCTACTTTCCTGCCCGTGAGAAACTGGAAAATACTCATGTTTTTAGCTATAAAGTGTTGTATTCGAACCTCAGAACCCTATACTCGCGCCCCAACCACCCCATTTATCCGCGTTAGTCTTTTTTGCCTGGAACCCCTATGCCCGAAACCATCCCAGTGATCACCACATTTCGTGATCTCAACCTGCCCACCGAGCTCCTTAAGGCGTTGGATGAAGTGGGGTATGAAACCCCGTCACCGATCCAGGCAAAGACGATTCCGTTGCTAATGGCCGGCACCGATGTGCTGGGCAATGCACCGACCGGCACGGGAAAAACCGCTGCTTTTGGTTTACCCCTGTTATCCCGCGTTGATGTTACAGACAATCATGTTCAATTGATGGTGCTGACCCCAACCCGCGAACTAGCCATTCAAGTTGCCGAAGCACTTCAACGCTATGCCTCTCATATGAAAGGCTTCCATGTTTTGCCGATCTACGGCGGCCAGGAATATTCCGGCCAGATTCGTCAGTTAAAACGTGGCGTACATGTCATCGTCGGCACACCTGGACGAATAATGGATCATATTCGCAAGCGCACACTCGACCTATCAGGTCTGCGAGCCTTGGTCCTCGATGAAGCGGATGAGATGTTACGCATGGGCTTTCTTGACGATGTCGAGTGGATTCTTGAGCAGATGCCAAAAGAGCGACAAATGGCTTTGTTTTCGGCGACCATGCCCAAAGAAGTTAAACGTATTTCACAGAAATATCTGCGGGATCCCGAGGTCGTCGAAATCAAGTCTCTGACTGCCACCGCCGAAACCATTACCCAGCGCTACTGGTTGGTGAGCAATGCCCATAAGCTGGATGCGCTCACCCGGATTCTTGAAGTTGAGCCATTCGATGCCATGCTAATTTTCGTGCGGACCAAGTTGGCAACCACCGAATTAGCCCAGCGACTCGAGGCCAGAGGCTATTCCGCCTCGGCACTGAACGGCGACATGGTACAGAAATCCCGTGAAGACATGATCAAGCGGCTGAAAAACGGCTCCCTTGATATTCTCGTCGCCACCGATGTAGCCGCCAGAGGCTTAGACGTCGACCGTATCAGTCATGTCGTGAACTACGATATTCCCTACGATACTGAAGCCTATATCCACCGAATCGGTCGAACCGGCCGCGCCGGGCGACGCGGTGAAGCGATTCTATTTGTCGCGCCCCGTGAGACTCGAATGCTGTCGGCTATTGAACGCGCCACTCGACAGAAGATCGAGCAACTGGAACTTCCCAGTACCGAGATGGTGAATAACAAGCGCATCGCGGCTTTTAAGCAAACCATCACTGATACCCTCGGCGCCGGGCAGCTGGACTATTTACGTACCGTCATGGAGCAATATCAGCAGGAACATGATATTCCTGCATTAGAGATTGCCGCTGCATTAGCTAAAATGGCCATCGGCGATCGGGATCTGTTGATCACGGACAAGCCCACTCACACTCGGCCGGAACGAGACGATAAGCCAGACAGTCGAGCGCGACCCAATGACCGACCCGGTCGAACCGCCCGCAGCAGCGAGGCCAGACCACCAAGGCGAGCTCGAGACAGCAAGCCACCTGAAGGCCTGGAGCGCTTCCGCATTGAGGTTGGGCACCAGCATGAAGTTAAACCTGGCAACATCGTTGGCGCCATCGCCAATGAGGCGGGATTGGATGCTGCACACATTGGCCATATCGATATCCATGACGAATTCAGCTATGTGGATCTGCCCTCAGGTATGCCTGCAGATATCTTTCACGATTTGAAAAAAGTGCGGGTTTGCGGTCACGCTATGAAGATTACGCGTACCAATGAAGACAGCACTGCAGCGGTTACCCGCGCCAAACCACGAGTCGAGACTGGCAAGACACCCCGCGCCGAAAAGCCCAGATCCGACAAGCCCCGCGCCGCAAAGCCTGAGCCCGAAGTCATGGCCCCTACTGAGCCAGCAGCGCCGCTAGAGAAGCCGAAGCCAACCAGAGCCAAAAAGATCACAGCGGAAGTCGTCGAGACTCAGGAAGTCAGGCCCGTAAAGGCCAAACATGCCAAACCTGTTCCCACGGAAGGCATGGGCCCTGTCAAAAAGAAGGCCAGGGTTGTCAAAAAGAGCAATGCCGATACTAAAATCAAGGCCGAGAAGAGCAGCAAGCCCTCACGTAAGGCGCGCAAACAAGCTAAAACAAATTGAGACAGCCTGACGGTTTACTGTCTTATTGAAACGGAAGATGAATGATGACTGATAGACTCGCAGGCAAAGTGGCACTGATTACAGGCGGTACCAGTGGCATCGGGGCGGCCACCGCCAAACTATTTGCAGCCGAAGGTGCGCGCGTTGTCATTGTCGGTCGCTCGGAAGAAAAAGGCCAAAAGCTCGCTGACAGCCTGGGTAGTCAAGTGATCTACAGCAAGGCAGATATTACCCAAGAAGCAGATATTGCCGCCGCCATCGCCCTAACGGTGAAGCATTTCGGCAAACTCGACATCCTCTTTAATAACGCTGGTGGACCAGTTGGCGCAGGCTTGCAAGGCGTCACACCGGAACACATTCAGGATGGTGTCAGCCTGCTCTTATCCAGTGTGATTCTTGGCATCAAGCATGCCATTGGCCCAATGACAGCCAATGGCGGCGGCTCGATTATCAACAACTCAAGTATTGCTGGCCTTCGACACCTTCAGGGCGACATTCTCTATTCCGCAATTAAGGCTGCCGTCTCGCACTATACTCGCCTCGCAGGCGTTGAACTGGGCCCCTTAAATATTCGCGTCAACGCCATTTCTCCTGGCGCCATCGCCACCCCGATATTTTATGGTGGCTCGGCCCGAGCCAACACGCTCACCGATGCCGAAAACGAAGCCAAAATGGCCAAGCTCACTGCCAACCTGGCTAAAGCCGTACCATTGCAACAGGCGGGCCTCGCTGTGGATATCGCCGAGGGCGCACTGTACCTCGCCAGCGATGCCAGTCGATTCGTCACCAGCCACGATCTGGTGATTGACGGCGGCCGCACGGCGATGTTTAACGAGCCACGCGGTTAGGCGTTGCCCCAAGCGAGTAAAGGTCCTCTAAACCGGTCGATACCGAGTGCCTCAGACCTGGTTTTTTTCAGACATGGCATTCACTATCAATACTCAGTCAACATTGAGCTAGCAGCCAGCTATGCATAACATTTCACCACCATCCAATATACGCTTGTTTAACGAAGCGTTCAGCTGGCTGGAGTTCCCGCGCCTGTTTCTCCATGCCCCAGATTTACTCACCCAGGTCCGCGGCAAGGGAGAGCGGGTTTTAGTCTTCCCGGGCTTTGGCGCAGGGGATTTTTCCACCCTGGTACTGCGCCAGTATTTGGCTTACCTGGGCTATAACAGTGCTGGTTGGCAACAAGGCATCAATACCGGTGATGTCATGGTGATGATCCGCACCCTTACCGACGCGGTAAGAAAGCAAGTACAGGATA
>Ga0206131_10006251_pt1 | contig 12265 bp, 20 predicted proteins | sample Helgoland_Spring_FD_148636 | JGI IMG/M metagenome (GOLD analysis project Ga0206131, IMG submission 148636) | Pelagic subsurface seawater microbial communities from Kabeltonne, Helgoland, North Sea - Helgoland_Spring_Bloom_20160517_1 | ecosystem: Environmental > Aquatic > Marine > Epipelagic ... | reverse complement strand
CCAAACACAAAAAAAAAGCGCACCAAATCTCCCCAAAAAAGAAGAACCAAACGAAAAAAAAAGCGCACCAAATCTCCTCAAAAAAGAAGAACCAAAAGAAAAAAACGAAAAAAAAGAAAAAGAAGAAGAAAAAAAAGAAGAATTAAAGGATACCTTAAGTCAAAAAACCCAATTTTCCTTTTTAAAATTCCATTGCGGTATACCTTCCTTAGAACAGCGAGTATATTTAAATTTCTTTTTCCATTTTTTATTTGAACTATAGGTCCTTTGTCCTTGTGAAGCATCCGCGAGAAAACAAGACCACCAAGATTTACCTTTACCTTTAACTTTGCGAGTGGTTCTTTTGCTTGGATTTCCACCGGGTCCACTATCACCAACCCAACGACAATAATCGTGACATTTCCCACATTTTTGAACATCATACCACCCGCGCCATTTATCGCGATAACCGGGATCGTAACGCTTGGCTTTATTCTTAACTTTGCATTTTTTACCTTTCTTCATTCGGCGTTTCAGTACACGCCTCTTGCCACCTATTTTCCTATTTTTCCTAGTATTTTTCCTAGTATTTTTCCTAGTATTTTTCCTAGTATATCTCATATATAAACAACCTATATTATTTCTCTCAGAGATGTTATCATAAATTTATATTTAAAGTTAAATAATTATAAATATAAAAATGGAATGGTCGTGCTATATCATTGAAAACCGAGGATATACATACGTGGGTGTATCAAACAATGTAGAAAAAAGATTGAGAGCGCATAATGGAGAAATAAAAGGAGGAGCTAAATATACCACAAGTAAAGGCCCGGGTTGGAAACATATTTGCCTGATACACGGCTTCCCAACAAAAATAGAATCAATGCAATTTGAGTGGGCATTAAAGCATATCCCGCCGCGGAATGCTGGTGGAATAGTAAACAGAATAAAAAAATTAAATACACTTTTAAATAAAACCAAATGGACAAGTAAAGCGCCCTATGCAGCGACTTGCCCGTTAACATTGGAATGGGTTGATAAACAATATAGACCCGAAGAATATAATATACCGAAATATATAACAGAAATCTTTCTCTCAGAAGTATATAATGAAATTTAAATTAAAAGATTTAATAATTACAGCACTGGTATATTTAACAATAGATATTGCATACATAACAATGAATGTGTCACACTTTAACAAATATTTTAAATTAATTCAAGGATCACCTTTAAAATTTAAGAAAATACCAGCGGTCGCAGTGTATATTTTGTTGGCAGTTGGTCTGTATTATTTTATAATTAAAGACAGGAAGCCTTTATTGGACGCATTCTTTTTAGGTGTATTTGTGTATGGGGTGTATGATCTTACCAATTATTCAACATTAAATAATTGGACAGTGGCTTTTTCTATAAGAGATACGCTTTGGGGTGGTACGGTATTCACCGCATCAACGTACATCATTTATGAAGTTTTAAAAAGAATTTAAGTGTGTAATGTAATATGAAATAAAAATACAATGTATATGAACAAATGAGTGAAAAATATCAGAAAAATATATATTATCATATTCTTCTAACACTTTTCCTGTAATATAAAATAAAAAGAAAAATGAATAAAAAAATATAAAATTAAAATTATTAGCGTTATAAAAACAATATATTAAATGATGATAAGCATTTGAAAAACAAAAAAACATATCATAATATCGTATATTCTTTAGTTGATAATTGTGATGATATAAAAATGAAGTAATAGATAACGGTAGAGATGTTAATAAAAATTGTGTATTTAAAAATTGGGACAATGTAAAAAATGGTACAAAAATAGTTGAATAATATAATATGTTTTTCATTTAATAAATATTAAAATATTATCTAAATCTTATTGAAATATAATTTAATTACCATTTAAATATTAAAATACTTATTTAATTAAATGGGTGGAAAAGTAGTAAAAATGTATGAAAAAAGAAAAATAAACGCGTATAACAAAAAATATAAGGGAATTATTAATAGAAACAAAAACTATAACAGAAACAAAAACTATAACAGAAACAAAAACTATAATAAAAACTTTTATAGCATTTATAACGATAATTATAAAAAAAACAACGCGGTAACACTGCGATATTTAGACAGTAATTCAAAACATTTAAAACCCAGTATAAAGCCTTCATATATATATAACGGTGTACCCGGTGGATGGAATTATTAATTCTCTCAGAAACTATTTTATATAAACTAAAAATATTTTATATAAAAAATAAATCTTATTAATAACAATGCCATATATACGAAAAAAAATATAATTTCAAATTGACGTTATACTGGTGTCCAGCATTTTTTATTAGTATTTTGAATTATATTCACCTGTTTATTATGAATTTCCCAATCAAGCAGCAATTCTTTAATTCCGCAACGTTGATTGTATTCATTGACGTCTATTTTGATGGTCTTCCATATTTTTGAATTTAAAAATTCAAAAATAGTATTAAATCTACATACAGAATTCGTCCATTCAAACGAGGGTTCATATTGAACATTATTGTATTCAATCCACACGTGTGTGCATAATTTGTAATTACCACAACTTTTGCGCCCAACAACAAATCCAACAATAATATTTAATTTAATATTAAAATTCACTCGGAAGAAATCATATAAAAATTTAGAATTAGAAACACATTGCGATTTTGTGTTATTAATTCGTTGATGATGTAACATTTGTGATATTAATGATTTGAGTATTTTATGATACATTTTTATTGGGAAATTTGTGAAAACGTTTTTTTTAATCAATTTTAATTAAAAACAGGGCATAAAATCCATAATACAATTTATAATATCAACCGGCAATGTTGGGTTTTGTAAGAGAATTATATTCGCTTTATTTTTCATACAGTCTTCTCTTTTTTTAACAAAGATTGGGATATTGGGGATAATTTCTCTCATATACTTCGCCCTTTTAGGTTTAAAAACCGGTCTAAAAACACTTGGATTATTTTTCAGTAAATATCCCAAACATAATGTATTTTCATCAACCCAATAAGCAAACTGTCTATTAATTATAGGATGATTACCCATATTGTGATCACGAACATCTTTGTAATATTGTGAAATGTCAACTTTATATAAAACTTGTGACCACAACCCATCCCCACGAAAATGCCAAGGATGACATAAATATATTTTTTTGAAAAGTAGTGTGTCAAAAACCATTTTTTTAATTTAAATGGTTTTTAAAATTAAAAATGTATCAATTTAATTATCTCCTGATAAAATTTATATATATATTATATAATGAGTACTGAAAGAAAAAAGAATATAAAAAAAAGAAAAAAAAGTAAATAAGGCAAATATTTATCCCAATATTTTTCCAAAATTTTTCCAATCATCAATTTTTTTCAAAAAATGATGTTTATAGACAATTAAATATGAAATGATAAAATTAAATACAAAACAATAAAAAATGATAACGCTCAAAGCGAAAAATAAGGACACGACAAACATAAAACCATCTTTAAAAAGGTAAGAAAAACTTAAAAATGTAACAGTTGTTGATGGTAACCAGTTTGTCATTATTAGTGGAATCATCATAAGAAATGAATTAAAAATCATTAATAATGCCGATAATTTTAATAAATAACCAAATGCATTTTTATTTCTTTTTTTAAAAATTTTTTCCATTTTTAATAAAATGAAATCAATTCTTGTATGATATATTTTTCTAAATGAAGAAATGTTAAATTTTTTTTTTAAAATAAACTCGGGTAAATAAGCAGTATCATATCCCAATAAAAGTTGAAAAGAAAGTAATAATGTAATAAATCCACCGATAATGGTGGAAGAACCAAGGGCATAAGCTGGTGATGGGATTGACGTCGGTAATGTAATTATAAAAAGAATAGCAAATATACCATCTTGATTAAAATATTCAATAATTTCCTTTACAGTAAAACTTTTTTTATTTCTTTTTAAAAGAATATTAATTTTATTTCTGAAATTTAACATTATATACTGATGATATTTAAATGTTATTTAATCGCTGATTACATAATTCAACATATTCGGAATTAATTTCGTAACCTATAAAACTAACATTCAAATTATTCGCAGCAACACATTCGCTGCCAGAACCTGCAAAAGGGACAACTAGAAAGGTCTTTTCCACCGCTCCCTCTACAGCTCCCTCTACCGCTCCCTCTACAGCTCCCTCTACCGCTCCCTCTACCGCTCCCTTATTCATTGCGGCTTTAATTAATTTCTCACATAAAGCAAGAGGTTTTTGCGTGGGGTGATTAACACGTTCTTTCCGCCCAGCTCCACCTGCCAAAGCTGATATTTTGATAACATCTCGCGGCAATGCGCCGCCGCTATGAGCTTTATATATCGTTTCCTTTTTACCATCGCTAAATCTTCCCTTTGTAGCCTTCCGCACTTTTCCCGCAGCATTTTTTAAGAAAGCTTTTGTATATGGTTCTCTAACATCATCGCGATTAAAATTAGGCCTTTTATTCTTGGAACAAACCAAAATACTTTCGTGTGTCCTTTGCCAAAAATTTAAAGAAGGTGTAACTTTATTTGTATAATGCCAAACAATCCACCGAACATTAATCTTAATTCTAACTCTAATATAAGCCAAAATCTCACTAAATCCATAAATATATAAAGTCCCAGTTGGTTTCAAAATTCTAACACATTGTTCAATCCATTGATCACACCATAACAAATATTCATCAGTATCAACATTCCAACAGTTATTTCCAAAATCTTTACCAATATTATAAGGTGGATCACAAATAATAATATCCACACTTTCACTGGAAATTTTTTTCATACCTTCAATGCAACATTCGTTTAATACAACACCACAAACGTCGGCAGCTTCAGCAGCAACTATTTCATTCATAATTTTATTATAAAATTATATACAATGCTTATAAATCAATTTAATAAAATTCCCAAAAAATTTCCCAAAAAAATTCCCAAAAAATTTCCCAAAAAATTTCCCAAAAAATTTCCCAAAAAATTTCCCAAAAAATTTCCCATAAAAATATTATTAAATATATTAAATAATATTTTTTATTATAAATATTATGAATTTTATAAATATAGATTTGATTAAAACCGTGAGTTTAATGTATATTATCCCGCAAATTATTTATTATACTTATGCGTATAATATATCCGTTAGAAAGCACATTGAAGAAAATAAAGAAATGCTTATGTTAATAAAAGACATTCATCAACAAATCATAACATCAAATACCTCGTAAAAATTTGCGCGATCCTTTTAAATTATAAAATATAAAATAATATGGTATACCAATGATTAAAAACATAAAACAAAAAAAACTAATTTTTTGTAGGGGTGAATAATATTTAAAACGAATAATTATTCGTCCCAATTCTTTGCCAATTTTTTCAGCCTCGTTTAATCTATTATAATACATTTATAACTAAATACAAGTTATTAATTTAAATATTTTAGATTTATAATTTGTTGCTTTTCCTACGCCGCTTCTTGCCGCTCTTGCCGCTCTTGCCCTGCCTACTTACAGCAATTGCCCGCTTTCTTCTTGAATAGTTTCTTCTCTTACCCAATGCAAGTGCTGTGCGCATCATTCTTTGTAAATCCGTTGGATTTGGTGCAGGTGGTGTTAAAAAATTCCCATCCGAATCTCTTCCGGCTCTAGCAAAATCTTGATCAGTAAAAAAATTCTCTTTAAAAATTGGTATTTTAGTTTCTCTTGATAAAATTTGTTCTATTAGTTCAATTTCATTTTCTGCACTACCATTAAGAAAACAATCACCACAAGTACATCTACCCGGAAAATCATAATAGCCTCCGGGAAAGAGATATATTTTTTTATCAATCACAACTTCCAAATCTTTGGATCGTTTATTATAACCTTTGCAAATGCCGGGCTTAACGGTGTTAGCTGTTATTTCTAATTTATAATAAAATCTAAACGCATTCTGTCCATCAATATATCTGTTTTTATCTTTTCTGCTCATTTTTTTAAATACTGTCGCTGTACTTGATTTTCTTGATTTTTTTGATTTCCTTATTCGTGATGATCTCACGCTAGATTTTGAACGAAACGAATTTTTAACAGTACCAGAAAAACGACTCGCGATAGTGCTTTTTTTTGGATTTTTTAATATTATTAATCTTTTTTTTAAATAAAAAATAATATCTTTATATATTGGACTTTTTCTGGAAATACCAATCATTGAACTATATCTACCAACACTAGCTTGACGCAACCTTTGTGTATCGCGATATTTTTGTAATCTTTCATTATATTGTAATCTATCTTGCCTATTTTCCCACCAGTTAGCAATAGTGGCTGCCATTATATATAAACAAAATATTAAAAAAATATAAATCCAATGAAAAATAATAAAACTAGAAAAATAAATTGATTTTATTAAAAATATAAGTTATTAAACAACAAAAAAAAATATGGCTTCATTATCAACAAATAGTTCAAGAGCAATTTGCGAAAGCGGTTCAACCTTTGAAATAAAAGGAGATAACACTTATAGCACATCCGTCGTTCAAAATACTTCAAGACAAGATGCTTGTGGGTATGTACATACTGAAGAAATGTCGGTACTTTGGTGTTCAGATTCACACGGTGGTAATGTGGATCAAAAACGTTATAAAATCCGCGATTTCCTAGACACTATTTCCGATGAAAAATGGATTGAATATGTATCTCAAGAAAATTTCCACATTGCTGATATATATGAAGGTGGGTTTAAAAGTAATTTATTCAAAGACATAGCATCCCTTGGTCCATATTGCGATACGGGTGCAACACTCTCAATAGTAAAAATCTCAGCATCCCAAATAGAATGTTACAGAGTTGGAGACAGTCCGATATATGTTTTCCAAAATGGGGAAAATGTTCTTTATTCGGATCACGATGCCGAATATAAAGAAGATTTAACACAATTAAAAAAAAGGAAAAATCTTAAATATATCCACACAAAAAGCACCAACGATTATGGTGTAACTGATCAATCAGACATAACACCATTATCCCCAACAATAATTTCACAAAAACCATCGCATTATATATATTGGGATACCGGATCCGCGACAAATATGACAAGATGCATCGGTCATAATGACCCCGTTGCTTTTCACAAAAATCAAAAAAAATCAACTAAACAATCATCCGAACCATCATTACCGTGTTGGACGATGACAAAAAATGTAATTGAACGCAAACCGGGTTCAAAAGAAAAAGTAATTCTCACTACAGATGGTTTCACTTCTATGTGCGGAGAGTTTGATTATCCGATAATGGTAACCTCACTCGCCGTCGACCTAATGGAAGTCGCATACAACCGTTGGAAACAAATTTGGGAGTTTAAAGTAGACGGTTTTGAAACGCAGCACCAAAAAATCCCCGATTGGAATCGTGATGATATTGCTATTGCAACTTGGGATCACAAATAATCACAAATTAAAATAATAACATCATTATATAATTTTGTTATACGTAATAGTTCCCGTATAACCATATTTTTTTTAATTGAATGTCTTACCTTACAAAGTAATTTTTCTCTTTTTCTTAAAAACACTGGGCGCCAAACATCTGTATTTTTTAAATTATAACCAATCAAAAGTGTATCATATGTAGACCAATAAGCAATTCCGCTATCAACCAGCGGATGTTTTCTCAACGCAACGGGTGAACATAATAAATCATCTTTACCATAAGGAACTAATGTAATATCTTTATCGTCAACCGGAAGGTTTTTTTCGCACCATTTACTATGTGATTTTATACATTGCCAACAATTATTTGTAAATTTATTTTTATCTAAACAATATTCCGGGTTTTTACATACATAACCTAGAAATATGCGTTTCCATAAAGAAATGTCAATTTGATCGTTGCTTTGCATTTTATTAATATTTTTAAAAGATTTTGCGTAATCAATTTAATTCAAAAAAAATATAAAAAGAAAAATATATATATAAATAATGGATGAAACGGATTATCTAATAATAAATCCAATTCAAATAGAATTATTATCGGGTAAAATAAATAATGAAAAAAAAATATCTGTTATAGAAGAGATGTTTTATAAAAAAATGGAAAAACTAAAAAAAATAAGTTTGCAAAATAAACAATTGAAATCTATGATAAAAAATCATAGAATAATATTAATTGATATTTAATAAAATAATAGCACAATATATATGCAAAAAAAAAGAGCAAACAAAAAAGCAAACATAGCCAAACGTATTATAGCCAAACGTATTATAGCCAAACGTATTATAGCCAAACGTATTATAGCCAAACGAAAGTCAGACAAAAGAAAGTCAGCCAAAAGAAAGTCAGACAAAAGAAAGTCAGCCAAACGAAAGTCAGTTAAAAAAATTATTAAGATAAAAGAGGCCGATGCCAAAAACAAAAATGCCAAAAACAAAAATACCAAAAACAAAAATGCCAAACCAAAGAAAAAAGAATTAAAAGATATTATAAAAAAATATAATCCAAAAGCATCATCTATCGCGATAATAAAAGAAGCATCGCAAGTATCAGAAGCATCGCAAGTATCAGAAGCATCGCAACTATCAGAAGCATCGCAACTATCAGAAGCATCGCAACTATCAGAAGCATCGCAACTATCAGATCCGGTAACGAAACCACCAAGAAATCCACAAAGAAACAAAACAAAAAGATTATATATCCCAATAGATTTAAAACCTTTTCCACACAATGTTGCAAATAAAACAAGAAAGAACCGAAAAACATTGGGACAAATAGTAAGGGAAAATGATAACAAAAATTAAATTGATTTTAATAAAAATTATTAAAATTATTAAACAAAATTATAAAAAAAAAATGGAATCACAATATGAATGCAACAAGTATCTTTGCACCAAAGAAACATTAAAAGAAACACTGGAAACCTTCGGCGTTGCTATTATACCAAGTGTTTTGAATGAACAGGAAACAACAGATATGGTATCGGGTATGTGGGATTTCTTTGAACATATAACACAAGAATGGGAGAAACCAATTAATAGAAGCGACGAAACAACCTGGAAAGAAATTCATAATTTGTTCCCAATGCATTCAATGCTAATTCAACACTTTAGCGTGGGTCAAGCCCAAGTTTCCTGGGATTTAAGACAAAATCCAAAGATAGTAGATATATTTTCAGAATTTTGGAAATCTAAACCCGAAGATTTACTTGTATCATTTGACGGATTAAGTTTTAATATGCCGCCTGAGATTACAAACCGCGGTTGGAATCGCAACAATACCTGGTATCATTCGGATCAAAGTTTTCTAAGACCAGAATTTGAGTGTATGCAAACTTGGGTTACGGGATTAGATGTGGAAGATGGTGACGCGACACTTGCCTTTTATGAAGGAAGTAATAAATATCATCGTGAATTTGCAGAAGAATTTAAAGTCACTGGTAAACAGGATTGGTACAAGTTAAAAAAGAATGAAGAGCAGTTTTACATTGACAGGGGTTGTGAAAAAAAGAAAATTATGTGTCCAAAAGGGAGCTTGGTTTGCTGGGATAGCAGGACAATTCATTGTGGGACAGAGGCAAACAGGGGGAGAAAAAATCCCAAGCATCGCGCGGTAATATATTTGTGTTATCAACCAAGAGCAGGCGCAACTCACACACAACTGAAAAAAAAGCGCAAGGCTGTGGAAAATATGCGTTCAACATCGCATTGGCCGTGTAAAGCCAAATTATTTGGAAAAAACCCAAGAACATATGGAAAAGAATTACCTAAGATAACACAAATTCCTGAGCCTGAATTAACAAGTTTGGGAAAACAATTAGCAGGATATTAAATAATATTTAAGAATATATTTAATTATATTTAATTATATTTAATTATATTTTTTTTAAATTCTCTTTATATTATATATAATAATGACCGACAAATTCTTGCCTTTGCCCCAAGAAAAAGGAAAAGAAGAGGATAATGAAACATATAGTAAATCAATACACTCGTTACCTATTGGTGTTGATGAGGAGGGAGGGACAAAGATTGAAGAAGGCATAGGTGTCGACCAAGTTGATGTAGAGATACCAGCAGAAGAAGAAAAAAAAAAGTTTGATGTTCTGTCTTGCAAACACACTACATCACGAAAGGACTGCGAAACAGCATCGGATGAACAAGTCAAGGAAGCTTTGAAACAATGGGGAGAGGGAGGACGCCGTCGCAGAAGAGGTGGTACCAAGCGCAAAAAATCCAAGCGCAAAAAATCCAAGCACAGAAAATCCAAACGCAGAAAGAAATCAAAGAAATCAAAAAAAGCAAAAAAATCAAAGAAATCCAAACGCCGCAGAAAATCAAAGAAACGCAGAAAATCCCGCAGAAAATCCAAACGAAGACGTTAGATATTTTTCTTTAAAGATATATATGTGGAAGTATTTCGCCTTTTTGAATGCCATATTTTATGCCGCGGCGAGTTTAGCATTAAGAAAATATGAAATAGTAGATCGCAAAATAACCAGTTTCCAAATATTTTTTTCCATTATCACAATAGGATTCTTTTTTACACTTTTTATTGCAATATCCTTTAAAAAATATCGCGATCAAATAATACAATTATATAATTCTCTCATAGTCAATAAAACAAAACCAAAATTTGCCTTTTGGATTATTTTAGTTTCCGTTCTTTACATCCTCGGCGACATCTCCTTCTTTACCAGTCATATTACAACACCACATATCACATTATTACTCCTCATAGGCACATTAGTTGGTGCGTCTATTGAAATCACGGGTAGTTATTTCTTTTTTAATGAAAAACTAAAAACAAGATCTATTATTGGTATTATGGTTATGTTATCGGGTGCCTATCTCTTATAAATATTTTCAAAAATATAAAAATATTTATATATTATAATGGTAATATCACCAAAACATCTTAGTATAATAAGCATATTAACATTTTTTAGTATATTTTGGTTTTTATATAACGGTTTTATTAGACCCAAAGATCCTAAACAACCACATTTAATGGGCCACTGTGTATTAAACATACCAAACAATTTAAAAAAATTATTCCCAATAATGGCCAAAAGATTTAAAAATTTTTTAAGTTTTGAAGAATGTTTTGATATGTGGTCGTTATCGCACTTATTTATTTATTTTGTGTCTGGTTTATTTATCCCGGGTGAATATCCATTTGTAATTATTTTGTCTATTATGTGCGAAACGTTTGAATTTTTCGGAGGTTACCGGGCAAAATTATCAGATATTTTTGTTAATTTCTTGGGTTATTGGATGGGAAGTAATTTAAAAATACCCAATATTAGAAAATATGGAAATATATTAAATAGTAATGATCATTTAACCGTATATTCAATTCCCTTTCTCTTTATTCTTTTATCTTTACTTGTTTATGTTAGAAAAAGTGAATGGATTTAATTAAAAACATTTGTTATTTTTAACGCGTAATCTCTTAAGCCTGCTTTGTAAACGAGTCTTATCGCGTCGTAATCTACAAATACGCTTCGTTAAACGCATCATTTCTTTTTTACCTCGTAAACATTTATTACGTCTCAATTTGGCAGTTCTAATATTGCAACTAATATTTACCATTTTTTTCCTAGCTTTATCACGTTTCTTTTCTAAACGTAATAAAAATTTTTTATTACCACGTGATAACTTACTCTTTAATACGCGCTTCTTACTTTTTTTAGTCATATATATTCACCAAATATTTTAATACGTTTAAAATAACATTTAGTAAATATTATTTTAAATTAAATGAATGTAAAAAAAGAATATGGTTATGTATTAATTGTTGGGTTACTTCTTTATTTATTACAGCAACTAGTTTTTTTAATTCCCGTTCTGAGAGAAAGATCCAAAACTAAAATAAAAGCACCAATACTTTATCCGAGAGATAGCGAAATACAAAAGTTAAATTTAACATCTGATCAAGTATTAAAATATTATAGGGCGCAGCGAGTACATCAAAATAATGTTGAATCAATGTCAGTATTTATGCCTATTTTTTTAATTGCCGGATTGTTTGAACCGAAAAACGTGGCAATAGCGGGTTTAGTTGTTTTTGTATTCCGTCTCATAGGGGGTATCGGATACTTATATGGTAACCGTATGTATGGTGCACCGTGGCATTTGGGTGAATTATTTCTCCTTTACACGGTTGGTAAAATAGCGTATAAAATGTTATTCAAAAGCGGAGCAGGCACAGCAGGCACAGCAGGCACAGCAGGCACAGCAGGCACAACAGGCCCAGCAAGC
>Ga0206131_10006245_pt1 | contig 12267 bp, 9 predicted proteins | sample Helgoland_Spring_FD_148636 | JGI IMG/M metagenome (GOLD analysis project Ga0206131, IMG submission 148636) | Pelagic subsurface seawater microbial communities from Kabeltonne, Helgoland, North Sea - Helgoland_Spring_Bloom_20160517_1 | ecosystem: Environmental > Aquatic > Marine > Epipelagic ... | reverse complement strand
TACCGTTAGTAACAGTAAACTATCTGGGAACGTTTCTCCAGGTATTGAGCCGTGGGCCGCTAATGTATTTACAGAACAAAGCGCTAAAGGCACTTTCATACGCAGAAACCCTGTTCTCGAAGCTGTATTAGAAGATAATGATTTAAACACCGAGAAGATTTGGAACCAGATATTAGCTGATGGAGGCTCAGTGCAGAACATCGAAGAACTCGATGATGTATTAATGGGTGACTGGGATGAGCCAGTTAAGAACGTGTTTAAAACGTTTAAAGAAATTAACCAACTGGAATTAGTAAGGCAAGCTGGTATACGGCAGCAGTACATTGACCAATCGGTTAGTTTAAATTTAGCGTTCCCAAGTGAAGCTACTCCAAAATGGATTAACAAAGTTCACATGGAAGCTTGGAAGCAAGGCGTTAAAACCTTGTATTACACAAGGACAGAATCAGTGCTGCGTGGCGATTTAGCCGCTGCTGCGATGGACGATTGCATTGCTTGTGATGGTTAAAAAAATAAAGGGGATCCGTAATTGGGTCCCCTTTTTTATTTCTTTTTGTTTTTTTTTAACTCAGGTAGGTCATACCTTATTTAGCGTTTTTTTTCAGCACGGATTTTACCCGCTTTTTCGCTAAGCTTATCGGCTTTTTGAATTTTTTTACCTTTAGCTAAATTTGGTACACCGTCGCGCCATTCTTGATTAGTAAATGTACTGCGACCTAGCTCTTCTCTCGTTCCCTTGTCTATTAGCTTATCAGAACGCTTAACTAATCTATCATGCTTTTTGCCATATCCACTTGTTTGCTTAGCGGGCGATTTAGCCCCATACATTTTCGCGGGTGACTTAGAAGCTCCCAGCCCTTGTGGTCCAATTCCTTTTTTCATTTTGTTTTTATTTTGTTTTTAACTTTTGTTTATTTCATTTTTGTAACTAGACCGCGATTTATCGCGCACGGAATCATATATACCTTTTGTTTTTGCAACTTTCCGCATATCATTCAAAGACATGTTGCTAGTGCCGTAGTTATTTTTTTGCAGAGCCTCACGCAAATGTTTAGTTTCAGTGCTTTTTAAAACTTGCTTTGCAGTTTTTTTCTTCCCATAATCTTTATTTGAGGGAGCAGATTGATTGCCGGCCGACGTCATTTGTTTCGTCTCTTTTGAAGTGTAGGTTCTCTCCGTTGGCGACATTTCAGAGGGCACAATACGCTTAGCTTGTTTAGCCGGTGATTTAGCGCCGTACATTTTTGCTGGTGATTTAGATGCTCCTAAACCCTGTGGTCCAATTCCTTTTTTCATTTTTTCTTTTTCTTTAGTTCTGATCTATCGTATTTCGATACTCTACCTTTAGTTTTCTTTTCTCTTCTTCCAGCCGCTATATCGGAAGGGCTAAGCTCTCCATAAGTTTTAGGCGTGTCTTTGCTAACCTTTTTTGTAGGTCTGAACACAACATCACCGTCGCTGTAGTCTTTACTTCCGCTAGGTGTTTCCCACTCTTCTTTAAACCAACGTTTAAGAGCTAAACCTTCTTTAGTCTTTCTGACTTTTCTAAACGGTGAGTTGTCTTGGGTATACATTATTTTTTTCCTTTATTCTTTCTGCACTTAGCAATAGCTCCTGATGCGTACGCTGACGGGAATACGTCATACTGCGCTTTTACCTTATGGTAACATGCGTCTTTAAGCTTGAAAGGCGATGACATTTTAAAAGCCATTACTTTTTAGCTTTATATTCAGCCTTACGCTTATTACGCTTTTTTTTCTTTAGCTCACTGTACGTTTTATCACTAAACGGTGCTTCAAGAGCTGATGTAAACTTGTCTACAACTTTTGTGCTTTTACCCATTTCTTTGTCTTTGATAGACTGCTTGTGAGCGAATTCACCGGCTGTAGTTTGTTTAGCCGGGGATTCCGGCGCAGCTTTAATTGCATCTTGCAAATGCTGTGGTAATTTTCCTTGATTACCTTTCAATGCCTTTAGCATTGGGGACTTAGGGCTTTGTTTGTACATGTTGTTTATTTATTTTGTTTTTCTTTTCTTAAAAAATACCAGCGCTGTGCTGTATATCCAATTGATATCAATAATAACATCAGCTTAAGTATGGTCTCAACTTGCGCCATACTAATAGTCATTGCCGTTGTGTTTAATAAAACCAATTTAACGTCGCTTTCATTCATTTTAAATACGTTTATACTTAGTTCTTCCGCCTTCAGAGTAGGCTTTTAAAATTTCCCCGCGGTTTGAACCATCTGAAACGTAGGATACATGCACCCAAGCAGGCGCGGCGTCATTGCCGAATTCCCAGATAAGTTGGTCGAAGTCTAAATGGTTTTTGATTCTATTAAATATGTCGGCATTGGTTATTTTGCCGTATATGTCAGCGTCAAGATCAAGAGCCTGGCCGTGACTATGCTGTGAGCGTTTACTTCCACCGATAGCTTCGTTAAGCGCTTTAGAACGGTAGCCAGATGAAACACCAATAGGCACACCAAAGTGTAACCTAAGTGGTTCAAATATATTCTCAGCTACTTCTTTTAATGCTACTAAATGCGAAACCGTAGGTGTATTATCAATACCAAGTCTTGCAGCCGTGTTTGATTTAGCGACCTCTTTTATTGATAAATGTTTTGATAATTTCATGTGCTTTATTTTTTAGCTTTTTCTCGCTTTAGCTTTTTTATGTAATCGCTTTTTTCAGTAGTAGTCATACCGCGTGTAGCCTCTTCAAAATCCAGTCTTTCCTGCGCTTTTTTATCTGCACGAGTTTGTTTAGCTTTTTCTACGCCGGCTTTTTTGCGCTTCTCTTTAGCGGCGGCTTTAATAGCTTCACCTTCTTCATCCTTAGCACCGACGTCCCATGTTTTCCAGCCGAAGCCTAATGCTATACGCTGCCACATTTTGTTACGGGTATCAAAAGCTTCGCTGATAGAAGTAAGTTCATCAACAACACGGTCAAGAGGTACACTAGCCGCAGCAGATAAAACATTACCTAGTATAGACCAGTTGGGCCCTAAGTTCAATCTTCCGCCAGCTGTAATTCCCCACCCGCGTTCTTCAATCTCGTCTTTATCAAATTTCCTTGTTTGAATAGCGCTGTAAAGCTTACGAGCCTTAGAGCTAATCGGCGGTGATATACTTAGTGCAGCAAGGATAGTATAGGTATGATCGGCCATAAATCCTTTTTCCTCTTGCTTCTCGTATTCTTTAATAAGGTTTTTAACCGTAGCGAATACAGCGCCGTACACGCCGGAACCTTTAAGCAGCGTATCTACCATGCTGTTAAGTACCCTAGCTATCTTTTGTTCCTCCTTAGCATTTTTCTTTTCTAATTCAGCGTCGCTTAGTGTTTCGTCTTCATCATCATCGAACCCTGGTAACATAGCGAACAATGCACTTTGTAAAGCGGAGAATATAAAGTTTTGTATTGCGCCGTAATATGCAATTTTACTTACATTCTCTTTCCAATCCCCACGTCCATTAGCCAAATCTAAGGCAGCCTTTTTCATTAAACGTGTATACTGCAGGGGTGTGTTCTGAAACGCGAACACGAGGCGTCCTAACGTGCTTCTTTGGACTTGTGACACCATTGATGGGTCTGAAGACTGCTGCGCTTCGTCAGATTTCTTGGCAAAGTCTATAAATGCTTGCTCTTCCGCTTGTTTTACGGTCTTACCTTCTTTAATGTATTTGTTAACGCGGTTACGGTAGAACGTAGCACCACCAGTCGCAATAGCCATACTATCCGCAATTTGCGTTGGCGTAAAACCTAATTGCAACAGCTTGGCTAATATAGCTTGAGGGCTGTTCTTACTTGCGTTCGCAACACTAGCTATCTCATCAGAACTTACATCCTGCTTCAATCCGCCGCGACGTTCTTTAAGTTTATCTGAGTTGAATATCATTGCCCAGTCAGCCCAGTATTGCTTTTGATTAGCAAACGCTGCACCGGCTTTCAATATATTATTATCAGACCAGTTAATAAAGTTAGTAAACGATAGCATCTGTAACAATGCTGAACGACGGTTGAAGAACATGATAGCACCGGTAGAGCCGTTAATCCAGTTTAACCAAGCGTTTACTTGCTTGTTGTTACCGGCATTACGGTTTGTACCGTTTTTCATAGAGTACAATGCGTCCTCAATAGCTTCACGATGTGGTTTACCATACAGTGCCTCAATCTTGTTTAAGTTGTCTGTAGTAAATATTGCGTCAGCATTAGCTATAAACTCTTCTAAATACTTTTTACGACCAACCTTTTCAGTCATGCTGTTAAGATCAGACAACAATGTACTAGCTTGCCAGTAATCACCTGGTTCCATCCATTGGTCTCTACGAGCAACAACCAACATTGCTTCACCAAATTCGATTAGCTCCGGGAACGCCTTTATAGCATCGTCAAAAACTTTAGCATCTTTTTGCGATAGCCCAGGAACCTTAATTCCTGCTTTCTTCCATAAATAAACACGTAGTGCTTGGTCATAAGTAAACCCTGAGTTGCCAATTTCTTTATTAAGCAATCTGTACTGCTGGGGGAATGCTTTAACCGCTGTTCTGAAGTCACGTTTAATTTGCTGACGTATACCGTCAATAGCGGCAATACCTTTAGCGTATGGCGTCATTAGGTTATCTTCAAGCCATTTCATATCAGCCTCACCTTGCTTGCCTTTACCGGCAAAAGCATAGTTAACTAGCCCGCGGAAATCTTCAACATTAGGTGCTACAAAGAATTTAAATTTACCTTTACCTGCACCGCGCATTTGAGCCTGTACTTTAGAGAAAGTTTTAAATGATTCAACACCTGTTTTACGTTCAAGTATATTGTTAAACTCTTTACTTAGCTCTTCCGCTTTTGGTGATTTACTAAATTTAGCTCTTTCAACCTGCTTTACTTCTTCAATAGCTTTAGCAGCTTCTTCTGCGTCAATTTCTTTATTAAATTTAACCCAGCCTTCACCTATAACTTCTCCCTTATTTTTGCCGCCAATAACCTCGACCGCTTCCATGTTTTTAAAGCCATAGGTGCCTTTGTTATAATATCTAAATACTTCACTGTCTATTTCTAAATCAAAATTAGAATTCATTTGAGACTGCACCAGTATGTTAAAGTTATCATCCATTTTTACAGGGATAATAGCTACGTTGTATTTGTCTCTTAGTTTATTTAAATCTATATTTTTAATTTTGAAATGCTGAGTTAGCTTAAGAACCATGTACTCAGTAGGTATCATGTGTTCATATCTTAAATTAGCAGTTGACACGCCTGTATGATAATATTTAACGGGAGCAGCGGCCTTAAGCATACTAGACATGTTGCTTTTAAGGCTCATCATTGTCATGACCCAGTCTAATTTATTGCCGTTTTCATTAACGTAAGATAGATAATCAGTAAGTACTTTCCAAGCTTCCCTAGCTTCCTTTACTCTTTGGTCATATTGCTCTTCAAATGTTTTTTTAGAAATAGGCGCTTTTGCTTTAACACCATTTTTGCTGATTGTTTTTGTAGCTGTCTGAGCGGGTGTTAATGTAAGTTTTTTCCAGTCTTTAACAGTCTCGCCTTTGTAAGATACATTGGTTATCACTACGCCTGCACCTCCGGTTTTGTATTCTATTTTAACACCTGGTATTGTATTTAAATTGTTATCAATAAAATCCGAAACACCAGCGTATATCTGCATTCGACCACCACCTATTTTTCCAGAAGTGGTTTGGTGCCCACGCATCCATTTTAATACCGCTATTAAACCTTTTCCCCCTTGCTCTTCTATTGTTTTGGTATTAAAATCTAAGCTTAGACCTCTTTGTCTGTTAACTAAGTTTTTATTTTCAAAAAGAGCTTTATATCCACCCTTTAATGATGATTTAGCAATATCCAAAGCAAGCATTAGGTTGCTTTTTTGTTTAGACAGCTCAACACCCTCTTGTACAAACGAGGCAAAATTTACATCTTGCGCTTCTGGTTTACTAAGATATCTTTTAACGGTATTAAAAGACTCGTTAGCAAATTTCTTTATTTCTTTTTCAGTAATAATATCGCTAGGCTCGTCTTCAAAGGCTTTAATTAAAGCATTGCGCAATCTAGCATTAGTAAGATTTCCGGTATTTTGGCTATCAATAATAATTTTTAAACTACCCATGCGATCGTTAAACTCTCCGTATTGAGCCGCGGAAAGGCTGTATTTTACATTACCCCTTTCAATGTCTACTATCGCTTGAGTGGTATAATTATCCACAAGTTCAACCCCTAGCAAGTCTTGGCGCATTTCAAACGCCTGGCGAATTTCACTATTAGGGTCTTGCAAAGCCTCATTAACAATATCAAAAGAAATTTCCTCCGCTATTGCTTTAGCTAAAGACTCTTTGCGGCCTCGTATAGGCGCTCCAGACGCGTCTAAAATGTTAGACAAGTAATCAGCATCAGATAATCTAGTTGATGCGTTAGGTAGTCTTCTAACAAGCTCTGCACCTGATGTGCGCCCAGCACTATCTGTCGAAACGGATTCTCTATCAATTTTCTTGCCCTTCCAATCACTTGTCCATACACCGTTAACTTTTTTCTGGATAGCATTAGGCATAGCCGTCATTAAGTACGTGGTAGTCATGTTCTGCAAAATAGCAGCTTTGTTACGCAAAAGAAATTTACGAAGTTCACCGTCTTTCTTACCACCCATCGCTTTCTTTAAGTCGATGTCAGCTTGCTTACCCATAGCTTTACGAAGCTCGGCAATATAGGGCTTAACAGTAACGTTTTTAGATACGGACTCATCCATACGCGTTTTCATAACACGCACGGTTGATTTAACTTTTTCTTTAATTGAATTTACAACTTCGCTGTCTAAAACTTTGCGCTCTAGCAAGGTTTTGTATTGTGGCTTGTCTTCCCTAGCTGTGGTCTCTTCTTGCACCGCCATACCTTTAGCGGTGTCAATGTCTTTCTTAATACCACCTGTTTCTGCCGATTCAATACCTAACCTAGAAGCTAAGTTGTTAGATCTTAAAAACGCTCTGTTGACTAAAAACTTTTCAATATCCTGCTTGCCTTCTTTAAATTCTTCAAAAGCTAAAGCTTCAATCTCTGTTCTTAAAGAGTTTTGGAAATCTTCGCGAGACACGTTATTGCGCTGCTCTGGTGCAATCGGATCGTACAATGCTTTAGTACGATTAGTAACGATTTTGCCAATAAGAGGGCTTAGTTGTTCTCTAATTTTTGCTTCAAGACGTTGTTGTACGGCATCAGCCTGAACTTCAACGCCGAACTTTTCCGCTACTTTTTTAGCCTCCTCAATTCTTCCAGCACGCCTAGACAGCATGTCTATTACACCAGCGTCTTGCTCAGGCGTAAGCGTTCTTGATTCTTTTGCAGTTGGCGCTTCTTCATCAGAGCGATCACCAACGGTTTTATCCTTAATGTTTAAAGCAGGGCCTTTGCCACCGAAGTGTGCTTGTTTGTTAAAGCCTCTAATAAACTGGTAAGTAGCTTCATCGCTTTTAAGTTGCATTGAAGCGGGCAACCAACTGTTAACAAAAGAACGTGCTTGTAACAAAAAGTTTTTATCTACCGCTTGGCCATCTGCAATAATATCAGACATAGCGTTCATTGCCTCTTCGTAATAATCCGCGTCTTTCGTTACTTCTCCTTCCGCACTTGTTTCAGTGTAGCTTTGGTCTATTCTAAATTTAACTTTAGCGTATAAGTCAGGTTGGTTTTTTTCTAAATAACCAAGAAGCTCCTCGCCTGCTTTAGTAACGTCAGTGGTGTTAAATTTTTGGCGAGCTATTGAGTGAAGAAGCTCGTGAGCATAAACCCCTATCCTTTTGTTTTTAATGGACATAGGTTTGTTAATAAGTATAATATCCGGCTCTCCGTTTTTACCGGGTATATTTACAGCCTCTACTTCTAGTTTAGGGCCTTCTTTAGATTCTTCAGATTCTTCTACTACTTCAGCAGCTTTTTCTTTACTGTACCCTAAATCTAATAGCCTTTGCTCAAAAGCCGCCGAGGCGTTATCTCCTTCAAATGTTTCAATGCGTACGTTTATATTGTTAGCCTTAGCGTAATCTTCAACGTTTTTTGCGCCGCTTTCTATTTTTTCAGCGTACTTTAAATTTTGAAAGTTATCCTTCGCGCGGTCTTCAATAGCTTCTGCTGTTATAGCTTTGCCTGGACCAGCTTCTTTTTCTAATTCAATTTTTGCGGCATTAAACATTTCTGTTTTTTTACCACCACGCATTTTATTCCATTCTTCCGCTATACCAAATATGCTTTCATTAAGCATACGGTTTTCGTACAGATTATAACCAGACTGTGCATCAAATACAACCTTGTTACCGCTTGACGCCTTTAAATTTTCTGCGCTTAACTGCTCGTTGGTTAATATATTTTCTCGTTGCTCCGCTAATTTATCGAACTTAGCTCTGTACTCTGTTTCTATAGCCTTTAATTGGGCTGCGCCTAAATCGGTGTTCGACGCGAGCTTTACAAAGTCAGCATTAACTTTGCGCATCTGACGGTTTATATCACCTACCGCTTTAGCGTCTTCTAATGTTAAATCCACCCCTAAACGAGCAATAACATTGTTTTTTATATCGTTAGCTTCTCCCGTAAGCTCTTCGACTAGGGCTTGCACTTCTTGAGTTTGCTGTGGCAAAGGAACCCCATCGCCGGCATTTGTAAGACCTTTAACGCCAGTTAAAGACTCTAGTTTAGCTATTATTTCCTTTAGCCTAGCGCTTTCTTTACTTGTAGCTAGCTCGCTGAAGTAGGCTTCTTTAATAGCCCCAAGATTACCACCTACAGACATACCACCGCCCATTAAGGCGCCTTGTGCAAAAGTTTCTAAACCTTCTTCAAAAAGCTTTTCGTCAGTAATAGCTTCAAAAAAGTTTTTGTCTTCATCTAATATATAAATATCAGCAAAGTTTTGGAAGGTATTTGTAGCCCACTCGGATCCACCTTCAACTCTAATGCCTTTAACAACGTCTTTGCCTAGCTTAATAGCCGACTGCTTAACTGTTTCAGGTGGTAAAAGTTTCGCTCCTTGTTTCAAGCTTTTAAGTAAAAACAAAGTACCTGTTTTTTCAAACGCAACTTCTGATAAACCGTTCCAAACCTGTGCCGTAATCTTACGCCATTCTGGTATGTTTAACGTTTTAGAGTCTTTTTGCATTTGCTCTTCAATAGCGGAGCGCTCAAGAGCATCCATATTTGGATTACCATCTAGGAGCTCGCGGTTACTAAGCATGCGCTTTGCCGCGTCTCTTTCAGCAATCGCTGTCTCCACGCCTGTGCTACCCGCACCTGTTGCAAAAAACAAAGGCAGTGCTGCTGGTCCTGTAAACGCCATAGCAAAAGAAGGAATAAGACTGGTGCCAGACGACATTAGCCACATACCCGCTTCTTGTAGGCTACCTATTTCATCAACCTTTACAGACCTTTGAAACTTTTGTTGTTCTTCTTTTATGCCAGCTGCCATTTGAAATGCAGCCTCTTTGTATTTCGGGTCGTCTCCTAATAACTGCCCTAACTGAGCGGTAAGGTAATTAGCGTCTGCAGCCAAGCCTTTAAAATTACTAGTCAACTGCTGTAGTCTATTGTAATTAGCGCTAAAATCTTTAATAGCCAAAGGTAATCCTTTGCTATCTTTAGCTAGCTCCCTGCCTTCTAATAATGTTTGTTGTAAATTTTCAAAATCAGCAAGCGCAATCAACCTGGTTTCTTCGGTTGGGTTTGATTCAAAAGCATTGTAAGATTCTTCGTAGGCTGCAGATTGGCTTTCGTATTTTTCATTTAAAGCACCAACGCGTTCTTCCGCTATAGCTTTTTCATTAGCCGCTATAGCTTCTAAGTCCAACCTAGTCTGGCGGTCAAGATTGTTCGCAAACTTTAATGACTGCTTTGAAGTGTAACCTTCATTGCGGGCTTTTTCCCATGCCGTTAACTGCTCTTTATTAGGCGGCGTTATGTAGCTACCTGCTAAGTATTTTTTATATTGCTCTTCTTCTTCAACGCTTTCAAAGTCCCCGTTCTCAAAAGAAACATCAAAACCTTTGTTATCTCGGAAGCGTCTAATATTGCTGAACTTTTCCTCACGTTCTTTTTCGTAAAGATTTAAGGCTTCTTTTTCAGAAAGCGGCTCAGGGGTTGTGGCCGCTTTGTATTCATCGTACTTAGCACCTGATCTTTCTTGAGCTTCTGTAAGATAGTTATCGTTTTTTAATTCCTCTATTTTAAGGTTTATTTCCGCAGCTTTTTCACTAAGCTCCTCTTCTGAAAGCTCTGGCCCAAACTCAACGCCGGTACGAACTGTTTGTATAGCGTCGTATGGTGAGTAGCCCCTTTTTTCGTCACGTTTTCTTATGTTAACAGCGTCCCAAGAATGCATGCCAGTGCCTTCTGTAACGTAAAGTCCCATGCCAGAAAGCTTCTCGTTAAGCATTTTAGAAACCTCTTCTTCGCTTCCCTTTAAATCTTCAGCTGTTACGTATTCATTAATTTTAGGTGCGCTAGCTACAGGTGACTCCAATAAAGTAATGCCCAATCTGGATTCCCCAGCGGGCGTTGCTAATCCTGGTCCCGTCGGTGGAGTTGTGTCCTCCGGAACCGTTGTCTTTCCCGCGCTTTGTGCCCAGCCGTATTTGCTAGACCAGCCTTCTAGACTTAAGCCTAGGTTCATTGCTGCTAAGCGCGCTTCTTCAATAGTAATTGTATTGCCCTCTTTTTCGTACATGCGTATTATATTATATTAATTAGCCGCAGCCCACGCTGTTTTATCGCCTTTTTTAACATAGACGTTGTCTTCAAAATTCCAGCCTCCGTAGCTGGAGTCAATTTTACCTCTTTTATAGCCGACTATTTTAGAAGTATCTACCATTCCGGTTTTTGGGTCTACAGGTATATTACCTTTTGCGTCTACACCTACCCATGATCTACCGCCAGTTGTGCTTATAATTGAAGTACCTTTATTAAAACCCTTGGTGGCATTGTCTATTGTGCCGCCAGGTGTGTCACTAGGTTTGTCAGTAGCAGTACGCGCATCGTAAGCCGCTTTGCCTTCTAGTGCAGCGTCTTGGTAGCCGGTTAATATAAGGTCTTTGGTGCGCGCTATTAAGTCTGGTAGTTTTTCTTCTAGTGTTCCGTTATTACGAGCATCTAAAAACTCTTTTTGTATTTCAGGAAACGGTAATTCTTTTTGATAATCAAATAACACCGACGCTAGCGTTGCTGAATCTTTTAACGACTCATCTAAATAAATAGACTGTGCATTAACTTCTTGTGGGGTTAACGCTCTGTTATAGCCACTAAACGTAGCGGCATTTTCAACAATCTTAACAGGTATTTCACTGGGCATTGCTAGCCCCTGCACCTTATTGTAGCGGACTAATTCGCCGTCAACGTTAAAATTTAAATGACCTTTTTGTATAGACACGGGCGCTATACCTGCTTCTGATAATCCATATATATTTTTATGGACCATTAAATCTTTGTTTGCAACACCTTTAGAATAAGCGTTAGCTTTAAAGTTAGAAGCGGTATTTATTTTCTCTTGATTATAAGAACTTAACTCCCCGGCTAAAGTAGTAAACTCGCGTTGGATTTCATTCATTCTATCAACAGCGTTTTGGTATTCCTCAGACGAAGGGTCTTTTATTCTAGCTACTTTATTTGCTAATTCGTTAAACTCGTTTTTCCCCTGTGTTAAAAAGCCTCTTGTAGCTTTCTCCATTTCCGGTGACAACGATGTAAAATCTATATCGGTCTTCAGGCTGCGCATGTAGGTAGCAACCTCGTTTTGAATTCCCTGTCTTTCCTTCTCGTAAGCCTCTACACCTGCGCTGAAAGTTTTCATAAACTCTCCGGCTACATCTGTAGGTATCTGCGACTGTGCTAGCTTAGCAGAAGCTGCTAATATTCCTTTATCCGCCATAGCCCGCTGATTGTAATAGTTTTAATGCTTCTTGAATTTCTTCCGGGGTAGGCTGCCCAACACTTGTTAAGCCTGCACTTCTTGATGGGTTCATTGAAAAGCCAAGATAAGCATTTCCTGTTGCTTCCGCTGCATTAGTAGTGGTAGAAGGCAGTGGTAAAGTATCACCCATATCGGCACCGCCACCCCCGCCTTTGTAGTCTTGGTACATGCCAACGCCGCCGGCTAATAAATTGCCCGCCCCACCTGCTAGCTGTGCTGCCGCTTGTTGCTTAGCTTGGTTCGCTGCTGCTAGTTGATTCATGGACATACCTAGCTCTGTGCCTATTATATTGCTTTTAAGCGCACG
>Ga0206131_10006239_pt1 | contig 12270 bp, 6 predicted proteins | sample Helgoland_Spring_FD_148636 | JGI IMG/M metagenome (GOLD analysis project Ga0206131, IMG submission 148636) | Pelagic subsurface seawater microbial communities from Kabeltonne, Helgoland, North Sea - Helgoland_Spring_Bloom_20160517_1 | ecosystem: Environmental > Aquatic > Marine > Epipelagic ... | reverse complement strand
AGCGAAAAGGAGAGAGACATTTCATCTGAACATCGAGTTGTTGTTCGAGGAAAGAGCGTTTTCTCTAAGTCGCGCTTTTATTTGTTTTTTATTGCAATAGAAGAAAAGAGCAATTGAGAAGAAGAGCGCAGATCTTGTTAGAATTCCGATCACATCAGAAACGCATTCTTTTCCGTATACATAAGTATTCATGACGGTCCCTTCAGAAGGAGAAGAAACGACCACCACCGCTGCGGCGAAAGATGCGCTCGAGAATCTCTCCTTGAGACCGGAAACGGCATCAAACAACAACGCGGGGTGGCAAACGCAAGGTGAAAAAGGAGAAAAAGGAGGGAAACCGAAACCACCCGGGAAAGAAGAATCGACACATAAGTGGAAAGAAGAAGACGATCGAGACTTTCAAACGGTGACAAACAGACGCGCATCCGTGGACCACAAGAGGAGAGAGTATGCAGAACCGAGAGGAAGTGGTGGTGGTATGGGGGGGTTAAGAGGCGGGAGAATTTCAGAAGACCGAGGGGGAGGAGGCGAGAGGAATTCCATCCCTGGTTTGAGACCACCGCGAGGGTACGAGAAGAGAGAAGGAGGAAACGATTTTTATAACCGAAACCGTAAAGATGGACCGTCGAGACCGAACCAAAACAGATCTGGGTTTTCTATTGGAAGAGGTCGAGGTCAAGGAAAAGGTCACGGGAACGTTTTAGGCGGCCCTGGTGGCGGGTACGAAGTGAACATGGCGCAACCGTACGCGCCCGGGTTTAACGAAGCCGAGCTCGAAATCGAAGAGAAGAAAAGTTGCATCTCGGAGGAATTTGAGAAGAGCATCGCGGAACACGCGACAGAGTTTGAGAAGTTGTTTAAAGACGAAAGAGAGTCGAATCCGGATCGCGAGAACATTGAACACGTGTACGGGGCGATGGAACTGGTTAAAATTTTGAGAGATTTGGAAGCGGCGAACGCCTGCGAATTGCCGGCGGAGGTGGATAAAGACACCGTGCCGTTGAGATCGGTGAAACCTGGAGATATGTTGTGGGATTTGACCATGTTCGCAAACAGGGTGAAGACGAATCCGGGGGCGCCAGCAGGGCAACTGAAAGGTCCGGCGTGGAAAGACGGCGAAGACGCTTTGGGACGAAAAAAGAAAGATCGATACGAAGTTGGCGACGGGAAAGGATCGTACTCTACACAAAATAGAGGCGGCAGGAGAGATGAATACGACGGTGTGCCCGAGTGGGCTTTGGATGGGAACCAATTAAAAGACCGAACGGAGGTTGGAGATTCATTTTTGGGCGGTGCCATGCCGGCGTTGACGGAGGAGGAGATGCGCCAGATGCGCGAGGAAATCGCCTCGGGCACGACGAGGTCAGAGGCGAGAGTCGTCCCTGAAAGCGAAAAGATTGAGCTCACCGAAGCTGATATCAATGGTTTAATTACTGAGGACGCGTTTACGCAAGATATTAAAGCGGAATTAATGGAACAAGAAGCGGCGAAGAATCAACCGAGACAACAATCGAGATTTGTCATCGAAGAGGATTCTCCAAACGTGTCTTCCGGCGGTGGCTTTTTCGGAGATTTGAACGCACCGAATGTTGCGCAGCAACATCAAATGATGCAGCAGCAACAGCGGCAGCAACAACCGGCGGCGCCGGTGTCTATACCGACGAACTGGATGTACTTGGATCCCGCGGGCGCGCCGCAAGGACCATTTACGCGAGATGAGATCACAGAGTGGCACCAAGGCGGCTTCTTCCCGATGGATTTACCGTTGAGACCGTCTGATGCACCAATAAACTTCAAGTACGTTCCTCTTCAGGCGCTGTTAAAGATGGGATGGCGGTACGATCAAGTCTTGAACGCCATGAACGGAGGAGTTCGAGCGATTCCCGCGCCAGTTCAGCAACAACAACAACAGCAGCAGCAGCAGCGACAGCCTACCGGAGGTGGTGGCAGCGGCGGCGGCGGGCTGCTTAGTAACATTATGGGTGCAGCGGTGCCGTCTGGTCACCCAGCCGCGCCGTCCGGGCCGACAAAGTCGCTCGCTGATATCGAAGGCGGCGTTGCCGCAGTCAAGAAGGGCATGCCGCAACCGCGCGCCGGTGTGGTTGCGCCGAAGCCGAACGTCGCTCCATCACCATCACCAGCTACTGGAGGTGGTTTATTAGGAAGTATAATGGGTAGTGCCGGTGGTTTACCACAAGGGCATCATCAACAACAACAAGGTCAAAGCAAAGGTATGGGCATGTCGTTACAAGAGATGGAAGATCGACAGCGGGCGATGCTCGTTTTAGAGAAACAAAGCGAAGAAAATGCCCGCATAAATAGACAAAAACAAGAGCAAGAACAAAAACGTTTAGAAATGGAAAGACAGCAAAAACAGCAACAGCAGCAACAGCAGCAGCAACAAGCGCAACAGAAGCCAGCTTGGGGCGGAGCAAAACCAGCTGCCGTTGTCAATGAAGGACGAAGTTTAGCGGACATTCAAAGAGAAGAAGCCGAGTTAGAGAGACAACGCAGAGCGAATGCGCCTGATATGCCCGCAGGAGGCCAAGGTGGTCTTCTGGGAACGCCGTGGGGTACCGGCGCGCCGCAAAACGCTCGAGCACAACCGGCGAAACCGGCGTCGGGTTCCTTGGCGGCAGTCATGGCGCAAGAGCAAGCGCAAGCGAGGAAAAGGCAAGAGATTTTGCAACGCGAAGCGAACGAGAGAATGGCAAACATGAAGGGTGGATGGCAAGGTAGTGGTGGTAGTACTGTCGGCGGTAACGATGGTCAAAAGTCGTTAGCGGAGATTCAACGAGAAGAAGAGGAACGCCGCCAACGTGAAATGGCTGCGAAGAACGAAGAACTGTTGGGTATGCCGCAAAACGCCATCGGCACTGCGTGGGCGACTGGAAAATTAGCAAGTAGTAGTAACCCTCCACCGCCTCAACAGCAACAACCGCCGCCGCCGAAGCGACCGACGATGATGATGCCGCGACAGATGCAAGGTTCGCAACGCAAAGTGCAATCCGATTTCGATCGTCCCGATAGCGCCGGCTCCGCGCCGCGATCCAACCCAGGAAGCCACAACAACTCTATCGCGGATAATATGAACCAAATCGACGGCGACTCTTGGGGTGCGCCTCCGGCGCCGAAGAACAAGCGCGCGTTGCAACAATGGTGCAAACGCGCGATGAAAACGTTGAACGGATCCGAAGATTTAACTCTAGTGGATTTCTTGCTCTCCTTGGCGAGCGCGGGAGAGGTTCAAGAGTACGTTGGTTTATATCTAGGCAACACGCCAAAAGCCACGGAGTTTGGCTTAGAGTTGGTGAAGCAAAAACGAGCGGATCCGAGTTTGAAAGACGGCATCGCGCGCTTGTGAGCTCATAATGGAATAAGAGAGAAAGTAAAACAAATAAAAAGTGGTAATAAAAAGAATAAGCGAATATATCAATCCGTGAATATATAAATACAACAGCAGCGAGCGCGCTAAAAGTTTTAAAAGTCAATACCAGGACACGGTAACCCAAACACTATTCCTCCTATGCACGACTGCAACGGCTTCCCGTATATTATCGGTAACAAGAACGCCGCGCCGATGTTCCCTAAACTTAAAAACGACGCCAAGAACGCGCAAAAAATGCCCACCGCTTTTATCTGTTCTGGATCTTTGAAAAAATCTGACCCTTCTTCGGAGACGTACGTTCCGTCTCGATCGTACACTCTTTGCTTCATCTCCAGCTCTTTCTTTCGTTCGTCGTTCAACCGTTTTTCTTTTTCTGAGATGGATTCTTCCTTTTCTGCGAAGAACGATTCGAAGGTTTCCGTGAATGTTTTTTCTTCCTTCGTATCTTCACTCTCTGTCTCCTCTGCATCATCGGAAGAGGCTTTCGTTCTTTGTATCGTATTTGTACGGGGGAAGGTAAAATGTGTCTCGTGATGATGATGATTTCTTTGGGTGTGTTGTTGCTGATGATAATAACGCTTCTTTGCGAAGTTACCTTTACCGTTGCGGTAAAGAACAGTCTCAGCAAAATTCCTCGCGCTCGATGAAATGGTTTTGACGATCATCGTCGTCGTTTACGCCGTCTTTTAATCGTGCTTTTAAATGATGATGTAATTTTGGATGATTTTCGATCCAAAATGGAAAGATATTTCTCATGCAGATATTTCTCTTTAATTTTACAACAGCTTTTCTTCGAATTATTACTTTTGTTGCACGACGCACCCTTTCAACCCGTTCCCGATCGTTCTGGAATCGTCGTCCAACTTTTCCGGGGGGAACCCGCTCAGTTGTAACGGCCTCGTCGCAGACGCTTCTCCATTCGCCTGTCGAATAAAGTCTCGAATGTGCGCGACGGTGTGCGAGAGATTGAACTTGGCGACGAGGCGAGACCCGTCGCGTAAACGAATTTGAATCGACGTCGTCGGTTCTTTCTCGTCCACCGACCACGGTTTCATTTCTTCGAGCGCTTTTCCTCCTCCATCTCCGCCACCACCAACACCCTCGTCGTTTCCTTCTCCCTCTGCTCCTTCCAACTTATTCCCGCTCCCGCTAAACGCCTTCACGCCTTTCGGCGGCGTCCAATCCCTTCTCTCTCGTTTCAAATCAATCTTCACCGGATTCCTCGCCGAGGCTCCGGGGTGCATCAATTCCGGTGGACACATCCCTCGACCAATCATTTCGATAAACTCTTGATTTTCCGATGGATCCCGCAACGGTCCGTCGTCCACCGTGAACCCGTTGTCGTAAAACGTAACCACGCGTTCAATCCGCATCTCTTCTTTTTCCTCTTCTTGGTCTTCTTCTTCTTTCAAGTCGCCGTCCAACGCGTCGTCTTCTTCTTCCTTTTCCTCCTCGGTCATCTTCCTCCCTCTTCCGCTGAAAAAGACCTCTCTTTGGCTTCTGGTCGTCGTCGTATCTTCATCGGTATCGTCCTGTCGATGTCTCGCCCCGTGTCTCAACGCCTCTCGAAACATGTTTCCGTATCGACTGTCCGTGAACTCATCGCCGTCGCCGTTTTCTGGGTGTTCTTTCTGTGAAGGTCGTTTGGAAGGATCGATGACGTTTTGCCCGGACGACGCGCCTCCCGCGTACCACTCCTGCGGTTTGTCCTCTTGATTGCCTTCTTCGTTTTCCTCGGCGTCTTTTATGTCTTTCAGCGTTCGAGGCGCGTTGTTGGTGTTCTCGCCGCCCATCTTTTAATGTGTTTTGTGTTTGTGTTTTAATGACGAGATCTCGTAAAACGTAAAATGTTGGACTTTTTACTCAAAATTGACTATTCGTATTTTTATAAGCGCTCCTTTAATGAACGACGAGGCTTTGAAACTGCTTAAACGGTCGATTCAGAGCGCCTCCGCGCTGCTCTTCTTCTTTAACTTTTTCTTTAAAATTCTTTTGTTTCATCAAAGCTTTGGCGATGCTCGCGATGACTTTCTTTTCCTCGTCGCCGAAGACGTTGAGCGAGTACAAGTCTCGCTCGAGCAAAGCGTTCAAGAAGAGGAGGATTTGTTTATCTTCTTCGTTCTCGTCGCAGAGTTTACTCAGCGCGATGGCGACGCATTCGCACGCTTCTTTCTTCGCGTTCGGTGATGGTGGAGAGGAAGAGACGCCGGCCTTTTCGTAGACGTAGCTGCCGACTAAATCGAGTATTTTTTCTACGCTTTCCTTTCTCGTAACTTTTTCAAGGAGGAGTTTCAAACAGCGCAAACTCGTTTGGGTCGTTTGATCGACAAAGATAGGGACGAGAGAGGTGACGGCATCGACGATTCCGGATTCCTCGTTTTCGATTTTGTCGTCGCCGTCGGTTGCTCTTTCAAATGCTCGGAACAAGACGCGTCGGGCGTAGAATCGGCAGACGCCGTCGAGATCTGTCTCGGCGACTTTGACCAACGTCGGCGCGAGTAAAGTGACGAAAGGTTTGAACGCCGAATATTCCAATTGGACCATTTCAAGGAGAGAGCGCAACACGTCTCGACGATCGTCGATGGTGCTCACATCCTCTTCTTTTTTTAAGCAGTCCAACGCGCGCATCACGCGTGCGCCAACGCCGAGCGATTGCGTTTGCGGCTTCCCCGTTACTCGAGCAATCGTCGGAGCAGCGTTAGGTGTTGTGCGCGCAGAAACGGGACCAGGCGTCGGAGCAGCGGATTTGACTACGGACGAGTGTTGACCGCTCATTTTCGTCAGCAATAAGTTCTTTTTCACCGTCGTCGGCGGCATTAAGTTGTTCATTTGCGAAACGTCTAAACCAAACGAGGCTTCGTTGTTGTTGTTGTTGTTGTTGTCGTTCACGTTCATCCTCGTCGAGGCATCACCGCCTCCCAAAATTGGTGACGGAGATATGGTCATTGGTATGCTGTTGTCCGTATTTATGGTACTGACTGGTGTCTTTCGCGTGCCAAAGCTCTTTCTGCTGCGACCGGTTGATTTGTCCAAGCACGCACCCGGTGTTCTTCCTGCGAGCGAAGTCGAGGCATCGTTTTCTTCCTCGCCGCCGTCGACAGGCTTGCCGTCGATATTTTCCGGCGTCGTCGAGGACGCTTTTTTTGTCTTCTTGTTCTTCTTCTTCGATGATCTTTCCAAAACATCCGCGTTCGATTTCTTCAAAAGCACGTCCGCTTTGATAGATTCGTAATTCGCGACGATTTTCTCGACCGTTTCTTGATCGATTTCAAAACATACGACTCTCAACGCGTCCACGCACGCGTCGTACAAATTCGATTTAGAAGACACCGAAACGCATCGACTCGCACACTTCGCCAGCGTATTCGCCCAGTTCTTCAACTCGTCCGAGCCTTCCGCGAGATGCGCAATCTTCTTCTTGGACAAGTTCTTCGTACTCAACGCGTATCCGGAAAACTGCGCGACACCGGTTCGAGCGCGGTCGCACTTCTCCACGTCTGACTCAGTCGCTTCGATGGACACGAATGCTCTGCGTAGCGAAGGAAGTAAGCCGGTTTCTAGATCGACGTTGCGCGCTAAAGAAATGAGTGCTTCTTGCGCGGACGTTCGCGCGTTTGGATTTTGCCCGGCTAATCGCCCGAAAAGAGGTCCGGCTAAAATTTTCGTCGATTCCGCGAAAGCGAATTTGAACTCTTTCATGAACGAGTTGTTCGACGCCTCCATGGCCGAGGAGGAAGAGGCAATTTTAATGCGTAGCGAAGATACGTTGGTTAACGCGACGATAGCTTCCAAGGCGGGCACAAAACATCGAGACTCCGTCACATCGTCCGCGCAAAATCGCGCTAATGTCGTCGCCGCTCGGAGTACGAAGTCTGCCGATATCGCTTCGACGCCCTCTTTGTCGTCGTCGTCGTCGGTATTCTTCGAGAGGAGTTGCTCCATATCTTCTAAAGCATCTCGGAGACGTTCGGCAGCTTTTGCGCGAGCTGGTGGCGAGTCTGCAACTTCCGTTTGAGCGAGCGAGCGACCTAATCGTTCTCTCGGAGGGAGAGAGGAGTCGATGCTATCGTCGTCGTCTTTGTTGTTGTTGTTGTTGTTGTTATCGCGAAAGCCTTCTTCCGCGTCGACGTCGACATCAAACTCACTCTCTTTAATCGCCGCCATTCTCGTCGATATCGTTGCTGTTGCTGTCGTCGTCGCTCTCTTGCTCGCTTCCTCGACGAGTGCCGTGTGTTTCTTCAACGCCGGCTTAATCGACATGGGCGTTTGAATCGATAACATTCGCGGCGGCAAGTCAATCGTAAAGTCATCGTCCACCGGTTGCCCGATTCTATCGTTGTACGCCTTCATGTTATTCTGTGCCGCCAAAATCGCGTTGAGCTCGATGACTTCCGTCAATTCACCTTTCGAGTTGTTGTTGTCCTTTTGTTGTTCTTTTTCTTGTTGTAACTTTCGTTTCCGTTCTCGCATGGCGTCTTGCAAAGACATTTCATTACTCTTCTCATCCGAACCAGCCATAATCGTCTTCTTATTCTTCTTATTCTTCTTCTCCGAAGATGATACTAACGCTAAACGTCTTTTAATTTCAGGGTCTAACTGTTGCGTAAACGCATCGAAATACGATTCATCCACGACTCGATGAAACTTTTCGTACGCCAACTTGGCGTTACCGCGAACAGTCGCGTCGGCGTCTTCCAGCGCTTTCTCAATAGCGACGCTTGCGATATCCGCAACAGGTTTTGGCAAGTGCGAGGATCCAACCAAGCCAACTTCGAAGCATTCGGAGAGGTACAACGCACATTTCGCTCTCAACTTTGCAATTTTCGATACTTTCGGCGAGACGATTTCTTCCGCAAACACGCGCGCCAGGTGCACCTTTGGACCTTCATCGTCCAAACTGCTACCGCCGAAACAGTTCCGAACAATTTCCGAGACGCACGCGTCGCCGCTATCACTTATCACGCCCACCGAGACTATGATCGCTTTGAAAAGCGAAGGTAAAAGAATATCGAGAAACTCGTCGCTCAAATCGCCTTTCAGGCGTTGCGCCATGCACAAAACCGCTTGACATCCCGCGCGCGCGACCGACGAGCGCTTGTCGTGCACCGCATACGATAACTTATCGAGGATGAGTAAAACGGCGTTTGTTTCGCCAAACTTTTTGATCGACCCGTTTTGTTTCTTTATCACAATCGAAGCGTCTTTACAAAACTGTCGGAACTTGTTGTTTTGCAAGGTGCATAATTTGACGATTTTTTTACACCCGAGAACTCTCTTTTCCCATTCCGAGGAAGATTGATGCAACTCCTCGGCGATCGTTTCCAAGACGTGTTGCGTGCACTCTAAAGAGCTTAATGCGTGTTCTTCAGCTTCTTGCTTTTGTTTGGACTTGGACGTCGACTGCGTTAAAAACGCCTCCTTCGGCAACGCGTCGTCGGATTGAAACTTTTGCAACCGTTCGGATTGCTTCCTTAATCGTCTCGCCGGCGTCGTTTCGTTCGGATTGATCGGACTGCGCATCTCTAACAATCGATCTTCGCCAGTTCTCTTATTAGTAGTCGTCGTCGTCACATATCCTCCACCCTCAAACGCTCGCTCCAACGCTTTCCTCGTCTTAGGACTCATCCCGTTCGTTTCCAATAAAGCGCGCTCAATCCCTTGCCTTTCCGTGAAATCGTCTACTCTGGAATTCCGCAATGCCACGCACGCGCGTAAGCTCGCATCTTTCACCATTGGTTCTGCATCGTCGTCCGACAACAACAATAACTGCTTCAATTTCTTCACCGCGTTGGTACAATCCCAACTGAGCGAACTCTTCTCGCAAATCTCTTGGATAACTTTACACGCGTTCACGCGAGCTTTCACTGAACTCGTTTTCACATCCACGTTCAATTTGGTCACCAAAAACGTTTTCGTAATCGCTTTGGCGTCGCAGCACAACGACACTAAAGCGTCGATGGCGCTCTTCTCTTCGTCGTCCTTCTCGTCTCCGCCGCCTTCAACGCCGCCGGACAATTTTTTCAAACACGCGTTCACGAACAGTTTCTTCGCCGTCTCCGACCCGCCGTTCAAGCACTCCTTGAAAATCTCCTTATCTTTGCTCGATTGAATCGCTAAAGAAGTCACGCGCATCGCTCGAGCGTGGTGACGGTTTATCGTCTCGTTCTCATTCCCCGTCGTCGTGACGAGGAAAGACGCCACCGACTCGTACAACGTTTTGCCTAGCTCTTCCGTCCAGAAAATTTTGTTGCTTTCAGCAGATTTGAGGTGCATTTCCAACTGCGACAACGCGTGTATCACGTCTTCTACATCTTCATCTCTTCTTTTCGAAGAAGAAGAAGAGAGATTAAGGATGCGTTGGACGCTCTCGGAAAACCGTTTCAACGAAGTTTCCACCACATCCGCGGCTCTCGTCGCGCGTTGTTGTTCGTTGAGCGCATTCATTTTTTGTATCTCTTCTTTCAGCGTTCGATTTTCAAAAATTCCCCTCGTGTTACGTTTTTATCCTTTCTCGATTGTTTTTTCACGAAGTAATAATATACTTATTATTATTAAATCTCTCTGCTTCTCTCTCGCTCCGTAAAGTCTCTCTTGCTGAAATGCCGCTGTTGTTGTTGTTATTCGTTCTTCTTATTAGAGAGTTGTTCTTCTCTCTCACTCTTTAGAAGAAGAAGAAGAAGAAGCTCACTATAAAATGTGTTGTGTGTGTAAAAGAAAGAGGAGGGGAAAGAAAACAACGGTAAAAGTTTAGGGTTTTTTAAAACCCTAAAACGAAGAAGAAAGAAGAAGGAAGAAACATTTCTCACGAAAGAGTCAACAACACAGAAAAGAGAGATTTATAAGAAGAACTCGGTGGTAAAACGAGCAGCGGTACAACCGTAACAACAACACTTCATTCTGAGAACGAGAGAGAGAGAGAGAGAGAATACGTGATACGAATCAGTATACAAGAGAGAGTTTTTAAAAAGAGAGAGAAAAAGTGAGAAGAAACACACATACATTAAACAAACATAAAAAGGATGAGCAAAAGTCATCATTTCCTCATCCCGACAGAAATGGAAGCGCAATTCGACGCGTTCTTCATGAACGTCGCTTCGCAGTGCAGCTCGATCGCGTCGAACGAACACGTTCACGGAATAAACGCGATCGATATCATGCACGAAGCATATTTCGGGTTTTTGAGAAGGAAAACGGATTTCTTTTCTCGTTCGAGTAGTACTAACGAAGAGGAAAAAAACAGAGGGAAAACATCCGTCCTGAAAGCGTTGGAGAAACAACGAGAAGAGGTGGAAAAATCAAAGACTACTTTCGAACGCGAAAAGGAGGAAACGGAAAAACGCAAACACAAAGAAATGGTAAAGAAGAAAGAGAGAGAAGAGGAGATGAGAGAAAAAATTGCGGAAGAGGAGAGGGAGAGGAAAGAACGCGTGAGAGAGGCGCTGATGGCGCAGAAGATGGAAGAGGCGAAGAAGAAAATCGTCGAGTTGGACGAGGACGGGAACGAAGTGATTTGTAACGACGAAGAGGAAGAGAAAGACGAGCAACAAAAAGTCGCTCGAGAGAATACAGAGAAAGTGGAAAAGGAAGAAGAGGATCCTCACGCGTTGCAACCAGGGACGGTGCACCCGTCTCCGTTGAACGGCGGCGAAGCCGAACATTACGTGTGGTCGCAAACGTTGCAAGAGGTGGACGTGCGTTTGCCGGTACCGGTTGGCACGCGAGCGAAAGATATCGTCTGCGAGTTTACCGCGACGACGTTTAAGTTTGGTTTAAAATCCGAACCCGCGTTAAGGATTCCGGAAAAGTCCAAATTATGCGAAAGTATTAAACCGGACGATTCGTTTTGGACGTTGGAGGACAATCGCGAAGTCCGATTAACGCTCACGAAATCCAACCAAATGAGTTGGTGGGAAAACGTAATAAAAGGCGACCCGAGAATAGACACGAAGAAAGTTGTCCCGGAAAACTCCAACTTGGCCGATTTAGACGGCGAAACGCGATCGACCGTGGAAAAAATGATGTACGACCAACGGCAAAAAGCCGCCGGGAAACCAACCAGCGACCAAGAAAGCAAGATGGGTTTGATGAAAAAGTTCATGGAGAGCCATCCGGAGATGGATTTCAGCAACTGCAAATTCGACGACGGCGTCTTACCGGCCGGCGCCTTTAATGGACAATGACGATGAGAAGAAGAAGAAGAAAAAGAAAGAGAAAACACGACGAGAGAGCGCGCACGTACGCATAGAAGAAATATAATATACTAAGAAGGTGGTAATATAAAAATCTTACAACAAAGAAGCTACGGTAAGTATCGTCATCAGTCCTCTTCACTGGACGATCATCATTTCTTCTTCTCCTTTTCCTCCTCTTCCTCGTCTTCATCAACCCCGCTAATCCACAAGACGTTGTTACACCTTATCAAAACCTCCCCCAAATTCCCGGTTTCCTCTCCGTCGATTATTTCCATCGTGTTTGCGAGTTGCACGTTCATGTACGCGTCCGTGGAGACTAAAAAACCTTTATACGCCATGCCGGACCATTTTAACTTCACGAGGACTTTTTTCCCGGTTAACGATTGTAAGAACGGTTTCGGGTTGATCGGGACGAACGACGGACCCATTGGTATTGTTTATGAAAAGTAGAGTGTACTTCTCGTCGTAGTCTTTCCTATTTTGCTCTTTTTGCTCTTCTTCTTCTTCTCTAAAGAGTATTTTCCCAATGTACTACTACTACTACTACTTTTAACAAGAGTACTAATTAGAGCCGTCTGATGTTTTTGTTGTTGTTGTTGTTGTTGTCTCTTTCTGTTGTTGCTTTTAAAATAAAAATGAAGTTTTGAGGAGGACTGCCCTTTTTTTTTTTTTTTAATATAAAAAAAGAAG
>Ga0206131_10006236_pt1 | contig 12279 bp, 8 predicted proteins | sample Helgoland_Spring_FD_148636 | JGI IMG/M metagenome (GOLD analysis project Ga0206131, IMG submission 148636) | Pelagic subsurface seawater microbial communities from Kabeltonne, Helgoland, North Sea - Helgoland_Spring_Bloom_20160517_1 | ecosystem: Environmental > Aquatic > Marine > Epipelagic ... | reverse complement strand
TCTCGAAGCTGGAGGTCTAATGAGTGATGAAAACATACTGACTGCGCGCCGCAATGTGATCGAGCATTACCGCGGGTATGGTTATGCCGATGTGACCGTCTCACACAGAATAGAAGCCACAGAAACCTCAGGATCAGCCGAGCTCGTTATTATTGTCGACGAAGGAGCTCGTGCCGAAGTGCATGAAATCCGCTTTGAAGGAAACACCGTCTTCAAATCACACGTGCTTCGCAACGAGATGAAAACCAAGCAAAAAGGCTGGTTTTCTTTCTTCACTAAGTCTGGCCGTATTGACGCTACCAAACTAGACGAAGACCTTGACCGCGTGCTGGATTACTATCGCAGCCGAGGTTATCTTCGCGCTAGTGCGAGTGTCCGTCGCGAGCCACAAGAAGACGACCGCGTCGACCTCGTGGTCAGCATTGATGAAGGAGCTCTATACACCGTTACTAATGTCGGCTTTGGCAAGACCACCGTATTCACGGCAGAAGAACTCATGCCTGCTCTGTCTCTTCTTGGCGGAGACCCTTACTCGATTTCAAAAATGCGTGACGACGTACGTATGATCCGCAGCTACTATGGATCACGTGGTTATGCTGATGCCGCTGTCAACCCAGACATCCAAGATGTAACCGCTAATAGTGTTAAAATCATCTACCGCGTAGTAGAAGGTCGTCCCTATAAGGTCGGCAAGGTAACGATCGAAGGTAATGACAAAACTCAAGACCGAGTGATTCGTCGTGAACTTCCCATGAAGCCCGGTGATGAGCTCAATTCCGTTGAAATAGAAACAACTCGCAAGCGCCTCCAGAACATGAACTACTTCAACGATGTTCAGGTCAATGCTGTACCAAGCACTACTGATGGCTACCGTGACATCAACGTCATCGTCAACGAGAAGAAAACTGGGTCAGTTGGTTTTGGTGTCGGATTTAGCTCCGTTGACAACATCGTTGGCTACGCCACGCTCGAGCAAACAAACTTTGATATCACCAACTGGGGACGTTTCACCGGAGCTGGTCAGCGCTTCAGCTCAAAAATACAGGTGGGTAGTGAGCGCAAAGACCTGCGTGTTTCTCTCGTTGAGCCATGGTTCTTAGGTCGACGTTTGGCACTGGGCACAGAGCTATTCTATCGTGATACTCTCTACTTCAGCTCCGAGTATGAACAGTCTCAGTATGGTACAGCTATTTCGCTCAGAAAGCCTCTTGGTAAGCGGTCCTATATTCGCAGCGAGTATCGTATCGAGGACATCACCATCGATCCTGAGGCAGATACCTCAGACGCCTTCAAAGCAGAAGAGGGCAGCTACCTTCGCAGTGCGCTCAGCATGAATTACGTTTTTGACAGCCGCGACAGCAACCAGATACCTCGCAAAGGTCACAAGCTGGACCTCGGTGCTACTTTTGCAGGTGGCCCGATCGGAGGCGATGTCGATGTCTTCATCATCAATGCTTCAGGTTCAAAACACTGGAACCTTTGGGGCGACAGTATCTTGAATATCAGCGGAGCCGTCGTCATAGCAGACACACACGGCAGCTCATCAACAGTGCCCATTTTTGATCGTGAATTCCTCGGCGGCCCCTACAACTTGCGCGGTTTTGAAAATCGTGACGTTGGCCCCCGCGATCCAGATACTAATGAGGTGCTGGGTGGTAACACCTCCGCATATGTTTCTATCGAATACACCTTCCCAATCGCCGATAACATTCGTGGAGCTGCCTTCTACGATGCCGGAACCGTCAACGCAGACTCATGGGAATTCGGTGATGGCTACTACCACGACGCAGGACTCGGCTTACGTTTAAACCTGCCCTTTGGCCCACTTGCACTTGACTACGCCTTCCCGCTTGGCACTCCAAGTGGTATCGAAGAGGAGGCGGATCAAGGTGGGCAGTTCCAGTTCTACTTAGACTACAAATTCTAAGGCAAGCAGCTTTGTCTCAAATCAAGCCCTCAGCCACTCGAGTAGCTGAGGGTTTTTTATGGCTAGCTCCACATACCTCGAGTACTTAGGCACTGATCCATACCGATTTTAAATACGGCTCACCCGTGTATTCCTCTGGCATCGGCAATGTGGTCAAACTCGCATTTGGTGCCGCTTTCCGAATCATGCGGCTAAAGTCTGGCAGATCGAGCTTACGGCAATTGGTGCAGCACAAAATCCATCCGCCCTCAGCCAGGCAAGCATAAGCCAACGACACTAAGCGCCCATAATCCTTCTCCACGCGGAACACCTTGCCCTTGTCATCACGAGAAAACGTAGGCGGGTCGAGAATAATGCCATCAAAGCATCTGCCCTGGCGTGCAAAGCGTTTCAACCAATGAAAGGTATCGCCCTTGCAGAAAAAGTGATCAGCAGCAGCAAGCCCATTGGCCTGAAAATTTTCTCTCGCCCAGTCCAGATAGACTTGGGAGAGATCCAACGTGGTGGTGGTGGCTCCTCCCATGGCAGCAGACACGGAGAAAGCCCCTGTATATGCAAAGGTGTTGAGGATGGTCTTCCCCTCCTGTGAGTGACTGCGGACACGCTCACGATTAAGTCGCTGGTCGAGAAAAATGCCCTGCGAATAACCTGAATGAAAACTGAGCTCATAACTCACACCACTTTCCTTGATCATAAACGCCTCATCCTGCTGTGGTCCTGCAATGTGCGTGGGGTTCGTTTTTTCATGCTGATCGAGCTGCTTCCAATAAATCGAACGCCCCTGCCTACCCTGATCTTTAAGCCATTCTGCAAACTCCGGCTCAAGGCTATCCCTAGGTGTACTCACCAACCATCGATCAGCAAAGGTATCAAGGTAGATGCCGGGAAGGTTGTCGCCCTCCGCATCAACGAGACGCAACGCATTCGTGTTTCCTCCCAGAATGGAATCACGTTTAGCGATGGCCTCCTCAAGTTTATGGATGATCACGGGGTTGCAATCTCATGAACTCCACCTATCATCCAGCTCGAAATGTCTGATATTCAATCTGTTCTAGAAACCCTCGATAGTGCTGTAGCATCTGGCCAGTTACTCGAATCCTCTCGTGACAACATCCATGCACTGCTCAACGGCACTAGTAGCCCTGTCTCAGCAGCGGCCATTACTGAACTTGCTACAAATAGCTCATGGGAAGAGCTCAACGACCGTTTTTTCAAAACACTCGCCTTTGGAACGGGAGGATTACGTGGCCGCACCATAGGCCGTGTTATCACTGATGCTGAGCAAGGTGCAGGCGGTCCAAATGAGCGCCCTGAGCATCCATGCGTAGGCACTGCCTCGATGAACTTTTACAATGTGAGCCGTGCTGTTCGCGGCATGATCATCTACCTCAAACGCTATCTTGCTGAACAAGGAATCGAGCGTAAACCTGCTTTTGTCTTTGGCCATGATACTCGGCACTTCTCAAGAGACTTTGCAGAATTTTGTGCCAAGCTGTGTACCGAGCTCGGTTGTGATGTGCATCTCTTTGATGCCCCACGAGCAACCCCAGAAATCTCTTATGCTATTCGTGCTCTCAATGCCGATGCTGGTGTAGTTCTCACCGCAAGCCACAACCCATCTCACGACAACGGTTTTAAGGCCTACTTCAACCAAGGAGCGCAGCTCGTAGAGCCGAATGCCTCAGGCGTTATCAACGAAGTCAACGCAATCACCAGCGAAGCTTACGATGCTCTCCCCGAGGGCGAGCAAGGAACACTCCACGTTCTTTCTGCTGATATGGACCGCGTCTATATGGATGATGCCAAAAGCCTGCTACTTCGTCCTGATCTGATGCAAGGAGGTGGCGACAAAACTAAGGTAGTCTTTACCAATCTGCACGGCACAGGTGGACATTGCATTGTGCCTCTGCTCAACGAACTGGGCTTTGAAGTTATCACCGTAGCTGAGCAAGACGTTCAAGATGGACGCTTCCCAACAGTAGACTCGCCCAACCCTGAGAATGGTCCCGCACTTGCCATGGGCATTGCACTCGCTGACGAGCAAGGTGCTGAGATTGTTATCGGAACTGATCCTGACTGTGACCGCATGGGCGTCGCTGTGCGCAATGATGCAGGTGAGATGCAACTTCTGACGGGCAACCAAATTGGTTCCCTCATGGCATGGTATCGCACTAAAACATTCATCGACCAAGGCATCATCACGGACTCCAATAGAAGTCGTGCTGTGCTCATCAAAACACTCGTTACTACTGAACTTCAACGTGCTATCGCTGAGAAATTTGGCGTCGGCATCGTCGATACTCTCACTGGATTCAAATATATTGCCGCCAAGTTGCAAAAGTATGAGGACGCCATCCCTGCCGATAAGAAAGGCAACTACCGCTCTCTCAGCCCTGAGCAAAGCCGCACCCTACGCCTCGAGTACTCCCGCTTCTTCATCTTCGGCGGTGAAGAAAGCTACGGTTATCTGGGCACAGACTCCATTCGTGACAAGGATGGCAATGGCGCCGCCGTCATGTTCGCCGAGCTTGCCGCCTATGCCAGAAGTGAGGGTAAAACCATCGCTGCCTTGATGGACAATCTCTACACTGAATACGGCTATCACTTAGAAGTCGGCAAAGCCTTGGTGATGGAGGGCGCCGATGGTGCCGCACAAATCAAAGCGCTATCAGCGTCCTACTCGGAAAATCCACCGAGCGAGATCGACGGTGCTACAGTGTCTCGCGTGCGTGATTTTTCCAAGGATGACTTCGAAGATGCAGAAGGCGACACCCTGCCTAAAGAAGGCATGCTCATTATCGATCTAGAAGATGGGCGCTCATGCGCCGTACGTCCATCAGGTACCGAGCCCAAGATCAAATATTACCTCTTTGGCAAAGACGCGCCCTCAGATGATTTGCCAGCTAGCAAAGAAAAAGTCACGGCTGGACTGGAATCACTCTGGGTAGCTTTAGAAGCAGATGCTAAAGCACGCATGGCTTAGTTAGCAGCCAACAGCCGAGCAATACATCGCTCGCCAAAACCATGTTGTACACACTCAAACGCGCCTTATGGCCACTCATTGCCGCGCTTGTCAGTGGAGTGCTATTGGCGATGTGTTTCCCGGGCATGGGGAATTTCTCAGGACTGGTCTGGGTCTGGATGCTGCCTCTGCTACCTGCCATTTGGCGTGGTCAAAGTAAGCGCTATGGCTTTAGCATCGGCTATCTAACAGGTCTAGCATTCTGGCTACTCAACCTGAAATGGCTATGGACTGTCAGTGGCCTCGGAGCGATGGCGATGGCTGCCTTCCTCGCTCTTTACTTTGGTGCTTGGGGCGCGATTGCTGTCAGCCTTGGTAACCCTTGGCGAAAGCCAAAAGATAGCCCAAGCAAAGCTAAAGACAGACAAGCAACAAGTAGGCTTCAGCAAAAGATCGACCAAAAAAAATCTCAACAACAAAAACCACACCTAGGCTTTAGCGTCTTCAACGGCGCCCTCGAAGGCTCGCTCCACTCGTTAAAATTTGCTTTTATCAACGCCTCTGCATGGGTCGGCTTGGAGTGGCTCCGTGGCTGGATCTTTACCGGCTTTAGCTGGAATGGTCTCGGTGTTGCTTTCCACGAAACCCCAGTGCTCGCTCAAGCGGCTGATCTCGTCGGCATCACCGGCTTGTCTTTCTTGCCCGTCTTGATGAGTGCGGTCATTGTGCAAACAGCCGTGCGCCTCAAAGAAGAGGCGGCATCAGGCAGACTCAAACCAAGGCTCGACTTTAGTGTGGCAGCCTTGCTGCTCGCCCTCCAGTTCTGCTACGGTGTCTGGCGCATCAACCAAGTCAATGGCTGGGAAACTGAGCGCGTCAGAATACTACTTGTCCAAGGAAATATCCCCCAAGACGTCAAGTGGGACCCCGCCTCGGTTACTGATATTCTACAAGCATATGCCGACACCACAAGTGAAGCCATTGATGCTCTCGAGCAAGACAACTTGAGCCGATTACAAGACAACGTGAATGGTGATGCCGTAGAGCTCAAGCAGCCCGACCTTGTTATCTGGCCAGAGAGCGCTATTCCCACGCCACTCTATTTTGCCGACAACCTGGACGGCTATCTCCTGTTTGCAGAGATGCGTCACTTGATCAACGAAGAGATACGCCCACTCCACTCTGTACTCGGGTCCTTCACACTTATATCAGGTGTGAATGAATTTGAGTCTGACTTCAATGGCGAGCGCGCGGTGTGGAGAGAAGGAGGCAAACAATATAACAGCATTGCCACCATTGCACCCCAAGGAGAACTTGAACAAAGCATTAGCACCTGGCGTAAAGTGCACCTCGTCATCTTTGGTGAGTATATTCCACTTATTGATAAGCTTCCTTTTCTCGGTGAGCTATTCAAGTTTTCATCCGGTGCTGATTTTGCCGGTAATTTTGATGCAGGAACATCCACCGAGCCAATGATCGCTCCAGTTGGAAACGACCATGTGCAGCTCATCCCCAGCGTGTGCTTTGAGGATACTGTCGGACGACTCACGCGTAAGTTTGTTCGCCCAGAGCCTCAACTCATTATCAACGTGACTAATGACGGCTGGTTCAAGCACAGCGAAGCGGCCGAACAACACATCGCCAATGCTAGGTTCCGATCTATCGAGCTTCGCCGGCCAATGGTGCGCAGTGCCAATACCGGAGTCAGCGGCATCATTTCCACCACCGGCAGCCTGGTCGACCCCGCCACCGGTAAGCGCCAAGTCATCGAAGACAAAAATGGCAGCCATTTTGTTAGGTCAAGCATCTATGGTCATGCCTACGCACCCGTGCACGGCCCTATTACCCTCTACGCCCTCGCTGGTGATTGCTTTGCTTACCTGATGATGGTTTGTATTTGCTGGCTAGCGTTACGCAGTAAGCTTAGCGAAACATCATAAAAAACCCGCACGGTAAAAGCCATGCGGGTTGATAGGATTGATTGTTGTCGGTAGACTAGAAGTTGTAACGTGCGCCAAGCTCATAGTGAACTTCTTCGTCGAGTGGTGAGTCACCACCGAGGACATCGTCCATGAAGATGAAGCGCGCGCCGCCAAATACTTCGATTGTATCACTGACATTGTAAACAAGGCCGGCAAAAATATGGCCATAAAACGCTGTGTCATCATCAGATTCTGAAATGGGGCCACCATTATCTCCTGAAACAGAAGTCTCTATATCTACATCAACTAATGCAATACCAGCGCCAACGCCCGCATACCAATTAAGCTTATCTGAGAGTTCACACTCATACTTGTAGTTCAGCGTAATTGGAATGATTTCAATATCCGTTGAGGTCGTAATGAGAGGCTCTTCTGAAAATCCACCCTCACTCTCCGTAAAATCACTCTCCGTAAAACCCACCTCTAGATAAATAGCTTGTGAGCATTTATCACCAGCACATTTTCTCTCTTTACCAATATGGAGGGTGTAGATGTCTTCATCCCAGTCGTCACCATCGATGACTCCTACAGATCCACCAGCAAACCATGACCAAAGGCATGAAGGTGCAGGGGGTGCAATGACTTGTTTGGCTGACGCCTCTTCTCCAGCCTGCGCTGTAGCAGCTAGTGCGAGGCCTGATACGGCAATTAATGTTTTCATTTTCATAACATTAACACATTAGGACACGCCGTCCGCGCATAACAAGCCCTTATTAGTTGGTGTTTCTTTACTAATTTTGCCTCTTAAGCTGGCTTGACCTGCTCAAACACCCCGCCGCCAAGCAGCGTGCCGGCATCGTAAAAGGCACAAATCTGGCCTGCTGTGATGGCGCGCTGCGGTCTGACAAATTTGAGCTTTAACTTACCATCTTCCATTGGCGTGATATGGACTGGCTCGCTCTTGGCACGGTATCTCGGCTGCGCCTCGACCTTACATGCTGAAGTGATCGCCTTATTTACCCAGCTTACACTTCCCACCGTGCACTCGCTGACATACAGGCCTGGTGTCTCAGGCTGATCCCAACCCACGATCAGTTGATTCTTCTCGGTATTTTTACCCACCACCACGTAGGCCATTCCTTCGCGTGGAGACGCGACACCATGGCCCTTGCGCTGACCAAGCGTATGCAGATGTAGCCCACGATGCTGGCCTAGGACCTTGCCCTCTAAATTGACAATTTCACCTGGGTTGTCTGGCACATAATGGCTGAGGAAGTCTGCCATCTTGATATTGCCAATAAAACAGATCCCCTGGCTGTCCTTCTTGCCGGCAACGGGAAGATTAAACCTCTGTGCGACTTCTCTGACTTGCGGCTTTAACATCTCGCCACAGGGGAAGCGTGCGCGTAACGCCTGCTTCTGCTCCATCAAAGCGAGAAAATAGCTCTGGTCCTTATTTGGATCCGAACCACGTAAAATATCGGCCGTGCCATCACTGCGTTCCCGCCGGCGTGCGTAATGACCTGTGCCAACCGCCTCAAAGCCTTGAGACAGGGCATAGTCGAGAAACACACCAAATTTCATCTCTCGATTACAATAGACATCTGGGTTGGGGGTAATGCCGTCGCGGTATCCCGCCAACAAGTAATCCACGATACGGTCACGGTACTGATCGATAAGGTCTACCACACGAAACTCAATGCCGAGAGTCTCTGCTACGGAGTGCGCGTCCTCGACATCCTGCTCCCAGGGGCAGTTCCCCGCGATGCCTTCATCATTGATCCAGTTCTTCATGTAGCCACCCGTGACCTCATGCCCCTGCTCCAATAACAGAGCAGCAGCAACAGCTGAATCAACACCTCCAGAGAGGCCTACGAGAATCTTCGACACGTCAGACTCATAAACTCCAATCCTCAAACGCCAAATACCAAATTACCATTCCATCAAGAAATTCTGAAAAAACCTGTCAATTCTCGCTAAAAAAAGCTACCTCGCCTGCATGTCGGAACCTACTCAGAGCGAGGACACACCAGCCAATGAGATCAACAGTGAGGTGGAGTCCACCAAGAAGTTCTCCCCCTTCGCAGGCTGCTCAATCTTTATCATCGCCGGCGTTTTAGCCGCCAGCATGGTTGGGTTCACCGTCTGGTCCTACTTTAAAGTTAAGAACACTATTGCTGAATTCACCGATGACGCTCCTCAACCCATCGAGCAAGTAGAAGTCGACGGCAAAGAATCAGATCAGGTAGCTATCAAAGAAAAGCTAATCGGCTTCCGCCACAATATCGAAGCCAAGCATAAAGCGCAGATGACGATGGATGCTGCTGAGATGAACCTCGCCATCGCCACCTTTGACATCCTCAAGCCTCACCGTGATCACCTTTTTATCACCTCGATTGATAATGATCAGATCGAAGCGAACATCGCCTTCCCAGTAAAGGCCGGCATGGACACTGACGGAATGCGCTTCATCAATGCCACTATCATGATCACGCCGGAGCTTGTAGAGGGGGCCGCATTCCCCAGAATTACATCAGTACGCTCGAGCACCGGAGCCGAGGTCCCTGAGCAGTTTCGCCATTTTATTTCTGAAACCTTACTCCACCCGATGAAGGAAGACAAAGAGCTTGGCCCTATTTTCAGCAGCCTCTCTGCGGTTTCTATCGAAGGCAATACCCTGGTCCTACAAAACGATCCCGATTACCAACCACTCACACAGCCCACCGAAGAGAAGAAGCAATCCATGTTCGAACGCTTAATGACCGGCTTTGCCATCATTGCAGTATTCTTCCTTGCCATCGTCTCAGTGATCATCATCTTATCTCGCCGTAAGGCAAAAAATTCTTAATCTACTCATTCTTTCATCATGAACATCAACGAAAACTTCCTCAAACTCAAAGCCGGCTACCTGTTCCCAGAAATCGGCCGCCGTGTAAACGCCTGGACCGAAGCCAACCCAGACAAAACTTCCAAGCTGATCCGCTGCGGTATCGGTGACGTCACTGAGCCCCTTCCCCAGGCTGTGCGTGATGCCATGCACGCGGCTGTTGACGAGCAAGGTGAGCGTGACACCTTCCGCGGCTATGGTCCCGAGCAAGGATATGACTTCCTGCGCGAGGCGATCGTCGAAAATCAGTTCGCCGGCCTCAACATCTCTGCTGATGAAGTCTTCATCTCAGACGGCTCCAAGTGCGATACCGGCAACATTCTCGACATCTTTGGCCAAGGCAACAAAATCGCCATCACCGACCCCGTCTACCCCGTTTATGTAGACACCAACGTCATGGCTGGCAACACCGGCGAAGCCGATGAAAACGGCGCCTACGAGGGCCTCATCTACCTCCCCTGCACTGCTGAGAATGGCTTTGTCCCTGCTATCCCCGATCAAAAGGCAGACCTCATCTACCTCTGCTACCCGAACAACCCGACCGGCACCACAGCCACTCGCGAGCAGCTCGAGGCCTGGGTCGCCTACGCCAAAGCCAACGATGCCATCATCCTCTATGATGCCGCTTACGAAGCCTTCGTTCAAGACTCCAGTATCCCCCGCTCCATTTTCGAAATTGAAGGGGCTCACGACTGTGCCATTGAGTTCCGCTCATTTTCCAAGAATGGTGGCTTCACCGGAGTGCGTTGTGCTTACACCGTCATTCCCAAGACACTCACAGCCACCACCTCCACATGCGAGGAAGTCAGCCTTCACTCACTCTGGAACCGCCGCCACGCCACCAAGTTCAATGGTGCCTCCTATCCCGTGCAGCGCGGTGCCGCTGCCGTATTCTCACCCGAGGGCAAAGCACAGGTAAGCGCGCTGATCGAGCATTACATGGGCAACGCCGCACTGCTGCGCAAAGCTTGTCAGGACGCAGGGCTCACCGTCTTCGGTGGTGAAAATGCTCCTTACGTCTGGGTCCAGTGCCCTGAGGGTGTCGATTCCTGGGGCATGTTCGACAAGATGCTGGAGGAAGCCCAAGTGGTCATCACTCCTGGAGCCGGCTTCGGTGCAGCTGGTGAAGGCTACTTCCGTATCTCTTCGTTCAATACGCGCGAGAATGTCGAGGAAGTCTGCCGGCGCATTGCCGCTCTCTAGAGCGATTACCTGATTCAATCATCCAACAAAAAAGCCCTGCAAAACAGCAGGGCTTTTTTCTTATGAGTGAATTATAGGAAGTGCGTGATGCACTAATCTTTTCCTAGGTCCTCGTTCACCGGATGCCATGCCTGGATTGCCTTGGTCATGCGCTGAACAATTTCCGGATGCTCGGCAGATAGCTCATTTTTCTCGTGAGGATCGTCCTTCAGGTTATAGAGCCGCACTGGGGCTGTGTCCCATACGTGCAGCTTGTGGTACTGGGTGGTGTCTTTGCCATGATAGCGCAAGAGCAGCTTCCAATCTCCCTCGATACCCCAGAGATACTGCAGCGTGCCATCGGGATTGCCCGGCGTCATATTGTGCGTTGCATTACAAACCCCGAATACCGCCTTGCGGTCCTTGCGAGCTGACTCATCAAGCAGATCAATTCCCGGCAGACTTTCTGGTGCCTCGATGCCGGCAGCAGCGGCAATGGTAGGAAACAAGTCGATGGCATGGGCAAAGTCCGGAGAGCGCTCGGGCTTCACCTTTCCCGGCCATGAGACCATGATCGGCGTGCGGATCCCATTTTCATAAGGGCTGCTTTTGGATCGTTGCGCGTAGCTACCCCACAACTTCTGATGAGGGTCATCCGCGTTGCTACTTGGGGCCGCCCAACCGTTGTCACAGATATAAAGCACAAGCGTGTTGTCGGCCAGGCCACGCTTCTCAAGAATTTCTAACAGCTCTCCGCAGGTTTCGTCAAACCACTCACACATGGCGTAATACCTGGCGACATCGATGCCGCGCGCAGGCTTACTGTATTTTTTCAAGAACCTCTGCGGAGGATTATGCGGGGTATGAGGCAGGAAGGGAGCATACCAGAGCAAAAAAGGCTTCTTCTTTTCTACTGCCATATCGACAAAATCGATGATCGGTTTAAAGCCGTCCCGCCCAATTTTTAAGCCAACATCACCATGCCGCCCACCGCGCTTGGGGTCCCCGTGGGTCATACCGTGAGTAAAGCCGCCGTCCTTAAAAGACCCCTCCCACCACTTGCCGGACTGATGCGTAAGGTAACCATTAGCTGTGAGCATTTTGATAAAGCTCGGGTGCTGGTGGAAGGCTGCACGCACCGGCACATCCAGTTTGGCACGCTGATTTCTCCCCCCGCCGACATCGTTACCAGTGATCCCGTGCTCAAAGGGGTAAATGCCCGTTGCCATTGATGCCAGTGAGGGGCGGCAAAGTGGAGCCGCCACATAACCTCGGCCAAAAACTACGCTGCGATCCGCCAGCTTATCCAGGTGCGGGGTCTTGATCTCTGGGTGGCCCATAAATCCGTAGTCGGTCCACGCCTGATCATCGCTGAGGATGAAAACAATATTCGGGCGCT
>Ga0206131_10006230_pt1 | contig 12284 bp, 16 predicted proteins | sample Helgoland_Spring_FD_148636 | JGI IMG/M metagenome (GOLD analysis project Ga0206131, IMG submission 148636) | Pelagic subsurface seawater microbial communities from Kabeltonne, Helgoland, North Sea - Helgoland_Spring_Bloom_20160517_1 | ecosystem: Environmental > Aquatic > Marine > Epipelagic ... | reverse complement strand
AGAACAAGGAGGAGTCTTCTGACTACGATCTCTCAGTCCAGCAGGACGATGAGCATAGCGGAGTCAATATGAACGACCCCATTATCGCACGGGCTTCCGAGAATATTCACAACTCACCCAAGTCCGCTGAGGTGGAGGATGGCGAAGTAGAGGAGGGCGAAGTGAGCTACGAGCGCGATTAGGCGAACACAGCTGCTACTGCTAATTACTAATAAAACATAAAAAATAAAAAACATAAAAACCCAAAAAAACCCAAAAAAACAAAAAAGTTAAAAACAACTTTTTTTAAAGTTGAACAAAAACAAAACACAACCATAGCTGGTGCTAGTAGCCCTAATTGAGGGGGCGAACAGGAATGTTCGATTCTTCCTTATGGTATTTATCCTCGGTTTTTTATTTAAATAAACTTTTTTGATTATTTAAATACAAATAATTATTGTAATATAATGGACTCACCAAAATATTTTGTAATCAATCCGTTATATTTTACTATTACAGTTATTCCAGAAATGGTTGAATATGCTAAAAAAAAACTTTCAAATAGGTTAGTCACTTATAAACCACGCCGATTATCAGCTGTGAAAATTGAAGTTTAAAAAAGACTAAAATAGTTATTATATAAACCAAACAATTTAAAATGGCCCCCAACACACACACACATAACAATAATGGAATAAGATATAATACAAGTTACTATAGGCGTAATAAAAATAAGAGATTTTGTGTTCATAAATGCCCACATTGTAATTATGAAACAACCGGTCCGAAACAAGCTCTTAGAGCGCATATATGGTCAAAACATACACCTGAATACGAAAGGCCATTTCAATGTCCATGTCAAGATTGTAATAGAGGATTCGCGTCTAAAGCAAACTTGCTTAAACACATCGAAACATATCATAATATTAAAATACCAAACCATAATAAAAAAATCTTAGCTTTTGAAATCGTTTCGATAAATAAAAATACACAGAGAACAAGAACTTATAATGACAATAAATTTATACTTGTCGAAAAACTTCCAGAAAATATTACTCTAATAGACTTTTATTACGATATTTATTCAAAAACAATATCCGTAAAAAGTTATACTAGAGAATATCTAAAAAAAATATACCAAACATCTACCATATATTAATTCGTCATAGCACTTTTAACTATAAGAAATGTATTTTGTTATAGTTTAAATAAAAAATAATATGTTTTTTTATATGGAAGATGACTATTTTACAAAACAAATTTTAACTTATATGGGAAATAAAAGAAAGTTTTTAATAAAAATAGATGAAATTATAACATTTGTAAAAAAAGAACTTCAACAAGAAAATATAGACATAGCTGAAGGTTTCGCAGGAAGCGGCATAGTTTCTAGACTTTTAAAAAATAGAGTTATGTCAAATTACGACGACTCATTGAAATCATTATATGTAAATGATTTGGCTGGTTATTCAAAAACATTAAACGAATGTTATTTATCATCTACACAAGACATATCATCTGATGATATAGAAGCACTTATACAACATAAAAAGGTCTTAGATGTTTATATCAATAATGATTATCCTTACGATAGTTTTGTATCGCAATATTGGGCACCAAAAAATAGTGAAGATATACAGGAAAACGAACGAGTTTATTACACTCATGAAAATGCAGTGATAATTGATAAGATGAGAAAATATATAGAAGAAAAGGTGGAACCACATTTAAAATGTTTTTTACTGGCTCCATTATTAGTTCAATGTTCTATCCATAATAATACAAATGGACAATTTTCGGCTTATTTTAAAAACCAAGAAAAAACGCGAGGTATGTTTGGAGGGAAAACAAAAACAGATTTAAAAAGAATCACAAAAAAAATAGAGCCAATTATGCCTGTATTAACTAGTCATAAAGCAGATGTAAAAATAAGCCAACAAGATACAAATACATGGATAAAAACAATCCCTGAAGTAGATTTAGTTTATTATGACCCGCCTTATAATAAACATCCTTACAATATTTACTATTTTTTAATTGATATTATTAATAATTGGAATACTGGTATTCAAATCCCAGATACATATAGAGGGCAGCCAAAAAACTGGGTAAAAAGTGGTTATTGTAGTTTAAAAAAAGCAAAATCAACTTTTCATGATTTAATAAAAAATACAAAAGCAAAATTTATTTTAATTTCTTATAATAATAAAGGCATTATTAGTATAGACGATATGCGTGCTATTTTGGAACAATATTCTACTAAATTACATACTATACCAGTAGAACACAAGGATTATAATAAATTTATTGGTATAGCGGCTAAAAAACGTAAGACGCAAAAAAATAAAATTGAAGAATTTTTATGGCTTATGGACTGCAGAAAAGATTTGTAAAAATAATTATATTAAGGAAAGTATATATGTCAAACACTAGCAGTTTGTCAGCCGATCCCGAACTATTGGATATGGTAAATCAATATAGAAATGCTATAAAAATAGAGGAAAATTCATGTGATGAAAGATTAAATAAAGAATCAGAAGATTTTGCGGCAATGTGGTATACAGCATTTCCTGAACAACTTGATGATCCAATTTATTTGTCTCAACAACAACGAAAAAGTATAAAAACTATTATACATGAAAAAAAAGAACTAAAAAAAACGCACTCACTCGGCGATTTAACTAGTACAAAAGGAAACACATAACTTACATCACTTATAATTTATTTTCTGTATAAACTACACTTCCAATACCATGGATCTCTATACATTATTTTAAAGTCTTGTCCTTTTTCTAATATATCTAAAATATGTCTAGAAAGTTCATGGTCATTCCAACTAGTATAATGTATAAAACATCTCTGAGATTTATTAACTTTAATTAAATCTATTTTTTTAATAAACCCTAAATTAAATTTATTAAATGTTTCAAATATAAATTTTTTATTAATTTTAGAATTAATTTTCGGAATACATATTGTTATTTTCATTTGATGATTATGATTCATATAATAATGATCAAATAGAATCAATTTTTGTTTGCCGTCTCTTATATTAAAGATTTATCAATGCTTGTTAGGAATATTTAATAGTCTAAGATAAAAATGTTTGCTGTAAAGAGACAAATAAAGATCTCGGAATGTCTTTAAATGAATTTATAAAATTGAAATAAAAATATAAATTGTAAAGATATACAAAACAATGTCAAACAATAACAGATTTCAGTGTTTAAAAACTACAACCGATAATAATAAATCGTATGAACCTCCTAACAGACAAATGACGAATTCTAGATCTAATAGATTTTCAGACGAACGACAAAACAAAAGAGAAAACAGTAGATGGAAAAGGAGTAATAGTCCCTCTAAGAACAATTCTAGAGACACCACACCTATGCCTACTAATAGTAGATGGAAAAATACCGAAGATGAATATAAACCAACTAATTCTTTTGGAAGAGATAATAACAATTCTAGAGACACCGCACCTATGCCTACAAATAGTAGATGGAAATTGACAGAAAATGAATTTGGACAAAATAATTCTTTTTCAAGAGATAATAAAGACAAAGATAATTATAGAAGAAATGATAGAGATTCTGGAAGAGATGGTCCTAGGAGGGGTAGATACTCGGGTTTTGGTAAAAATAGAAAGTATTTAGGAAGAGGAGGTCCTAGTATTTTCGATGGAGTAGATAAAGATTCTAATGGGCTGCCTAAGATCACAGGTTGTACTCAAAAATCCTTTAATATCATGACCTCAGCACAAAGTATAAGACAACCGCAAAAAAAGAAAAAAAAGAAAACATCAAAAAGTAATGTAAGTAAGTTAGAGAAAAAAGAAAATACAAAATTATTGTTTAAAAAAGAAGAAAAAACAGAAGAAGAACTAAAGAAAGAAAAAGAGTGGCAAAAAGCAATGCTTTTACAATATCAGATGTACACCGATTCTGAAGAAGAGGAGGAGGATGAGGAGGAATCAGAATAATAAATAGAATAATAAATAGAATAATAAAATAAAAAAGTTTAAAATTTTTTTATTTTTTAGGTATTTTATTTATCAATGAGTGACTGCGAAACAGATTATGAAATGCCAGATGATTCATGGATAGAAGAAATAGAAAAAGAAGAAAAATCGTATAATAGTTTTTATAGAGAAATAAACGACACAATTAAAATTTATTATACCTATATAGACTCTGAAAATAAAATTTATCATATAAAAAAAGATTCAATAGAATTAAAAGAGGGGGTTTTGAATAAAGAAAAACTTATTTTTATTTTAAAAAAACATAGAAATTTTAATAATAAACGACATAAGTTGATAAGTGTTTTACAATATAATGTGGATTTAGCACCTCAGGAATTATCTCTGTATTTAAAGAAAGAAGACAACTTTAATTTTCTTACCATTAAATCGTCTTTAAATGACATGAAATGGGACGACACAATAAATTTATTTAAAGACTTGAATAGCTTACATATTTTGTTTTACGAGGCCCCTAAGTCAAGGAATAAAGAAACAAAAAAAATATTTATTAATACACACAGAAAATTGAAACGGAAATCAACTCGAAAAAAGACTTAAAGCAGTTCAGTCATATCTAATCACACGATGAGTTCTATTGTTTCAGCCATGGACAAGCACATTCATAACAAGCAATTCGGAGAAAATGGTCACGCAGAATATGCGTGGTCTGAGGAACCAGCGGAATTGGTGGTTCAGTTCTTCTTTCAGTTGGTTCGCTGTAATAGCGACAGTGGAAAGAAAGACCTAGAAAAGAAGTTGCGTTACTTGTTGGAGCATTTGAGTCGCGAACACGAATTGTTCGCGATTATATATAAAATTATTGCGCAGACGCGCGACATTGTACACGGAAAAGGAGAGTATGAACTAGCCTTTATGCAATTGCGTGTTTGGTGGGATTATCATCCAGAATTGGCCATGGCGGCATTTGCCTTGTTTGTAAAGGGCAGTGCTAATCCTCTAGAACATCAGTATGGTTCATGGAAGGATGTAAAGTATATGTGTAATCATCTAAAAAATAACAGTGATGCCGGAGAAAGTCATCCATTTATTAATAGTATTCTCGAGTTTACTATGGCGGAGTTGGTTATGGAGTGGCAACAGCTCACTACAAGTAGAGATAATTCAACTGCTTATAGTCCAGGTCTGCTAGGTCGATGGTTTCCGCGAGAAAAGTCTAAGAAGTTTGGCTGGCTATTTAATCGTTTGGCTCGCATGATGTTTCCTGAGTATGTGGTTGAGCCTCAAGGAGGTTGGCGTAATAGAGACCATCTAATGAAGGCTGTTACTAAGCAGCGCATTCAACTAAAAAAGATGCTTGTGACTTTGAGTCGTGAGACGGATACGGCGCAGATTAAGATGTGTAATAAGGAATGGCGTAATCTCGACTTTAATCATATCACATCTATTACCCTTAGGAAACAAAAAAACGCAATTCTTAATAAGACGAAGAAGGGTGAGGTTCGCAGCACGGACGACGATCGTGTAAATTGTGCTAAAAACTACCAAACACATCTACAAAAGGCTATGTCAGGAGATTCTAGCGCTAAGATTCACGGTAAGAGGTGCACTGTGGGCGAACTAGTAAAGGACGCTCTGTCAGCTCCCAATAGTGGTGCGGTGTATGATACAATTAATCAGCAATGGGAGAGTAACCGTGGAAACAATCAGGCAATGGAAAATGCGCCCATGGTTGCTATGGTAGATACATCCGGCTCTATGGAAATTGACGATTGTACTCCCCTATATAACGCTGTTGGTTTGGGTGTTAGGGTGTCGGAATTGTGTCATCCGGCATTCAGAAACCGCGTAATGTCATTTAATTCTGTCCCTACATGGCTTCGTTTTGACGATAATGAAACGCCAGTTCAAAAGATTAAGAAGTGTCGAACAATGAGTTGGGGAACTTCTACCAACTTTATGTTGGCCATTGAAAAGATTCTTAAGGCATTGGTAGACGCAGATGTTCCTCCTAAGGAGGTTAGAAATCTTATTCTAGCGTGCTTTTCGGATATGCAGTTTGACAACCATTATGCTAATGGAAACATATTCGATACTGCTCAAGAAAAGATTGGGACTATGTTTGCTCTAGCTGGACTAAAGACGAGTCATCGCATGGCTTATGATCCTCCTCATCTCCTTTTCTGGAATCTTAGAAAGACCTCGGGATTTCCTTCTACAGCGTTTAGTAAGAATGTTACGTATCTAGGCGGTTACAATTCCGCTCTACTAAACATCTTTTGTAATCAGGGTATTGAGGTATTACGAGAGTCGGCTACGCCGATGCATCAACTTACGATTCTTCTACAAAACGACCGTTATAGTCACATGGATGCTAATCTAGAAAATTAAATTCAATAAAAAGAATAAAAATTAATTATATATTAAAAATTTTTTTACTATTATATACCCTTTATTTGATAATTTAATGTAATAATATAAACAAAAAATATTACATTAAATTAATAATGTCAAGAGATATTTCTGACAATCAACAGAATACAAACGATTTTTTACATAATATGATTTCTAATAGAGTAAGAGATCTTTCAAATAATACAAGGTTACAATTTCTTAATTATTTAATATCTGCGATAGATAATGAATTCGATGATAATTTATCTGTTTTACCCTTAGCAAACAATTTTATGTCAGGGAGTGGCGTAGGACTATCTAATCAAGCTACTATAAATCAATTATTGTCTAGAACACTTTTACAAGAAAAAGATGCTTATAAAAAGGTTTTATCAGATAAAGGCGAGGAACAATTAAAAGAAATAATTTATCAAAAAGAAAATTTTGATACACATCAGTGCGTTATTTCTATGGAAGATTTCAATGATAGTGATATAGTGATACAATTACCATGTGGTCATATTTTTAATCCAGAATCAATTAAAACATGGTTAAAAGAAGAATCGTCAAAATGTCCTGTTTGTAGATACGAATTAAAATTTGACGAAATAAAAAAAGATTTTCCAGCAAATAGAATAAGGAGAGAAACTTCCACAACAGATACTTCTAATAATACATTTGTAACTAATACTCCATCAACACCAATGCCAAATTTATTATCTAGACAACAATCTTTTTCAATTGTAAATCCTTATAGTAGAATGTTTAATAATATGGATTTATTATATAACCCTTCTAATTCTATTAATAGACCCAGAAGAAGGAATCTTATTTCACAACGAGATATAGTTAATAGAATACTACGGACAAATAATTATATAGATGAAGATGCGCAAATGCAAAATGCTATTATGGCTAGTATTTATGAAACATCGGATGTTAATACAACCATTGATTCTAATTTAAATAGTGGAATAAATGAAATTATAATAGAAAATAATACATATATAGAAGAAACTATGGATGAAGATTCTGATGAAGAAAATTTATTAGATCCCATGACTTTAAATGAAACTATGTTACAAGATATAGATTCAGATGAAGAATTATTTTAAATATCATCCCAATCAAACTCGGTTTCACCAATTGTAATTTTTTCATTCTTTTTCTCAGTGTTTAAATCTTTTAAGTGACTTTCATCTATCTCATTGTCACCCCCATAAGATCTATCGAATACAACCTCACTATCGACTTCCTTTTTAATATGATCAGACATAATATCATATATAACAGGAATCTTTTTTAGTTCTTCTATTTCATTATTATTATAAACATAAAGTAAATCAGCCTTTTCTTTTTTCTTTGTTCCTGATATAACTTCTCCCATGCTATGACTCCTCAAACCGGCTATGACAATACCATTGGGTTTAATGGTATTATCTCGCTTATTTCGCCCGCGAAATTTTCCTCTAATAACAAGTGTGCGTATCTTTTTGTCCGCACACATAATAACAGCATGTCCGCCTCCACTAATAGCTGTAATTCTGGCATATATTTCTCCTTCTTCTTTAACCATACGTAGTTTTCTATTGTAACCTCCTTTAGGAGCTACATTTTTTCGTGCCATCTTTTTGTGACCGCTTCCTCCTTTCTTATTTTTGACCATTGTATTTATAATAATCATATTAAAAAAGATTTTTAATTTCAATTTTAGTAATCATCTAACATTAATAAACAAGTTTTTTTATTATCCTACGGTTTAACTTTACACCAAAAAGTTCGTGTACCCAATCGGAAAGTTTAGCTTTAACAATATCGCGTGTGCTTTTTTCCTGCACTTCCTTTGTTTGTTCATCGGGTTCGAAATTATATTTTTCATAAAACTCTTCTTCTTCGTCTTCATTATTAAATACTATTTTAAGATTTTCATTATCGACTTCAATATCACACATATCAAATCTTTTTTTCCATATTGGCGATTTGTAAGCAAAATATTCCCAATTATACCAAAACATCTTTTTTAAGTTGTGTTTTCGTCGTTGTAAATCAAAACATCCTATAGAATCTGATATTCCATAAAGACGAACATTTGATAGGGTTTTATACACATATGAAATTTCTTTGTGTATTCCCATATGTCTATAATCTTTATCTGTTTTTTTTACCATATCTAAGTTTTTTTTGTTTTCTTTATGAAAATACCATTTATTATCGTCTTTATAACCTAAAATTTGAACCATTATTTGTGGAAATTTATCATATAAATCATGTGTTTTTATTTTTCTCTCCAACTTACTTTCTAAAATAGTTATTAAATTAGGAGAATCCAATGTTTTGTTTAAATAATATGCGATACTAGCAACACAATTTTCACATAAAGATCTTAATAACAATTCTTCATATTTTGTAGAGCATAATGGTTGTAATAGATCAAAAGACTCAGTTTCAGTAGGATTTTTAAAAATTCGCATAAGATATTTCGTATAATAAATCCTTGATAAAAACACCCGATAATCTATATTATTAGAACATTTATGTAAATTTCTTACAACATGTATAAGATACATAATATCATTTTTTTTCTTCCAATTTTTATACATCGTTTTAATTTTTTTTTCAAATTTAGGAAAACCTATAGCATAAAAGTCATAATATACTTTCCATATAAATTCCCACGTCTCATTATGGAATCCACTATTATAATACTCATATAACCAAAAGTAACTTTCTTCTACAGATTTTTGTTTCAAAAGTGCCTCCAATAATGTAAGCAGAACTTCGTCGGTATTATATAAGTACCGTGTAAATATCATGTTAAATGTTGTTTGAACTATAAACTCAAACAATATTTTTCTTCAATTTTATTTTCTTGCTGATATGTATATGACAGACAGTTGGTTATCACATGTTGTTAAAGCTATGCACGCTAATCCGGGTGAAAAATTTGAGGTTATGTTAAAAAAAGCAGTAACTACCTGGAATAAAGCGGGCAAAAATAATAAGGTTTCTAAGAAGACGAGACGTCGGTGTAGAAACAAAAACAAAAGTAGAAAACGCAAATAACTTTATTATTCAAGTAATTTTCTTTTAAATATTTTCTTCATACTTTTAGTTTCTTTTATATCGTTTTGTTTGGCCAATTTTAATGCGTCGCTAATTTTTTCTCTTTTATTTACAAATTGTTCGGCCAATAATTCAAAAGTAATAGAATTATTAATATTTCTTTCATATAAAAATCCATTAAAAGTATGAATTGTTTGTAGAATTGTTAATCTTTTTTCAGGATTAGGGTCTATATTTTGTAATAGTAATTTGCTGAAAAAAATAGTAAAAGGATTATTCTGAAAACCTTCAATATTGATATAATAAAGAAATTTCAAATACATAATAGAAAGAGAATAATTATCAAATGTAGCCCAATAGTTTAATATTTTTTCAATACGTTCGTTATATTCAATAGAGTTATAGTATCGTAATTGTTTTTCACATTTGATTTTATATCGTTTTAAAAATCCTGGAGAGAAAATTTTATTAAGTCCTTTATTGTTTTCAACAAAATCCTTTGCGATAGTTTTTAATTCAGAAACGGAAGGCTCCTTATTTTTATTTAAAATATAACATAAATAATGTATTTCTAATGACCATACATAATATTCAGGAGCATAAACATAAAAAAAATCTCTTAGATTTTCACGATTCATATTTTTTATTTTTATAGAAAGTCCAAAATCAATTAAAAGAGGCACTTGTTTTACATTATCAAATAAAATATTTGTTCCTTTTAAATCATAATGTATTATTTTTTTACCAATAAGCATAGAAAGTGTTCTTAACATGTGATTGTAACTGTTTATTATATTTCTTACAATTTGAGAACTATTTTTATGTTCTATCATATAATCAATAAAATCAATACCATCAATATATAACATTTTCATTAAAATAAATTTTTTACTTTTTTGTTTTTTAAAAACAGTACATTTATTTTTATCATCATCTTTAATATTACCTATATCAATAGAACAATTTTTTACAACTGGAGAAAAATGATTATTAAATCCATTTATTTCTTGTATGATTTTACCTATTTCTATTTCGTTTTTGGCACTATTATTAAAACGTTGTATTTTGCTTACATATTTTTTGGATGTCATGTTAGTTCCATCACAATTAATACCCGGTAGAAATACACATCCATATCCACCTTCTGCTAATAATTTACCTCCCTTCATTATTTTATTTTTTGTATTATATTCTTCCATATTATAATTAAAACATATTTTATTTCTATTAAAAAATTTTTTAATTATAATATTGCTAATATTTAGTTTTTAGTCTTCTTAGTTTTATTGAAATGTCGATTTTTATAAGTCTTTTTAAGTTTTGTATGAATATCTTCAGCATCCATATTGTAGCTTCTTAGTCTAGACTTTTCCTGTTTAAGAATCATTCGGTATTTTTCTGAATCAATGAATTTATTAAAAGCTGCTGCTGGTTTTTCTCTTTTTCCAATAGCTTCAATATGTTCATCCATACCGTCTAGTAAAGATCTTTCCAGACCAATGTATTGTCTCCGCTTTTTTGGTTCCTTTTTAACAGACGACTTATTTTTAAAGTAATATCTAGCACTTTTATACATTTTAGTTCCTACATTCCCTGTGTAACCTAGTCTAAGAAGTCTGTCTGACTCTAGATTTATAATTTCTTTATTATCTTTTGTCCATTCTTCCCAATGTTCTTTGAAAATATCAGGTTTATCAAACTTATGAACTCTTGAGAATTCAGTAAGAGGACCCATAAAATTTTCTGAAAACTTATACCTAAAAGTTGATTTTGTTGTTTCTTGTGTCATGTTTGTGATAATAAGATTTAGTATTTTTATTTTCAATTTCAATTTTGTCTTATTTTTATATAACTAAGATTTATATATGACAGTATATAAATTAGAAAAATTAACACATTTAGATAAATTCAACAAATGCTATGTTAATGTTATAGCTATAAGTAAAAACCCTAATGATCCACAATTAAACAATGTATTAAAAACCATTTCTAGGCAAAAATTATCTATTTTCGATTACAATTGTCCTTGTAGTGAAACCCCTCATTGTTTAAATATATTTATACATCCAGAGACAAAACAGTATTTAAAATCTGATGAATTAGATGTATTATTTTCTTTATTAATTGATGCGGGCTATACTATAGAATATAAAATGACTAAATTAGTAAAAAACAAAAATATTATATGTTTTATATCGAAAAATTGATTAAAAAGTAATCTTTTTATTTGATATAAAACATGCCACATACACAACAAGATATTGATAAATACGTAGGTTCTCTTAATGAACTAGAAAAAAAAGCATATGAAATAGCTAAAACAGATTTAGGTTCGTCGTTTGATATGGAAAAAAGTATAGGATTTTTAAAGTGGATAAAGAAAAATAAAGTATAAACTTATATTAATATGTCCGAATCTTACGGAGATCAATACGTTCAAAATCAAGTGACTAAATTTGTAAATTCCGATGATTTTCCACAAGCTATTCAACGTTTAGCAGAAGAAGTACCTTTTGATGTTTTTCGTACTTTACTTACTAAATATCTTAAGGTAATCACTTCTATTTTAGATAAAATGTTTGAAGTTTTAGGTTTAGATATGGAAAATCCTGAAGCTCTAGATAAAAATATAGAAGAGGCCACAAAAAGGGTTCGTTTTATGACAAAAGTTATGATGGAAGTATTAAAAGATCCAACAATTAGAGAAAATATAAAAGAGCTTGCTTTAGCTTTAAATGATTCGGCCCTAAGACCTTTTTTAGATGCGGCGGTGGTGACAATGGATGAGATGAGACCAGCTATTGATGGCGCTATTGAAAAAGTGGAAGAAAAAATACACACAGGAATACGAAAAGTTATAGAT
>Ga0206131_10006229_pt1 | contig 12284 bp, 12 predicted proteins | sample Helgoland_Spring_FD_148636 | JGI IMG/M metagenome (GOLD analysis project Ga0206131, IMG submission 148636) | Pelagic subsurface seawater microbial communities from Kabeltonne, Helgoland, North Sea - Helgoland_Spring_Bloom_20160517_1 | ecosystem: Environmental > Aquatic > Marine > Epipelagic ... | reverse complement strand
GTGCCGGTCAGCCCAAGCATTTCGTCTGCCATTCCTGCAGCTGTGAGTTGCACGTCAGCTAGACCAGTTGCCGCGCTAAGCTGCCTATCAAGATCAGCTTGTAGGTTTTCTTGCAGGATTGGTGCAGCCGCGTCAGTCACCCCGCGTCCAAGGGCGTTGCCAAAGGCTGCGCTGCCAAGACGGCCAGAGCCAGCGTATGTGCTAGTAGCGTCATTCGTTGCATCGCCAATTGCCGTGTCTAGCATAGTTTGCAAGTACGGGCTGGATTGATCGTTTGACAATCGCGTGAGCGTTTTAATTGCAGACGAGTCACTGCCGAGTAATCCGCTCACGGTGTCTTGAGCGCCAGTTATATAACTTGGCGTGTTTTTTAATTGGCTAATCAGGTCAATCGCGTCGAGCGTCAGGCCGTCCATATCAGCAACTCGCTTGCCGTCATATACCTGCACGTCAAAATTCTTTGCGGCGTCCAAACCCGCCTGATAAGCGGCGGTGTTGGCAGCTTCCATGCCAGCAGGAAGCCGCTGGTTAACGCTGGTTGTGGTTTGCTTGCTGCTCTTACCCATCGGTTAAATCCATTTCATAAGTCATTTCTGTCGGCTTCCAGCCGTAAGGTTTTAGCCACTTTTCCCAAGCTCTGCGCCCGTAAGCCTCAAAGCTGGTGCATTCGTTGCGCCTGGCGTGTTTCTTTAGCTCAGCCACCGCCAGCGGTAGCCACTCGCGCATTCGTGAGCCGCCGACAAAATCCATGCTCAGCGCCTTGCTTTGCGGGTAATCAATTATGCGACTTGTTACCGCCGCAATGATTTGCCCATCGTCAATGACCGCCCAGCACAGGTAAATCCCGACATCGCAATGTTGCTTGAGGTCATCTATCGTTAGCTTATGGTTTGACAGGCTTACCGCCTTGTTAAGTAGCGGCCCGACTGTGGGCCAAGCATCGTTGAGCTTGCGCGGCTCAATAATTTGGAACTTCAACCAATCACCACGTAAATAAATGTGCGGTCTGTCGTGCTGTCGTTTGCGTGTGTAACAACAAAGCTTTGCTTGTTTCTCGCGCTGACAAACAGGTTTTCTGCCGCCGCTGTCGCCGTCATGGGCGTGAATAGAATGACGCTATCTGATCCAGCGCGTAGGTCTGTCACAGTTGTCGTGGTTGCATTCGCCGCCAGCGTAAAGGTGCCTCTGTTGTTGCTCTTGCCGTCGATCAAAAGGTTGACTGCTGACGCAACCTCTCGCGGCGTGGCAACGGCTGGATTTAGCCTGTTGTATCCAATGGTCATCTTCGGCCCATCGCGGTTGTTTCAACGTCAACACCTTGCGCAAATCGCCAATCGCCGCTGATATTTATGCGTACCCGATGGTATCGCCCAGTTGCGCGTGTTGGTGCAAAGTTGGCTGCGTTTATGCTCGCCGCTGTGGAATAACTTACGCTCGCCTGCTGGTTTACCCTACTGCCAATCTGCACGGTAACTGTCGGATTGCCGTCCTTCGCCGTCACATAAGGGGTAACGCTTGTTATCATGCTTTGGCGCATTTTTGCCGGCTCAAATTCGGTGGTCTCAAGTATTGCGTCAAGCGCTTCCCCGCTGACTGTGTGGATTTTGTTATCTTTGCTTGCCGCAAGCTGAAAGTTTCCGCCAGTAAATGCGCGGTCATCAAGCGATGTGCCAAGCGCGTCTATGCTGGTACTGATGTTGTCCAAGCTCTCCAAGGTTTGACCGGGCAGATAAATCGTGCCTAGCCCTTCATGCGCCAAGCTAATAAGCGACCACTTGCCCAGCGCGTAGTTGTACACCATCATTCTATCAGGCGTGCCAAAGCTTGCGATTGAAGCATAAGACCAGCACACGATACTATTCTCAGGATCAATCGCCACGCTCAGCCTGTCGCGTAAGGTGTCCTTCATATCGCTAAAGAAAAACCTGTCCACTTTTTCAGAGCCAATCGGAACGGAGCGCTGCCCGTCAAACATTTGAAAGCCTCGGTCTGACAAGTAGAAAACCTGATTAGGTCCAAGGCTTGCCACTGAGTTGGGGTAGTTGCAGCCGTGGCCTGTCTCGACTTTCTCGAAAGAGAATATCAGGGGTGAACCAACGTATTGCATCCTGACGATAGCTTTTTCTAAAAGCACAACGCCAGTTTCGCCGCCGACTAAGCCAGTGATTTGGCCAGCGTCAGCAATGGCCTGCACGTCAGCTTGATTATCGCCAATTGTCCAAGCGGTTGCATCGTTAATCTGTGACCAACGCACAGAGCTGCGATAAGTTGAACCGCCGTATTCTATATTTCCTGTGACTACAAAATCTTTCACCACAGCTAAATGTCGCGCACCCGGCGCACCCGATACCGCCGCAAAGGCAGACGCGCCAATGGCGAATTTTTGCAAAGCTGTGCCTCTATCGCCAGCCGCGATGATGTCGGTGCCAAACTCAACGAAATCCCATTGCTCGTTTGCCGCTAGGCCGTAGCCACCGCTAACGCTTACATCAGCCAGCGCAAATGTTCCGTTATTCATTTTGTATAACTTGGTTGCATCACCAGCAAAAACGGTGGCGTTATCGCTGCTATCGCGTGTCGCATGAATGCCCCGCAAATAATCCGTGGCCGCTTGGCTCAAAGGTGCCAGCCCCCTAAACGGACGAAAACCCTTGGCAGTAGGCACAACATTTTGCGCAACAGTAGAGCCGGGATTTTCATAGGCCGCTTGATCTGGCAACCAATCTGCAAATTTTATCATATGATTGTCCAAGGGTTAACGGGTTCGCTTGCTGTAGTGCTTATGGTTGTCCAAGGGTCAACTTCAGAGGCGCTTATTATATCGCCCCAATCGTCGCCCTGTATTTTGGCTATAACTGCGCCATTAACGGCGATGTTTGACGCCGCCACGATGTGAACAGTTGCGTTGCTGGTGGCTGTCGCTGTTACCAAAATGTCAGACGTTGCAGCGCCGCCGAAAATTGCCCTTGGTGCGGCTGTACCTGTCACCACAATTGGCGCTGTTGCGGAGGCTGATTTTAACCCAACGCAAGACGCCGCCGCTGTGACCGCCGTGGCCGCGCTGGCAGAGGTGATCTTGAGAGTTAGCTTTGTGGCGATTGCATTTGCGCCGAGAGCTGCGCTTGCGGTTGCGGTTGCGCTTAAAACTTTGCGCGGAATTACGGTTGCGGTGACGGCTGTTGCGGCTGTCGCACTTGTTGACTTAGTTGCGCCTGCTGGAACTGCGCCAGCAATAACGCTGATTTGTGTGGCATCCGCCATGCCGATATAGGCCATTCGGTCAGACGTGCCAGTGACGCTAATATCGGCGGTGGCCGAAACTTGTCTAACCCGATTTGCCGCGCTAGATGCTGACGCCGAAACGGCGGCGGTGGCGCTGGTCGGTTTTACTTTTAACAGGTTGCCGCCAACGGCACTTATGGCAACGCCAGCCGAGGCCGAAGCTGTTTCCAAAGAGCCGCCTATTTCGGCTGTGCCTGACACAACGATAGCGGCTGTGGCCTCAACGGAGCGAACCCGACTAGCCGCCGCTGTATTTGACAACGAAACGCTGACCGCTGCTGAGACGTATTTAATCGCGGCTGGGCCAACACTTGCTGATGCGATTGACGCGGTGCGATTTGCTGCTGGTATCGCGCCAGCTAAAACGTCCTTTGACGAATAATTAAGTGGGTCTGGCAGGATCGTATTTGTAGCGGTGACGGCGGTTGACGCTGATATTGCGCCGCCGCGAATGGCCCTTGTTATGGCTGTTGCAGTGACGGCGGTTGCAGCGGTTACGGTTGTGCTGCGCACTCTGATTGGCGTTAGTGTGGCGGCCGTCACCACCAGATTAACATCAGCTAAAATTGGGTATTGTATTGAACTTGATATTGCAGTTGCTGTGACTGCGATAGCGGCTGGAACAACGATTTGCGTATAAGCACCTGCGCTGCCGGGGGTGCCGACATAGGTTACGCCAGTGCTGTAGGTTGAGCCGCCGAAATGGGTGCCGCCAGCAGATGTGCTTAAACGCAGCGGGTGATTTGCGTTAGATGAATGGCTCTGGTCAAACGTGTAAATTGCGCCGGGGGCCAAGCTGATAAGCGGCTGCTGGACGCCGTTTAGATAAAACTTGCCAGCGGCAACGGTAACAACATAGGACGCCGTACTTGCTACCGCGTGATTAGTTGAGCCGCCCATTGCCGAATGATTGGCGCAATAATAATGCAGTTGCGGCGCACCGGGTGCGGCTGGATCAACAGTGCGATAACGATCCGCGCTGGCTGTGGCGCTGACGGCTGTCGCGGCTGTCGCGGCGGCTGGGCGTATTAAGCCAGCGCTGGCGGTGGCTGTGACCGCAATGGCGGCGGTGATGGTGAGCGGAGCGGCGGCACCTGTGGCGGCAGTTGCGGCGAGGGGGCTGGCGCAGAGGGGAGAAAAGCCTAGCATCTGTTAGGGCATTTCCATGTCCGTGCCAGTGCCAGAGATTGACATTTTGGCGCGGTTTGCGAATTTAGTCATTTGTGCTTCCTATAAACTGTACTGGTAGACATCACCGCTGTAGTTGGCAATAAACATTTTCGTATCAGTTGAGTTGAATACCACCGCTTGCGGGTCTGAGGCCTGTCCTTGAACGCTAAAACTGTTATTACTGTATGAGGCTGTGGATAAATCAAAACCACTTGTTAAATTATATTGATACGCAGTATCGTTACTATTGCCTACGATAAACATCGTTTTCCCTGATGACGAAAAACTCATGCCAGTTGGAAAAGAAAGTTGGCCTGATACGCTGAAACTTATATTACTATATGAGGCTGTGGATAAATTAAAACCACTTGTTAGATTATATTGATACACCCCAGCATTAGTTACATCCAAGATATACATTTTAGTGCCGTCAGCATTGAATGCGATTTCTTGCGGATATAGGCTTTGGGCCGAAAAGGTAAAACTTGAAGAACTATATGAGGCTGTGGATAAATCGTAATCAGTTGTTAGACCGTATTCATACGCAGTATCGTTAGAAAAATTGATTACATATAATTTTGATCCATCAGAATTGAAACTCATGCCCGATGCTCTACTGGCTTCGCCGCCAATAAATAAAGCAACACTGTTGTACGCGGCTGTAGACACGTCAAAATTCGTTGACAAATTGAATTGATGAACGCGAGATGAACCCCAGCCGACACTATACATTTTCGACCCGTCTGAGTTAAACAAAAAGCCAGTGCATCGATATTGCTCCGTGGAAAAGTCAAACGTTTTACTATCATAGCTTGGGCTAGACAGGCTCGGCTCGAAATCCAATGAGAAAGCACTTATCGCCTGACTGACCGAATTACCGTCACTAGCGGAAAAGGTCAGCGAAAATGATCCGGCGTGAGCAGAGTTGCTAGACGGGGTTACAGTAAATACGTTTACATTTGCGCCCGTGCCTTGAGTTACCGTTGCGGTTGATCCTAAGCTGCCCGTACTCACAGTGTGGCTAAACGTTATCGGGAATCCTTCGGGGTCAGTCGCGGCCAATGTTACGACCGTGGCTGTGCCATCTGACGCTAAAGTATAACTTGCGGCTGCTCCGGTGATTGCAGACGGGCTGGTGTTAGTCATAGTTGCAACTAGAAACCAGCCACTCGTCGTATACATGTAGAGCTTGTTGGTTCCTGTGACCAGCGCAGTGTCGCCAACAACCATTCCTGTTTGAGCGACGAGGCCGTTGATATCGCTATGCACAGCTGCACCCAAATCGGCGGCGGCGGCGGTGACGAAAACAACGCTATCTGTGGTCGCTGTGATTGCGTTGTTGCTGTTGCTGGACTCAGTTGGCGTACGACTTAAAGTTGTCCCACTGGCCGTATATACGCCAGAGCCGATCTCAAAATCGCCAGCATTTGGACCTTCGATGGTGTACCGCACAGTCTCGCCATTGGACACGCCTGCATCAGCAAACGTTTGAAACCCAGAGCTTGCAGCGCCAAGCGTCAGAGCGCCTGTGCCACTGGATGCCACCGCCGTGATTGTCATTTTTGCACGATTTACAAGTTTCATTTGTGTCTATCCTATGCCGCCACTAGGGCCATATTTGATGCTGGAATACGCACAACGTCATGCAAATCAGTTGCCGATATTGCGCTGGGGAATGCACCGCGAAACAATAAATTCCCGGTCTGTGGGGTTTCCGCATCAAAAATGCCCCAGCCGGTGATTTCTCCGTAATTTTTTCCAGAGGTTGGGGTGTAGCTGCCAGTAACCACGCCCAATCCTGTCACCACCGCCCAACCTATAATGGTGGTGTAACCTACGCCTGATCCGTACGGCGGCGTGGTTTCTGCGCCGACGACGGGGTAGTCGTTGCCCGCAATGGGAAACTCTACGCGGTCAGTCCACGTGCGCAGCTCTGTTTTGCCCCAATTTTGGCGGCGGCTGTTGGTGCTATCCCAATTACCGTTCCGAGCCGCTGTGTTGTCCCACAAGCCATCATCACGGGTAACTGAGTACGCCAAGCTGGCAGATCCGTTACTGGCAGCGTTATACGCCAGACGGCACCTCTGGTATCCTCCAAAGGTCTCTGCTGACCCGTTCACCACTCCCGCTCGCCTTTTTGCGTTCTGTTGGTCGGCGGTGCCCGTGCTGTTGTGCGTTACAGTACCGGTGCTCCAATCGTGCCAACGTGGCTCATCGAAAGTACCGCCGCCTAAAACGGTAAACGAGGCCGAGGCAGGGCCAATGGTGGCATTTGTTCTGTCGAGCGCCATATAAAGCGATGTTGGCATTGCCCAAGACGTGCCTCGCAAAACAAGGTTTGACCAGTTTTGGAAGGCATAGCCCTGCATCGCACCGCTTGGCGTCAACGAGATTGCGCCGCTTGCAACGTAAAAGCTCTCATCGACCAGCACATCGCGGCTGCTGCTAAACATGCCGTGGTATAGCAAGTCGCCGCCCGATTGCGCAGTAAAGATGCCCCAGCCGTAAACCGTCCCCTGACCTGCTGTTGAGCGGGGAAACGTGACCGCTACGTTGCTGGCAATGCTGGATGTTGAGCTGGCGTTAAACGTTATCGCTTGGCGCTGATAGCCATTGCCAACGACCTCTGTGCCGGTGTTGCCGTCTGCAAACCCACCGCTTGACGTGGTGAGGCCCAAAAATACGGCAGACGGCGCAGAATAGGCGGCATTGCCGGTCACATGGTCAAGAAAGCTAGTCTCTAAAGTGTCCGACATTGCCGCCATGGTTTAAGCCGCCGTTAAGTCAAGATCGCCTGCAGCGATACGCAGCACGTCATTTGTCTCAATGGTTTTACTTGCGCTAAACGATCCCGTAATGAGCGCGTTACCGCTTGTAGCTGCATCAAAAAGCGCCCAGTGGCTCACTGTTCCCCAGTTGCCTGATGCTGCCGCGAAGTCTATCGCGCTGGTGTTGGAAGTTGCGCCAGATGCAGCCGCGTCAAAGGCGACACTCACGCGGCTATAATTATTGCCTGTAAGCTCCGACGAACCGCTACCCGTATCGGTGAAGTCGCCAGTTGATAGGCCGAGATACACGGCAGACGGCGCGGTGTAGCTGGCAGTCCCTGTTATGTGGTCGAGTATTTTAAGCTCTAAGAAATCGCTCATTGCTGACATAGTTATGCTCCTGAATAGCTAGTTGAGATGCTTAGGGAGCCACTAAAGCGCTCTGCATCGGTTTGGTTTTTGATTTCCGAAATGATGCGCGAGAACAGCCCATCATATTGTTGCGCCCTTGCGTCATCCATAAGAAACGCATGGGCTTGGGCCAGACTTCCATACAGATAAATGTCCGGGTGTTGTTGCAGCACACGATTGGTTGCCACAGTATCCGACAAAGGTGTGATTTCGTCGGTATAGATTATCTCGACAGTTTGCACCGAGTCGGGAATGGGTCGAAAGCCTATCTCAGCGCCAATGACGGTATACACAGATGGTGTGCCGCCGCCTGTGCTGGGGTAACGCTCATAATAAACGGCAGGCGTTACATATTCTAGCTGCTTGTTTGGGCTGGTGTTTAGCTTCACGTTTTTCACTTGCCGCATATCTGTTGGCAGAATGATAAACTCTGTGTTTGCGATGGTTGCCGCCGTGGCGCGTTTCACTTGGGTGCGGGTCTTTAGCTCACGCGACATACGCGCCTCGGCTAAAGAAATAAAATCGGGTATCTGCACGGTCAGGTCATCACGCGCCAAAAAGCTGGCGATGCTGGCCTTGAGCGCCGAATATGAAGTAAACGCCATTAGATAAGCCTCGCGCTAGTCTTTTTCAGCTTTTGGTGGCTTTCGAGAAACTTGAACCACTCATTCGGGTTTTCGTGCGGTTGCCCGAATTTCTGCAAAAGATCGTGGTATAATAGCTGGGACATTTCAGCAATTGGCACCTGATGTACCTGCGTGTTGCCGATAAAATCGCCCTTGCTGTGCAGCACAGACGTGCGCTGGTTGTGGTCAAGTATGTAGTCTTGCTTTTGCTCAGTTACAACGTGGGTCTTGCCGTTCTCATAGCTCAGATAAGTGCGTTTGTGCGCGTCAGGCTGGGCGTCGATTAATCGCTTCATTGGCAATGCTCCAATAAAAAAGGGGCACCCGAAAGCGCCCCTTTTAGTTAGTTTGGGAGGGTAGTTTAGGAGCCGTTTAAGCCGCCGACATAAGCGTGGGCCTTTGGAGCCGTTGGGATCAGCGTGTACTCTGTGGTAATAGCGAACTTGGTGCTGTCGCCCGTAGGTGCCATTTCCTGAACTGAGAAATCACGACCCGGCAGTGTACCCATGCAGATATGCTCTGGATCAATCAGGTAGATTTCACTGTCTGGGCAAGCACGGTCAACGGTCACGTTAAGAGTTCCGAAGTCGCTGAGATAAAGCGAAACTGAGCCAACGATTGACGCCTCTTTTGGCGCTGTACTGGTGATCTGGTTAGTCGCAACCGAACCACTAGACAGGCCGCTAAAGTTGCCTTTGTTGACAGGCGACATAATCAGCGTGGTGGGATTGCCGCCGTCTTGATATGCGGCCAGCATTGCGGCGTCAATTTTCGCCAAAGTAAGCGCAGCCGCTGTGCCTGTGAAGTCAGCAACGTCAGCGCCAGTACCAGCAGAGACCGCCATGTCGCTAGGAACAGACGCATTTGTCAGCCAAGACGGCAACTTGCCAGCCTTGCGCGGGTCAGAAGATGACTTGGCTTCGTTCTTGTAAAAAGACTTGTTAATGTCCTTTTTAAGCTCAACGCCTTTGAGGATTTTTACATATTCTTCCTCACGCGCACGACCAGCTTTATCAACTGCATCAAGTGTGTTGGAAACTTGCGCTGCCTTCACGCTGATCTGGTGGATGTTGCCAAGTCTTACGGTCAACTCAGGGTTAACATATGAGTAGTCAGCGCCTTCATTCACAGAGTTGGTATCGGCTGCTGCCGCCAACTCTTGCACCTGAAATTCTTCATTGATTGCGCTGGTGGTTTTCTTTTTCATAGCGCTCATCATTGGCACTTCACGCGGATCAATTGAATAAATCGTATCAGACAATGATTCACGCTGACCAATGGCGGCGGTGGTTGTTAGGATAGCCATAGTTGTATTTCCCTATAGGCCCTTGAGGGCCATTCTGTATTTTAAGGCCGCGTCTTGCGTACCTAATTTCTGGAAGTCGGCATAAGCTGCACGCTCCCGCGATTTTGCAGAATTGGCGTTGGATTTGGGTTGACCGCTTTTCACCATCTTGGGTGCCGCTTTGATTTTCTTGGCGGCTAATGGCTTTTTGCTGGCTTGGTCGGCCAGCATCTTTTTCAGCAAATGAGAGTCACGCACCAAAGCAACCATGCGGCTGTCGAGTGACGTGGTAATCTCTTGAGTGGTGTAGCCAACAGATTGCGCATGTTCGACAAGCTGCTGCGTTTCCGCCGCTCTGATTGCTGGGTCTTTCCAATCAGGAATGCGTTCCAACAATCGCGTTTCCTCGCGCACCTTTTGCTGCTGGTACATGCGGGTTTGCTCTTGCTGGATGACAGATTGCTTATCTTGCCAATCGCGCAACTCGTGTTTCTCAGTGTTCCACTGGTCAACGTCTGCCTCGCGTAAGGCGTCCCAATATGCTGCGTCTTTGTAGCCAAACTGCTGTTGACCCTGTTGGGCCGTTTGCTTGGCTATTGCGTCAATACCTTGGCGATACTCGTTTTCGGTTTGCTCAAGCTGAGCGTTCCTATTCTCGTATTGCTTGCGGATTTCAGCGGCTTCTTGGAATTTCTGATTAGCTGCCTCGCCTTTTTGCGCTTTCTCAAGCGCTTCCCTGACGGTCATTTCAACTTCTTCGCCGTTGACTTTGCCCGTTACGGTTTGCGCGTACAGGTCAAATTCTGTGTCAACTTCTTCGCCCTCATCATCGTCAGCTTCATACTCAGCTTGGCTTTCCCCGTCATCGGGTTCAACGGCCTCATATTCGACTTCCTCTGCTTCGGGTGCCTCTGCTTCTGCTATTGCTTCGGCGGGAGGGTCTGCTGTCTCGCTTGCCGCCTCTGGCGGGGCGTTTCTCTGGCTTACCCTTTGGTCTACTATCTGTTCGATAGACAGGCTTTCGGATTCCGCTTGCGGAGTACCTTCTTCCATATTTTTTCCTTGATTTCGTAGTTAGCGGTACGGGTCCGTCACTTGCCGCGTTGCCATTTCGCCAGTTGTGACCAGCGATTTTAAATGCCCCTCAAAGGCATCAACAGCACGTAACAAAAAGAACGCCCGTTCTCGCAAATCCGCATCGCTATCGTCACTTTGTGACCACGCTGTAATGTAGGAATTGCGAATCTCGTTTAGCGCTTCCTTTAAGATAGGATCGCTTAATATTGCGGTGGCCCTGCGGCCCCGCTCTTGTTCGTCAGCTAAACTCATAAATGGTTATGCCTGTGGTAAGTTTGTTGATACTGAGCCGCCGAGATTGATTTTCTGCTGGCGTAACGCAAGCTCTGCCTGCAATTCCTCGCGCCGTAAATCTAGCTCGGCTTGGGCTTTCTCGCGCTGCAATTGGATTTCCAAAGTCATGCGCTCACGCTTTAAGGCTATGTCAGCCTCAAGCTTCATTTTCTCGACTTCCAAAGCCGGGTCTGCCTGCTGAGATTGCGCCGTTTGCTGTTGCAACGCTTGGTCAACCTCTGGGCCAGAATTAAAGAATTGCTGAGCATCGGCAAAGCCTGCCATCTCAACAATGCGCTTGAGCGTATCGACGTATTGCGTCACGCTGCACACTGGATTGCTTGGGCCAAGCTGTTGCAGCATTTGCTCTTGCTTGCCTGCTATCTGCAGTAGCATCGCCATTTTTTCATCCTCGCGGCCATTCCCAAGGCCAACTTCGATGCTCATGTCAAAGCCGTTTTCCCAAGTGCGCGGGTCAATCGCCACAAACGATCCACGAATGCGAACTGTGCGCTCAGCGTCTTGGTGCGTCTGCAGCAAATGCAAAACTTGCGTGGCTAACTCGCGGCAACCCGTTTCGGCAAATACGCGAGCTATCATTTCGACCTTCAGTTGAGCGCCCTGAATGGTGGCGTTAACTGCGCTTGCCGTTGTTGATTGCAGCGTTGAAGGGTCAAGCCCCATGCTGGCTTTTGAAAAGCCTGTGCGCTGGTCACGCACGCTGTCCATATAGTCCAGCATTTGAAAACCGGCATTGCCAATCTGAGGAACCGCCAAAGGCTGAACCATTCCCGGCGCTCGCATACGAACCACACCGCCTGGGCGCGAATGCAGGAGGTCATCCAAGTTGACCTGACCCTCAACGGCAGCTACGCGGCTGTTATTTGTGAGGTAAAAATTATCAAGCTGCTGGCGTAGCGTGGTTGACTTAATAAGCTGAACATCCTTAACCAACTCGGCAACAGAGCGGCCAATCATGCGGTGCGGCATGAGGATAGGCGACAATAAGCAAAACGGCACTTTGTCAAACGGCTCGTTTTCCAAAACTTCACCGCCGTCACCTAAGCAAACCACACGGCGCAACTCAGCTATATTATCGCCGTCATAATCGCAGCGCATGTAAGCCTCGGTAATCAGCACATCGCGCATAGACGGGTCTTTAGCCTCGCCATTATCGCCGCTCTCGATTTCCTCAAAGCGGGTCTGTCGCTCGGTATCACTCGTATTGTCAGAGCCTTGCCCAGCGTGGCGCAGAATGACGTCCTCGTCATAGCCTTGGGCAATTAAGTCGCCAGCGCGAACAAGCGTCCTGTGGCCGATAAAATCGCAATCCTCAAGCGAAGTAGCACGGCGGCTGAATATCAACTCTTCGGGCGGCACGTTGTCAATCTT
>Ga0206131_10006228_pt1 | contig 12285 bp, 8 predicted proteins | sample Helgoland_Spring_FD_148636 | JGI IMG/M metagenome (GOLD analysis project Ga0206131, IMG submission 148636) | Pelagic subsurface seawater microbial communities from Kabeltonne, Helgoland, North Sea - Helgoland_Spring_Bloom_20160517_1 | ecosystem: Environmental > Aquatic > Marine > Epipelagic ... | reverse complement strand
AGTGAGAATGTGCCGCTTAAAACACTTATTATAACTATAAAAAAGTTTTTCATATCTATCCTATGCTGATTGCTGACTAATCTATGGCGTAGGTGATAAAAATACCCTTCGTCTTTGAGTTCTTCTTTCTCTTTACTTGTCATCGGGATTTTTAATTACCTCTTTTCCTCATTTTACTGCAGCTATAAAGAACTGGCTTGCGCTACCTCTGGCATTCTTATGTATTTTTTTAGTGGCCATGAGAATAATTCCCTATTAGATTTCTTGTTGCTTTATATATGGCGTAGGTTTCAACCCCTTCTTTAAGTATAGGGGGTGCGCAGGCTCACCCGACTTATTTATTTTAAGGAAGCCAACCCGTAAAAATGCAAAAACCCAATCCAGCAGTGCCAAATCGGGTTAATAATCGAAGTTAATCGATTCTCCGGTTTAGCTGGTATTTATAGAGCACCCCGCAATCTGGATCAAATCGGTGCTTTAGTTAGTTAGATAAAAAAGGCGGCCGCAGCCGCCTCTCATTTGGTGCATTTTTCTGCTTGTTAGCTGAAAAAGCTCAATTCCCTATCTAATACCAACTATACTATTATGTAGAAGTACATACTAAAGCGCAAGGAATCAGAAATGGATTATCGACTAGCACTTGATCTTGGGACTAATTCTATTGGATGGGCTCTACTAAAATTATCGGACAACAAACCCTCAAAAATCATCAAAACGGGAGTTCGAATCTTCCCTGACGGCCGAAACCCGAAGGATAAGGCATCTCTTGCCGTTAAACGACGGTTAGCCCGACAACAGCGGCGTATGCGCGATAGGTTTCTGAAACGACAAAAGCGACTAATGGCGGCACTGATAACCTTCAAACTAATGCCTCCAACTGACTCCGAACGGAAAGCATTGGAACAACTTGACCCATACGAATTGAGAGCAAAGGGATTGGATAAGTTATTACAGGACGGTGAACTTGGGCGAGCTATATTTCATTTAAGTAAAAGACGTGGATTTAAGAGCAACCGGAAAACTGATTCTGGTGCAGATGACACAGGTATTGTTAAATCGTCCATAAGCAAAACTCGGCAATCTATTGAGGATGCAAATTGTCGAACTTATGGTGAATGGCTTTATACAAGACGTCTGGAAGGAAACGGAGTCCTTGCAAGAACTGTGGGAGAAGGTAAAGATAAAGGATATGAGGTTTATGCAGATAGAGCACTCATCGAAGACGAGCTGAGGACACTCTGGAATAATCAGCAAAAACTTGGGAATACATGTTGCTCAGATAAAGCCTTCGAAGCTATTAGAGGCGCAATATTTTTCCAGCGGGATTTACGACCAGTAAACCCCGGGAAATGTACATTTGAAATAGATGAATTTCGTGGTCCACTAGCGCATCTTTATGCCCAACAATTTCGCATCTATCAAGAACTCAACAACCTTTCGATTATTGATGAGAATTATAAAGAACGTAAACTAACGTGTGATGAAAGAGATAAAGTAGCAAATGCTCTTCTGACCAGCTCAAAGAAAACTTTCCAGCAGATTAATCGATTGTTAGACCTGCCTGATACTACTAAATTTAATCTCGAGTCTGAGTCGCGCGGCTATCTCAAAGGTAATGAAAGCGCAGCGGTATTAGCTAAGAGAGATCATTTTGGTAAAGTGTGGTTTGATATTCCAGAACACACACAAATCGAAATCATCGATCAACTCTTAAACAACGAGAGTGAAAAAGAAGTCATTCAATATCTCGAGAATAACCTCAATCTTGCTCACTCTAAAGCTCAGAAGATAGCCCATTGCCGCCTGCCAGAAGGCTATGGAAGTCTATCCATTTGTGCCATCAACAAAATTTTACCTCACCTTAAAGAAAACGTGGTTACCTTTGATAAGGCCGCGCTCATTGCTGGATATAACCATAGCAACTTCGATTTAGACGAAATCTATTCGGAGTTACCCTACTACGGTCAAATATTAGAGCGCCATACGGGCAAGCCTAATGAGTTATCTTCAAATTCAGATGAAGCTAAGTATGGTCGTATCGCTAACCCGACCGTGCATATCGCCCTAAATGAGCTTAGAAAGGTGGTAAACGGTGTTATCCGCAAGTACGGCCATCCGACAGAAATTCATCTCGAAGTCGTTCGAGATTTAAAAAATAGTCAAGCAGCCAAAAAGGAAATCATCAAACGACAAAATGAAAATAAAAGGAATAACGAGCGGTATGCTGAAGAATTAGAGTCTTTAGGGCTTAAGAATAACTATGACAACAGACTACGATTTAAACTGTGGGAGGAACTCGGAGCATCACCACTAGATCGCAAATGTGTATTCACTGGTGAGCAAATTAGTCTTGGTCGATTGTTTAGCGCAGAGGTTGAAATTGAACACCTTATTCCTTTTGCACGATGCCTTGATGACGGTATTGGGAACAAGACACTGGCAATGCGAAAAGCTAATAGAGACAAGCGAAATCTCACCCCATTCGAAGCTTTTGGTAGCAGTGACAGCGGGTATTCTTGGGACGATATTCTTGATAGGGCAGATGCTCTTCCTAGACATAAAAGGGCCAGGTTTGCGGCCAATGCAGCAGAAAAGTTTGCTCACCAAGATGAATGGTTAGCACGCCAGCTTAACGATACTGCTTACATTTCAAAGGTTGCTAGACACTACCTTACCGCAGTTTGTTATAAAGATGATGTGAAAACTGTTCCAGGAAAGTTAACAGCCCTACTTCGTGAATCCCTAGGGCTTAATCGTTTATTAGGCGAAACTCCTCAAAAGGAAAGAGATGACCATCGGCATCACGCGGTGGATGCCATTGTTGTCGGATTAACTGAAAGGTCATTGTTACAAAAGGCATCAAGACACTATAAGTTTGCTCGTGAACAAGGCTTTAAACGACTGCTTGAGAACATGCCAGAACCCTGGGAAGGTTTTACTGAACAGGCCGTTTCTAGCTTATCAGCGATAGCTGTATCGCATAAGCCAGATCATGGTGTTGAGGCTCAGCTCCATAATGATACTGCATTTGGTATTGTCCAGCCGCCCAATGATGAGGGCGTCTCGATGGTAGTTCGCAGAAAGCCCCTGGTGGATCTATCTGAAAAAGATATTACCAAAATAAGAGATATTAGATTGGCCAATGACGTCGAGGAGTATATTGAAAATTCATCGCTAGGATTTAAAGATGCCTTAAAGAAGTTCTCACAAGATAGAAAAATTTATCGCTGTCGTTTAATCGAACCTATGACAGTGATTCCTATAAAAGATAAAAACAATACAGCTTATAAGGCTTACAAGGGCGACGGTAACTATTGTTATGAAATTTTTGAACTTGAAAATGGTAAGTGGGATGGAAAAATAATATCTAATTTTCAAGCCAACCAAAATGACTACAAACTTTTTCGCTTAGACTCAAAAGCATCATTAAAGCAGTCTTTCTGCGGACGACCCCTAGTTATGAGGCTATGTGCCAATGATGTAATTGCGATAACCCAAAATGAAAGGCAGTTACTGCGAGTTGTGAAAATTTCTTCTGGGGTTATTACCCTTGCAGCAATTAATGAAGCGAATACAGACGCCCGTAATCGAGATAAAAATGATCCTTTTAAATTATTTTCTAAAAGTCCTAACGGTCTAAAATCTCTAGATGCTCGCCGAGTTTTCATTGACTCTATAGGCCGTGTTAAAGACCCGAAGGGTTAAATTATTATGCTACCTAGAATTGTAGAGGTAGGATCTAACAATCAGCATCTAAAGCTGTATCGGGGATTTATGCTCGTTATGCATGGCGATCAAGAGACTGGCCGGGTAGCGTTGAACGATATGGGTGCACTTATAATTAATTCACACGGAATTACCTACAGTAATGACCTTGTTGTAGCCCTTTGCCAGAACAACATTCCAATCGTAGTAAATGGCTCTAATCACAAGCCAGTAGGTTGGCTATGGCCCATGGAGGGTAATGTTATTCAGGCCAAGCGTATGGATGCACAGTTAAATTGCTCTAAACCTACTAAAAAGCGCCTCTGGCAGCAAATTGTCAAAGCAAAGATAAACTCACAAGCATCAGTTCTTGAGGCGCTAGGTCTCAATGCAATCCCTGTTTCTGTAATGATCAACAAAGTTAAATCGGGGGATACCACTAACGTGGAGGCACAAGCTGCACAACGTTACTGGAAAATACTATTCGGCCATCAATTTAGACGAGATAGAAATGAGCATGGAATAAATGCCCTATTAAATTATGGGTATACTATTATCAGATCGGCTGTAGCTCGCGCTGTAACCGCAGCAGGTCTGCACCCCACGGTCTCTATTGCCCACAAAAATAAGTACAATGCATTTCGGTTAGTAGACGATTTAATAGAGCCTTTCAGAAGTGTCGTCGACCATTGTGTTTATCTAGCAGCCAAGGAAAAAGACTTTATTGAACTATCTCCTCTCATTAAGGAGAAGTTGGTGAATTTATTATTTCATCTCGTCCAAGGCAGACGCGGAACTACATCCTTAGTGAATGCAATTCATGAGGTTGTTAATTCCCTTACTTCAGTATATGAGAGTCCAAACGAACAGCTTTGGCTACCTATTGATTTCCTTTTAAATGATAGCAAGGTATCTATTGATGCTAAATGGTCACCGAGTCATGTGGATATTACTCACCTTTGACTTGCCAACTAAAACTAAATCTGAAAGTAAAGCAGCGAGTCGATTTCGATTTTATCTACTGGATCAGGGGTTTGAAATGGCGCAGTATTCGGTATATCTGCGTTACTGCAGTGGTAAAAATGAGGCTCAAACCTATATCAATCGAATATCCACCCAGATCCCAAGTGCAGGGAAAGTAGATATCTTAAGATTCACGGATAAACAGTATGAGCAAATTATTAGCTTTAATGCAGGGGGAAGAAAAGCTCGAAAAAATCCCAGTCAATATGTTCTCTTTTAACTTCTAATCTAAAAAAATATCGCTGTAAGCCCCATTTTACTTAAAAAAACAGATGCTTACAGCGGCTGGATTGTATCAGATAGGGAATTGAGCTTTTACAACAACTCGCTGGCAAGAGCGCCTTTTCCAAAGCGCAATTGTATCAGATAGGGAATTGAGCTTTTACAACAACAACTCTACAAAAGACGCAAAAGACTGGTTTATTGTATCAGATAGGGAATTGAGCTTTTACAACAACTACTGACGAATAGATGCCTGAACCTCGGCTATTGTATCAGATAGGGAATTGAGCTTTTACAACAACTTATATGGATGGCGTTAAGAATTTATGAATATTGTATCAGATAGGGAATTGAGCTTTTACAACAACATATCCTGTACTGGCTTGTCCTTATTCTTAATTGTATCAGATAGGGAATTGAGCTTTTACAACAACTGGCAGCAACAACTAGTACAACTCTTGACGATTGTATCAGATAGGGAATTGAGCTTTTACAACAACCTAAAGGCGCTGCGGGTAAAGCATTGGTTCATTGTATCAGATAGGGAATTGAGCTTTTACAACAACCGTTTGTCCAAGTAGGCTTGTACCGTGACAATTGTATCAGATAGGGAATTGAGCTTTTACAACAACCATCCGCCGCTGCGGCCCGCCTCGACGCGAATTGTATCAGATAGGGAATTGAGCTTTTACAACAACTCATAGTCTGGAAAGGCGTGAACCAACTTCATTGTATCAGATAGGGAATTGAGCTTTTACAACAACTAGGTAGGTTGCCCGCCTGATAGGTTGTTTATTGTATCAGATAGGGAATTGAGCTTTTACAACAACTATCGAGGCTTACGACTGGTTTCTTGCGTCATTGTATCAGATAGGGAATTGAGCTTTTACAACAACCCAAGTAATCATTAGTGTCTTTACCTCTAAAATTGTATCAGATAGGGAATTGAGCTTTTACAACAACTGTAGAGTCGGAATCGTCCCAAATAGCATTATTGTATCAGATAGGGAATTGAGCTTTTACAACAACTGTCGTATCGCCTCTGTTAGTGAAGTAGCAATTGTATCAGATAGGGAATTGAGCTTTTACAACAACATCTGGTCTGTCTCTACAGCAAGGTCAGCGATTGTATCAGATAGGGAATTGAGCTTTTACAACAACTAACTGTTAGGGGTAGTTGAGTTGCTGTTAATTGTATCAGATAGGGAATTGAGCTTTTACAACAACTTAGAATTCAAATAATCCAGTAATGGTTGGATTGTATCAGATAGGGAATTGAGCTTTTACAACAACACATCGGCCTGTCTCATCGCGTTTTGGCGCATTGTATCAGATAGGGAATTGAGCTTTTACAACAACCGGCTTCCTTAACGAATGCGGTAGCATCAATTGTATCAGATAGGGAATTGAGCTTTTACAACAACGGACTGGGATGCTACCAGTGGCGAACGTCCATTGTATCAGATAGGGAATTGAGCTTTTACAACAACTTCTTAAAGTTAGACGCTAAGATCCGTGGTATTGTATCAGATAGGGAATTGAGCTTTTACAACAACTCCATCACTCTTCTCCTTCGGGTCTAGTTCATTGTATCAGATAGGGAATTGAGCTTTTACAACAACTATAAGTGCACTGCTGGGGTTGTAACAATAATTGTATCAGATAGGGAATTGAGCTTTTACAACAACCGTTCGCGTGGCTACATCATGTGGGAGGGTATTGTATCAGATAGGGAATTGAGCTTTTACAACAACTTTCAGGGCTTTGAGGCCATTGCCTCTGAGATTGTATCAGATAGGGAATTGAGCTTTTACAACAACTGCATTGATCGCGTGTTGAAATGCTATCCGATTGTATCAGATAGGGAATTGAGCTTTTACAACAACCCTTATCTTGTGACTTACCCCTGCCCTTTCATTTATTAACGGCTCTCTGCATTATCCCCCCGAAACACCCTTCGTAATAATGGTGACCTTATGAGAATAAGTAGCTACTAAAAACATGGGATTCCCCAAAAGTAATTGTTACTTAAAGTATCTAAGGGGATAACACATGGAAAAAAGAGAAGGATTGAGATTTGATTGGTATCAACTTACCGAAGCCGACTTTATAGATGAGCTAGCTGCGACCGTAACAGACACAGTTAATGAAAAAAGAAGTACTCGGGGCTTAACGCCAGACAAAGCCATTGGCCGAGCAGAGGAAGAACGGTTTATAGCCAAGCATCTCATTGGCTCTCTCTACCACGCCTACTCCAGCATCACTTCAGATAACTCGCCAACACCCATAGTCATCCCAAGGACTAAAGAGTCTTACGCAAAAAACAGCAGCGATTCAACGAAAGTTAAATACTCTTACCGATACTTGGATAATATCTACCGGGCACTAATTGAACTCAAATGGATTGAAGTATCCATTGGCGTTGAGTATACAGGTTACACCCGAGCCCATGCCTCAGGTCAACTAGCTAAAACTTTCAGTCGCATTGGATTGGTTTGGACCAAGCAACAGCCTATAGATGAAAGCCGTCTTATTGTCCTAAGAGACAGAGAACTAAAAACCTCCTCCGCTGCAAATAGTCAAAGGCAAGGTAAGAACAAAAGGTATCGTAAGTTCAACCTGCCAACTCCAGAGACACCAGAAGTTCAGCAGATGGCTAAGCGCCTCTACTATTACAACGACGTGTTAACCAAGCATTGTGTCTCCTTTAATTTGCCAGACAGCAAAATACTCAAGATAGCCAAAGACATGGCTGACCGTGAAGACACAAGCAAGATGAGTCTGATTGATTTCTCTAGAACTCAAGTCAGACGAATTTTCTCAAGAGGCTCTCTGTCATTGGGAGGTAGATTGTATGGTGGCTGGTGGCAGAGCATACCTAGTGTCTATAGATCCCACATTACTATCGATGGCCATAAGACATGTGAGGTTGACTTCAGTACTATATCTTTAAGAATCATCTACGCATCACAGGGCGAATATGTAGACCCTGAGGTAGACCTTTATGACATAGGACTGCCCAATTGGTTTGGCAAAGATGACCCAAGGCGTAAGCCAATAAAAGTCTTTGTGAATGCCATGATGAATGACGAGAGTGGCAACTATAGACTTCCTAAGACTACTCTTGACTCTATGGGTATAACTCACGAAGAACTAAAAGCCAAAGTCCTAGACCGCCACAGTAAAATTGCTAGACAACTTACCGAAGGTATGGGCTTACGTACTCAACTCTTAGACAGTCAAATAGCTGAAAGAGTCATCTTGACTATGCTTGCAGACGACATTTTGGTCTTACCGATACATGATAGCTTTATCGTTAGATTAGGCATGGAGCAGAGCCTTAGAGCAACCATGCAGAGAGTATTCGAGCAAGCTACAGGTGCTGCTATTAAGATGACGACTGATGGCACAAGAGGACCTAGCGACTTTGGTATGTCTAAGGCTGAGTTTGAAGCCGAAATCTCAAAGCATAAAGATGACCCTAGCTTTGGTATCGTAAGCTCCCATTCGTTTATAGAGGAAATCTCTCGAGAGCCAGATCGTAGCCAACTTTACTTAATGAGCTGGAAGCGATGGTCTCAAGGTTCACCAGAGAGACTTTGGTTATCTGAAAGCCAACATAAAGACGTCATAGATTACTTAAGTAGCCCTCTCAGACAAACACTCATTAACATCTTATAGAATCTTTGGTGAGACTAAGGATGCCTGGCCTTTAGTTGTTTCTGTAAGGTAGGCTGTATTGGCAAGAACCTTAGTTCACTTAAGTAACCATTTCCTAAGTAGCCGTTATCTAAGCAGCCAATCATAAATGATTAGCCTTTAAGACTCTTTAGCGTCCTTAGGAGACCTTTAGTTGATTACAATTACATTACATTTATGTGGCTTAACTAAGTAGTAACCTTAGGTATGTTATGGTCCTAAGAGACTGTAGTTTTAGCCGCATTTAAGATTCTTTCTATGCTGCTCAACTAAAGGTTCACTAAGGTCACTTTAGTCTTAACTAGATTATTTGGCTGTATTGGTAATGGTTTTGCTAAAAGTTAACTTAAGCCACTATAGTTTTTTACTTCAATGTTGGCTGCATTGTTATCTGCATAACTAAAGACTCACTTTGGGAGAACTAAAGTACACTATTATTCACAGTTTTCTATAGGATTACCCTCATTACCCGGAACAGGTTCGCCAATTATTCAAGCTCCCGATTTAATCAATAAAATCAATGACTTATGCCAATAATTTATACAACCTGCGCTTTTAAATGCCTAAAGGGAAGTGCAGTGCTTCTAAAGATTCGGCTAAAACAATCACTGGTATAGAAGACCCATAGCGACCAAAAGTTTCTCCTATTTGTTCATGCCCAAGCAACTCCCTAATGTGTTCATTCGGTACACCACTCAGCGTCAATTTATCTCGCAATGTATGTCTAAAAGAGTGAAAAACCTTAGTGCCCTTAGGAAGCCCTAGAGAGGTTTTATAGCCACCAAACCATCTTGAAGGGAAGTGCCCAAGATTAGTGTTAATACGCCTCAAATCGAACAAAAAGTGTCCTCTCGAACGCTTATTTACCATGTCTAGAAGACCTAGGTTAATCAGCTCACTATGGACTGGAATCTTCCTAATCGAGCTAGGTGTTTTGACTCTATTTTGGATGTCTCCTTCGCCATGGATATCAATATAATGGCAGCCATCAGCCACTTTAAAATCTTGGGCTTTTAGTTGGCATAATTCTTCTAATCTAGCGCCTGTATAGAGACCCAAAAGAGGCAGCCAATATTGCCAATCATGGGCATACTTTTTGTCTTTATAGATGGCTGTCCCGAAGAGTAACTTGAGGTCATCATCAGTGAATGGACTGCGTTCTGAGCGCGCAGAATGGACTCTCCTAGGAGCTACCCCTGAGAATGGGTTATCCTCTCTATAGCCCTGCGTTACTAGCCAATTGAAGAATGAGGACACTCGGCCCATGATGTTTCTGACTGTCTCTAGACTAATCGACACACACCCTTCCTCTACTAGTTGCTCTAGGGTTTTCTCTTTGCGTTTACCCTTGTATCTGTTGGCCGGATAACTGAGTAATGTCTGCTTGTAGCCACGGACAACTGACTTGGTTACAGCGGTAATAGGTATGTCTCCTATGACCTCTATAAGTTGCTTAAAAGAGGCTTCATTCTGTGCGGCTGTTCGCACCCCCCAGTTCTCAAGAACTTGTTCCTTCTTATATAGAGAGAAACCTTGAGACAACAAGAGAGATGACTCATCTGGTTGCACTAATTTGAGAGCATTACCTCTTAGCCGCTTACCGCTGCCACCCATCTCAAAGACTTGTTGTCTTAATGTCTGCTCACATGCCTGGGGATTGGAAAAGATAGGGGCTAATTGGTTGACCTTTTGGAAGGCTTCCATCGGGTCTTTAGTGGCTAATGACTGTCGAATGAACTGGTTATTCCAACGAAGATTTAGGTAGTAAACGCCACCTCTAACAATAGTATAAGGAACTGATCGCTTTCTCATTGTGTGACACCTTGTGTGACAAAATGTATCAAATTGAAAGCTAGAAGAAGTAAAACCCCTGTAAAAACAGGGGGTTACCTAGGTTTGGTGGAGGCGGCGGGAACTGCACATAAACGCTAAACTATTGATTAATATAGGTTTAATGGGTTTTAAAATCCGTTTTTGTTACATTCTTTGTTACATTAATAATACGAGCGCTAACCTATTTTTACTCTAGACTGGCTCTCGATATAGAGATAGATATAGATATCACTATTTACAAGTCGAAAACCGCACAAGCCTTAAGCAAGAGAAGCTAAAGAATTTGTCTCATTAAACGTGGGGTTTTTATAATATTTAATGATTCTTTCTGCTGGCTACTGATTAACATAGATTTAGAGAGATCGGTTTTAAAGGAGAGCGATATGGAAAAAAATTGTGGATTCAACTCAGGGAGTTTTGACTCTCAAGGGAAAAAAAGCATAGAGAAAGCCTATGACTCGGGTTATGAAGTTTTCCGAGAGTTTGTAGCAGAACTACCAAACGACGAATGGGTGAACTTAATCACCACACTCGACGAGTATTCTACTTAAGGTTAAAAGTGACTCTGGAGTGATACCGAAAAAATTAGCTATTCTAACAACTGAGTCTCTTCTAGGCTCACGAGTCACCTCACTAAGAATGCGGTTAATAGTGGGCTACGGTACCCCTGTGGCTCTCGACAGGGCGCTTTGAGATAAATTATTATCTATCATTAATTTAGATAACTGCTTACTAATGTCTAGCTTCATGAGACCTCTCCTTGTACGTGGATTGCTCGCGCATCTATCCAGTCTACGACCAACTGAGCAAACTGACCTGCCTTCTCTAAAGGCATCATATGACCTGTAGCTTCAATGGTCCTATAAGTGCAGTCCGGAATGTTCTCAGCCATAGCTTGCTGCAGTTTCGCAGGTATGACGATGTCATCCTCACCCGCAACAACTAACACCGGCATCGAACTTGTGCTCAATAATTCTCTGCTATCAGGTCGAGTGATGCAGGCTTTAAGATGAGCCATAAAGCGCTCTACCCCATAGCCGCTGACCATTCTCTCGCGGATGACTTTTAAATGATCAAGCCCAGCGCTATCGGGATGAAAAACTATATCTGCCTGCCCAGCCACCAGTTTTTCATAGCCTCCTTCAGAGGCGATTTGAAGGGATTTTTGACGAAATATGGTCTGACCTGGGCTATCGGCGCCGTCTTGGGTGTTTGCTAAGATCAGCCCTTTAATACGGTGCTTGGCCACGGCTAAGATTGCCAAGGAAACGTAACCACCAAAAGAAAAACCGCATAAATAAAATTCCTCAGGAAGGTCATCCAAAAGCACGGCAGCAATATCATTGACGTTATCCAGTGCTGGGCATACTCTGCGATGTAACTCTAACCATGGTGGTGAATGAAGGGCGAATTCATCCCAGACAATAGCACTGTTATTAATTCCCCCAATCAGCACAAGATGGATTTTAGAATCAGTCATGTTCAGGTCCACCTTGATTGACATCTAGAGTCTGTTTCTCGCCATACAAACGGTATTCATCTACCCAACAAGCATGGGTTCCGCTGCTAATACGCTCCGGTAGCATAACTCGTGCAATGGGGCCTTGGAGTATATTTTTCGCGTCAAAAATCGCGCACTCTGAAGTGTCATTATTAATATCTTGAATAAAGGTAAGTAGATAAGCATCGTCTTCACTAGTTGAATTGGTGCGTTTTGCTACCGATAGTTCCGAACCATACCTCCCCGGCCCGTACATATATTTTGTGTGCGCGCCGGTTTCAAGATCGTATTTTTTAAGCCCC
>Ga0206131_10006224_pt1 | contig 12291 bp, 9 predicted proteins | sample Helgoland_Spring_FD_148636 | JGI IMG/M metagenome (GOLD analysis project Ga0206131, IMG submission 148636) | Pelagic subsurface seawater microbial communities from Kabeltonne, Helgoland, North Sea - Helgoland_Spring_Bloom_20160517_1 | ecosystem: Environmental > Aquatic > Marine > Epipelagic ... | reverse complement strand
AATTCTCCAAACCCGCGCGCGACTTGTGTGCGTGTGTGTGTGTGTGCGTGTGTGAATTAACTTCCTTCTCATTCTCTTAAAAACAAGAGTCATACGAGCGCGTCGTCTCGCGACATGTCTCTTTCTTCGAGAAGGAATGGGTTCGCAAAACTCTCACGAGATGCGTGTGCGTTTTTTTCGACGAGAATGACGACGACGAGAGTGACGATGACGAAGAATCTTTCCAAGAGCAACCGCGCGATGAGCGCGAACAAAGTCTCGAATAACAACAACAACAACAGGAGCAACGATAACATAAGCAGGAGATTCTTCGGTTCTTCTTCTTCTTCTTCTTCTTCCTCTTCTTCGTCCTCTCTCGAGTTTCAGCAACTCAAACTGTTGAACAAGCAGAACAAAAGCAACAAAGTGATTGAGTTGTTCGAAACGAACCGAGTCAACCAACAAAACGAGAAGAATCTGAGCGAATATCTCAAAGCATTAGTAGCGACGAATCGGTTGAACGAGTCAGCGATGTTAGAAACTCTACAGCGAGGGCAAATGATGCAACCACATTCGGCGGCAGCGTCTGCTTTTGGACGACAACGAGGAGGAGGAGGAGGAGGTGATGGCTTTGCCGGCGCTGCGGCTGCAAATGCCGCAATGATGGCAAAGAACAATCACGGCGCTAGCGGAAGTGGAGGATGGCAGTTTCCAACCTTACAAGGATTCTCAAAAGCTATCAATGACGCGACAGCTGCGGCAAATAATACAGCTGGGGTAGGAGGAAATGCTTCCGGCGGTGCGGCAGCCGCTGCGACAAACGCGTTGCGCGGATCGTCGTCCTCGGCTTCCGGCGGTGAAGTGCTAGGGACGCCAAAGTCGCCGTTATTCGTGCAGCATTTAGAACCAACGTTTCCAGCGCAAGTTTGGCGAACAATTCGCACGTTAGGCTTAGCTTTTGTGGTCTTGTCCGGAGTAGGAGCACTCATCGAGGATAAAGGAGGACCGGTCGGAAGATCGCTTCTAGGAAACTCAGATCAACCAAAACCTCAAAACCAGGACGAATTCATCGAAGAGAGCGACGGTAAAGGTGGTAAAATACGAAGGAAGAAGAAGACAACGTTTTCGGATGTAAAAGGCGTCGACGAGGCAAAGAATGAGCTGAAAGAAATCGTACACTATTTGAGAGATCCGAAAAAGTTTACTCGCTTGGGAGGAAAACTTCCAAAAGGTTTGCTCTTGGTCGGCCCGCCGGGGACAGGAAAGACTTTGCTCGCGAAAGCCGTCGCGGGCGAAGCGGACGTGCCGTTCTTTTACGTTTCCGGCTCTGAGTTTGAGGAGATGTTTGTTGGCGTCGGCGCTCGACGAGTGCGAGAACTATTTAAAGCGGCGAAGAAGCAAGCACCGTGTATTGTTTTTATCGACGAAATCGACGCGGTCGGTTCGCAGCGTTCTCCGAAAGATGCGCAGAACACTCGCATGACTTTGAATCAACTCTTAACGGAAATGGATGGATTTAATTCGTCCGACGTCCAAGGTATTGTTGTGCTTGCAGCGACAAACACGCCCGAGGCTTTGGATAAAGCGCTCGTTCGACCCGGGCGTTTCGATAGAACCGTCGCGGTGCCGAATCCAGACGTCGAAGGTCGCAAACAAATTTTGCAAGTGCACTCGAAAAATGTGAAGCTCGCGAAAGACGTAGACTTTGAAATCGTCGCGAGAGGGACGCCGGGCTTTTCTGGAGCAGATTTAGCAAACCTTGTGAACATTGCGGCGTTGAAGGCAGCTTTAGATGACGAGACGGAAGTGAAAAATAGCCATCTCGACCACGCAAAGGATCGCATTCTCATGGGCGCGGAGCGCAAGTCCGCAGTCATTACGGAAGAGAACAGAAAGCTCACCGCTTACCACGAAGGTGGTCACGCTTTAGTTGCCTTAAGAACGCAAGGTGCGAGGCCCGTGCATAAAGCGACCATTGTTCCGAGAGGCCATGCTTTAGGTATGGTGATGCAACTTCCAGATAAAGACGAGTTGAATCTCACTCGCAAACAGTTGATGGCTATGCTTGACGTCACCATGGGCGGACGAGTCGCGGAAGAGTTGATCTTTGGCAAAGATGAAATTACAACCGGCGCCTCGTCTGACTTGCAACAAGCGACACGATTGGCGAGGGAGATGATCACAAAGTACGGGTTTTCTCAAACTATTGGTTTAGCGAGTCAAGAGTATAATCAAAGCGGCTTATCCTCGGAAACGAGACAAAAAATAGAGGAAGAAGTGAAAGAAATGCTCGAAAGCGCGTACGTGCGCGCCAAGACGCTATTGCGAACGCACGAGAAAGAGCTGCACGCGATTGCAAAGTCGCTTTTGGATCGCGAAAGCTTAACTGGTGATGAACTGAAGGAAATTATCCTCGGCGCTGCTTCGGGAAAGAGTGTAAAAAATATCAACAACAACAACGCTTCCTCCGTCGCGTCTGCCGATATTAAAATAAAGGTAGACGGTGCCCGAGGCGTCAAAACCGCCGCCGTTAACTAGTCGTTTTCGTGTACAGTACTACTAATATACATAAATCTATTTTATATTCCAGGCATCTTAGCTTCGCCTGTATTCGCGTTAATATATTTCGAATCCCAATTTTCATCGCACGGCAAAATCCTCAAGCTTTGCCAGCAACCTTCGTATTTACTGAATGTGCGCTTCACCATGACAAAAGCCCAAAAAGTATCACTCCCAACTTTATCAGTTACTATGACTCTCACCAAAGTGCGCCCATCTTTCATTGAAATCTCGTCAAGAATCTCGTGCTTTCTATTGAATACGAACGCGTCAAAGTTTACCAAACACTTCCCAAGAAAATGATCAAAGTGATACATATCCGACGAGAAACCGAAATATCTCGAGCGATCCATGTTTCCCGATTCTACGCTGAACTCCCACATAACTTGTACGCCGTGGTCGGTTCTAGGATTATTCTTATCTTTCATCGATTCTAGTTGAATTTGAACCGCGTCTCGACACGTTTGCATTTGATGAGGAAAAAATAGGGGTCCTGGAACATTCTGTGGGTTCCGACAGACTCCGATACACTTGCTCCCATTTTCTTTCACTATCGCGTTTACACAGAAAGGGCACTCTTCGCTCGTAGGTTTAAACGCTCTTCTATCGATGGGTACTTCTAAGATTTGCTCCGCGCTTAGCATGGTGCCGGGTAAGTATCCTTCATTTGACGATGTTGATGAAGCTTTCACCACCCAGTTGAGTTTTACCTTCTTCGTCTTCTTTGAAGAAGTCAGATTTGGACGCGTTGACGACGACGATGATGTTACTAACGCTGCCGCTGCTGCAGTTAACGACGCCGACGACGACGCCGACGGCATTCTCCTTTCTTCCTTTCTTTCTTTCCGTGTGTGCGCGTGTTCGTACTTCAAAAGTTTAGTTTTTTTTTGCATTTTCTTTCTTTCTTTCGATATTTTCTCACACCGATTGCCATGCATGGCGCCATAATAATAAAATATATGTGAAAAAGGATGAAGAAGAAGAGAACGATAGCCATTGGATTCGAAGGGTCGGCGAACAAAATAGGCGTCGGCATAGTAACCAGCGATGGAACGATTTTGAGCAACAAACGGCGGTATTGCGCGCCTACGGGTAGTGGTTTTCTCCCGCGAGAAACCGCCAACCACCACAAAAAAGTGATTTTAGATTTAACCGAAGACGCTTTACGAGAAGCGTTTGATGATAATAATAATAATAATAATAATGAATCTCGCTCTTCATTTTCGTTGAAAGATTTCGGCGAGGAAATTGATGTGATTTGTTTCACCAAAGGACCTGGGATGGGGGCGTGCCTCATCGTCGTCGCGCTAGTCGTTCGAACGCTCAGTCAAATTTGGAAGAAACCAATCCAAACGGTGAACCACTGCATAGCGCACATCGAGATGGGAAGATTAGTAACGAAAGCTAAGAATCCAGTCGTTTTATACGCGAGCGGTGGGAACACACAAATCATCGCGTACAACGATAACAGGTACAGAATTTTTGGAGAAACTATAGATATAGCGGTAGGAAACGCGTTGGATAGATTCGCGAGGTGTTTAGAGCTTTCGAACGACCCGGCGCCGGGATATAACATCGAACAACTCGCGAAAGAAGGTAAAACCTTCGTGGAATTTCCATACAATTGTAAAGGTATGGATATAAACGTTGGTGGAATTCTAACCAACGCGGAAGAAAAAGTAGCCGCGATGAAAAGTAGTAATAATAGTAATGGTTATAGTAATACAGTCACGAAGGCTGACTTGGCGATGTCGTTTCAGGAAACTGTGTTTGCGATGTTGATCGAAGTGACGGAAAGAGCTATGGCGCATTGCGATGCGAACGATGTGCTCATCGTGGGGGGTGTTGGGTGTAATCTTCGTCTGCAGGAAATGATGGATATAATGGCTAAAGAGCGCGGAGGAAAGTTATATGCGACGGATGAACGATATTGCATCGACAACGGCGCCATGATTGCGTACACCGGCTTGATTGAATATTTAGCGAACGGAAGCGTGGGTGTTCCTTTAGAACAGACGACGTGCACGCAAAGGTTTAGAACGGACGAAGTGTATGTAAATTGGCGGCGAAACTCGGAAGAATTAGAGGAGGATGAGGATGAGGATGAGGAAAGAAAGAAGCGTCGAAGTTGTTAAAGTTTGTACGAAAAATTTTTTTATTCACCACCACCACCCCACATCCACGCTTGTTTTTGTTCGTGCGTTGTGGTCGCGAATTTGTGAAATTTTGATTGGCTCCCGAATTGTCACCCATCATCTCCAAAAGAGAAAAGGAGAAAAGAAGGAAAATTCTTCTCATCTCTTCATCACTTTTTTAGAAACACCAACTCTCGTTTCTTTCTTTCTCGCGAACGTAAGAACGATGATGAAGTTTACTAAATTCCTTCTGTTGGGGTTACTCATCGGCTTGTTTGCCGGTATTTCTGTCCCTTCGAGTGCGTAATGATATGATGTCGTAGTCTTTTTTTTATTCAATCATCATCTTTCGAGAGCGCGCCGCGTGTGATTTGGTCTCGGAAATTTGTTTCTCTCGCTTTCTTTCGATCAAATATAATTTTGGATTAGTAACTTCTTCTATCGGTGGTTAAAGTTAACTCGAGCCATCACTGACCGTTGTGTGTGTGTCGTCTCTTTTCACTTTCAACAACAGACTTTGGGAGCGATAACGCGCTCTCTGCTTCCTCTTCTTCTCTATTCGTAGAAGCTGCGGCGGCGGATGAGGCGGCATCGTCATCGGAAGAATTCCAAATTCCAACCTTCAAGGCGGGTGCTGAAGTCAACGAGTTTCAAGCCGAAGTTTCGCGCTTGATGGATATCATCATCAACTCTTTGTACTCCAACAAAGACATCTTCCTGAGAGAATTGATCTCTAACGGATCCGACGCTTTGGACAAGATTCGTTTCTTGTCCTTGACCGATGCCTCGCAATTGGGCGACGGAGATGCCGCTCAGCTCGACATTCGCATCAAAATCGACAAAGACCAAAAGCTTATTTCCATCCGCGATAAAGGGGTTGGGATGACCAAGCAAGAAATCAAGGACAACTTGGGTACGATTGCTAAATCTGGTACGTCAGCCTTCCTCGAGCAAATGCAAAAGGGTGGCGACATGTCTCTCATCGGTCAGTTTGGCGTTGGTTTCTACTCCGTGTACTTAGTCGCCGACTTTGTGGAAGTGCGCACCAAGTCGAACAGCGAAGACACGCAATGGATCTGGCAATCTAAAGCCGACGGTAACTTTGCCATTTCTGAAGATACCGATGGTGAAGCGATCGGCAGAGGCACGGAGATCAAGATTTATCTCAAAGAGGAAGCGCAAGAGTATTTGGACGAGGGCAAATTGAAGGACTTGGTCGAAAAGTACTCTGAATTTATCAACTTTCCGATTTACATGTGGGAATCTAAGGAAGAATCCGAAGAAGTTCCGATCGAAGACGACGATGAAGAAAAGTCCGACGAGGAGAAGGACGAAGAGGACGACGATGAGGACGACGATGAGGACGACGACGATGAGGACGACGACGACGACGATGAGGACGAGAAAGACGACAAACCAAAAACGAAAACGGTTACGAAAACCGTCTGGGACTGGGTCTTACTCAACGACTCTAAAGCTATCTGGCTCAGATCGTCTTCCGAAATTGAACCGGAAGAGTACTCCAAGTTTTACAAGGCGTTGTCGAAAGACAAGAGCGATCCGTTGACGTACTCCCACTTCAAAGCCGAAGGCGATGTTGAGTTCAAAGCTATTCTCTTCATTCCGGAAAGTGCCCCTCCGGATATGTACGATAACTACTACGGTAAAGCCTCCGCGTTAAAACTGTACGTGAGAAGAGTGTTCATTTCCGACGAATTCGACGAGCTTTTGCCGAAGTATCTCTCTTTTATTAAAGGGATCGTCGATTCCGATACGCTTCCGTTGAACGTTTCTCGCGAAACGTTGCAACAACACACTTCTTTGAAAACGATCAAGAAGAAGCTCGTCAGAAAAGCATTGGATATGATTCGTAAACTCGCTGAGGAAGGCAACGACTCCGAGGATGACGACAACGAGAACGAAGACGAAGAGGCCAAGGTTGTCGCGAACGAAAAGTACGAAAAGTTCTGGAAATCTTTCGGTAAAGCCATCAAATTAGGCATCATCGAAGATGCCTCGAACAGAACGCGATTAGCCAAGTTACTCCGCTTCTACACCTCTCAATCTCCGGACAAACTGGTCTCTTTGGAACAGTACGTCGAGAGAATGAAGGAAGGACAAAAGAGCATTTATTACGTCGCCGGCGAATCCCAAGAAGCCTTGGAGAAATCGCCGTTTCTCGAAAAACTCTTGTTGAAAGGATTTGAAGTTATTTACTTCACCGACCCGATTGACGAGTACACGATGCAAAACTTGACAGAATTCGATGAGTTCAAATTTTCCAACGCTTCCAAGGAAGACATGAAATTTGGGGACGCGGATGAAGGCGAGAAGAAGCAGTTCAAAAAGACGAAAGAACACTTCAAGCCGTTCACGAAATGGTGGAAGGATGCTCTTTTGACCTCGTACCCGGATTCAATCGAAAACGTGAAGATCTCGAACAGATTATCCACGACGCCATGCGTCGTGGTCACGAGCAAATACGGCTGGTCTGCCAACATGGAGCGCATCATGAGAGCGCAAGCGTTATCGGACGACTCGAGAGCGCAGTACATGAAGGGTAAGAAGACGTTGGAAATCAACTATAAACACCCGCTGGTTGCCGCTCTCAAGGAAAAGTACGAAGCTGATGGCGAAGATGAAACTTCCAAGAACTTGGCTGTCGTCATGTTCGAAACTGCGCTCATCGAATCTGGATTCGTCATCGACGACTCTAAATCCATGGCGTCGCGCGTCTTTGATTTGCTCAAGGACAAGATGGGCGTTGAGAAAGACGCACCGCTCTTGGATGAAATGGAGTTCCCCGATGAAGAGGAAGAAGTCGCCGAAGCCGAAGAATCTGCGCCGAAAGAAGATGAAGAATCTGCGCCGGCAGTGGAAGAAGAGGAAGCACCGAAAGATGAGCTCTAAGTTTTTAGCGAGAACGTTTTTTTTTAAATGTGAGTGCGCATTTATCACGATACATACAACTCATTTTTAATCATACGTACATTCCTACATAATTTCTTTGGTCGCTCATGAACTAATTTATCGAGTCTTTCCAAGAACTGCGCTCAAATACACCGTCGTCGAATCTAAAACCTGTTCTTGGAACGATTTCAACTGAACGCCGTTGCGTAAAACTGTCATAAATTTTGTGCTGTCCATGCTAATATCAGCAGGAGTTTTAACCACGGCAGCAGCGCTAGAAGACGTGGTTTTACTTTTCTCTGCAGGTTTCGCGCGCTTTTTGCTCGCTCTCATGGTGTTGCAAAATATGGTGACCATGTCGTAACGGCTCAAGCGCTCCGGTCCGCCCGCGTGATAAATGGGAGTGCTATCTGACGACCCACCTCCTTCCTCGAACAAAAACGCGGAAACATCGCGTTTACGTCGTAAACCTACGAAAATTTCAAAACAGTACACGATAGCCTCGGTCAAATCAATTCGCGATACTGGATTTCTAAATTCATCTGTCCAAAACTCCACCGCGTTTTCATCTTTAACTTCTTCCTTCTCTTCTCCTTCTGCACTTTGACCGCGCGTGTTTGGAGGGCACGTTTTTGCGATAAAATCTAAAAACAACGGCCTGTCGACGCGTCGATACGGCGGCTGTGGTCCCGTGATGACTGAACTACGTAATATGACGAGCGCGTTCTTATCGTAGTTTTCGAGTAAATACGATTCTGCGTACTTTTTCGAACGACCATATGCATTTATCGGCTCAAACGCCTTTTCGCGCGCGTCGTCTTCTCTGGTGTTGGAGTACGAACCGCAGAACACCTGATCCGTACTCATGTGGACGAGTAAAGGAACTCTCTCTTCGCTTCCCTTCCCGTATTTTCTCATAAGAGCTTCACATAAGTGTGTCGGGGCGTTTATTTTACGCGCTTTTTCTTCGTTTTCTTCGCATTGTTTCGGTTGCGAAAGCGCGGTGCAGTTGACGACCAGTTTCAAGTTTTTGTTGCCTTCGAGATACTCACCCTTGGACGCTTTCTCGACGCACTCTTCCACGCCTGCACCAGTTTCAAAGTCACACACGTGACAAACTAACCTTCGCTTGTGTTGTTCGTGAACGCTTTCCGGGAGTTTTGAGCTTTCCGACGAACACGTGTAGTGTACCGCGTTGATTTCCTTGTTCAAAGTCAGGAGACGTTCGATGAGAAACTGTCCGAGGTATCCGGACCCACCGGAAACGAGCACATTCATTCTTATTTTATCGCCCTCCTTTTTGTTTTGCTGCTGCTGCTGGAGAGTATTAAACCGCCGGTCCGGACGAACAAACAACCAAAAGAGGGAGAGAAGAGAGAAGGAGAGAGGGAGTGAACGAGAGAGAGCTCGTTGTCGCTGTTTCAAGCTGTTTGTTTATTTGTGTGGACAAAAGTAATATCAGCAACTGTCACACCCAAAACAAAACTTAAGTATCATCACATAAAATTCTCTTGTTGTGTTGTGAAATTATTCCATCTGCGCAACCACCACCATCAACGAGAACAACACGAATCGATAACTGAGCGTTGCGCGAATGTTTCCAATCGCTTCCGCGTCTTTTAAATGCATCGCGTCGACGCCATTTTCAGCGTCTTCTCTCCAACCAAGCCACAGCCAGAGACTTTTGAGTACACGACATTCTCCTCCCGTGGAAAGAAGAAGACAACATATCGCAGTTGTGAACGGGGCATCCGATGTTAATAACGTAACTGATGGTGGTACAAGCGACAGTCATCGTTCTTTCATCGAAAGAGATGCAAACAAGTCCGCTCGCGTGCTGCAAAACCAAAAACCATTGCGCTTCGGCTTCATAGGTTGCGGAGCGATGGCTGAAGCGATGGCGAGAGGATTCCTGGACTCCAAAGTCGTCCAAAGCGAATCTATCGCGTGCTACGGAGGAAAGAATCAAACAAGCAACGGTCGAGCGTCTCTGTTCAAGGAAGAGTTAGGCATCGAGAATATCGTCTCAAACGCCTCGGCAGTGTTGGACGAATCCGATATAATCTTCTTGTGCGTCAAACCAAATAAAATGTTGAGCATATTGGACGAGATTAAACCGAGGGTCAAACCGTGGCACGTGTTTGTATCTGTTGCCGCGGGTATTAAAACATCTGACATTGAAAAGCATTTAAATATTGGAACGAATGCGAAATCGAGCGAACGAGGACGCCAAGCTGATGGGAGCAATGGCAACTTAAAGTCTCGAGGTCTGTTCAATCTTGGCGGACGAAAGAAAGATAGCGATAGCACTAGCATGAAATCTTACGATTACGACGACGGCGATGATGACGACGACGACGACGACGAATATCAAAGTGATAAGATTATAGCGGCGGCACAACTCGAAGGCGAAGAAGTTTTTTACGAGGAAGATGCTGGGTTCAATGAAAGCAATGACAACAATAACAAAAGCGATAAGAAGGACAACGCAAACAACGACCTGCTGCCGACACCTTCGGTAGTCAGAGTTATGCCCAACACGCCGTGTTTTGTAAGAGAAGGCGCGATTGCGTGCTGTGGAGGGAAGACGGCGAGTCTAGCCACGGTGAAGATGATTTCATCATTATTTTCAAATCTTGGTTTATCGGTCATTGTAGAAGAAAGCCAGATGCACGCCGTCGTCGGCGTTTCTGGTTCTGGACCAGCGTATGTGTTTGCATTCATTGAAGCTTTGGCAGATGGGGCCGTCTTGAATGGTCTCCCTCGAAGTGTTGCGATGAAACTCGCCTGTCAGACTGTAATCGGCGCTGGAAAGCTTTGCCTCGAAACGCAGGTGCACCCGGGAGAGTTGAAAGATAGAGTGTGCTCGCCAGGAGGAACGACAATATCGGCGATGCGCCAGCTCGAAAAGAACAGATTCCGCTCTGCGGTAATTGAAGCCGTAACTGCTTCTGCGGAAAAAAGTAAACAAATGAAGAAAAACTAGAGCTTATTGATCAGCTTTGGTACGCATAATGAAAAACTGCTTTACACTTTCTGCGAAAGTACCCAATCTTCTATGTCTAATTTCGCCACGAATCCTAATTGCTTTTTCGCTTCGCACGTTGAAGCTAATGTGCCTATCAAATCGTTCTTCCTTTTGGCAACATGAGTTCTTTTCTTCTCATCTGGTTGTACTAATTCCGCTATTTCGTTTATCGTCTTTAATTTCCCGCTCCCAACGTTGAACACGTGTCCGTTTTGTTCTATCGAAGACTGCGCGGCTAATACAAAAGCTCGCGCAACGTCATCTACGTGTACAAAGTCTCTAAAATGATTCCCACTACCCTCGATCTTTAAATCTTCATTCGCTTTGAACTGCTTTAAAAACTTTCCAGTCACAACGCCGTCCAAACCTTCGCTCGGTTCGTTTGGACCAAACACCATAAACAAACGCAAGATTATCGTCGGAACGTGATAGCTCTCCGAATACAGCTTCACGATCGTTTCTCCCATGGCTTTTGTTGTAGCGTATGGAGAGGTTGACGCGGTTTTGTGCTGCAAAACATTGTATTTAGAATTCTCCTGGAAAGGAAGATTCCTCAAGTTGTTCCCATAAAACGTCGAAGACCCGGCGTAAACGAATTTCTGAACGCCTTTGAAACTTTTTCGCGCCTTGTGATGTTGAGGATGGTGCAGCCCCGAAGGTTGATTTTTTTTGTCGACGTATTTCGCGTTCGCGGATCCATCGCCACTATCAGACGACGCGTGCCGCGTTTGTACGATTGCTTTCAGAACATTCTCCGTGGCAAGGACGTTCTGCTCTATCGAAAACTGAACGAAATCCACGCCTTTCTTCAATGAAGGCAACACTTTTGATTGCGCAGCCAGATGGAAGACAACGAAAGGTTCGTGCTCTTCAATGGTTTTAAAAACTGTTTCGTAATCGCGACAATCACCGCGAACGAGCGTAGCCTTTTTAGCGAGGAAGCTTTCTTTGCCCGTCGACATGTTGTCCAAGACCACGACATCATAGCCGACGCGAAGTAACTCTTTCACTAAGCGGGAACCAATGAAGCCGGCACCGCCGGTAACTAACGCTTTCGTTTTCGCCACCGGTTTCGGCTCTTTCTCATACTGCTCGTGCGTGTATTCGCACGCGTCTTTCACTCGCTCTGCTGTTTCTCTCAGAGCATCTTCCCCGTCCTCGATGTAATTATCCATGTGATCGGTGTCCAGTAGACGGAAATATTCCTGTCCTTCTTTGAAACTCCCACTCCCAAACTTGCCAACGCTATTGCGCGTGACCTCTTGAAAGTTCCACGATTCCCGAACGATGAGCGAGGCAACCGTCAAAAGTGATAACGCTATCGCAAGTTTAGTCACGCGACCGTGACCAGACGGAATAGGTTTAAGAATATACTTATCATCCGCGCTGCTGCTGCTACTGGCGGCGGTGGTGTAAGTGATGTCGCCTTTGCTTAAACTTTGTCGCATTTTTCCTTATACCTAATTTTATTTTGCGACTGCTTTTATATCTATCTATCTATCAGTACGACACCAGAAGCATTGTTTTCTGAGAGAGAAAGGAACGTCGAAAATGATGAGGATTCGATCTTTATATATGCGTATATCCCGCTCTTCAATCAATGCGTCGCGAACTGGTCGCGTGTGCGCGATGCGTTGTTTCTTTTTTTTGTGAGGGGGGGTGGGTGAGGTGAAAAACTCA
>Ga0206131_10006214_pt1 | contig 12298 bp, 9 predicted proteins | sample Helgoland_Spring_FD_148636 | JGI IMG/M metagenome (GOLD analysis project Ga0206131, IMG submission 148636) | Pelagic subsurface seawater microbial communities from Kabeltonne, Helgoland, North Sea - Helgoland_Spring_Bloom_20160517_1 | ecosystem: Environmental > Aquatic > Marine > Epipelagic ... | reverse complement strand
CTTCTGTAAATCTTCCAGCTTTCAATTTATATAATTTTCCATTAAAAGTTCCCCATATATGCACACTGTTATATTTGTCAATACTAGCAGATATATCATCTAATTGTATATCGCCAGTTGAAATAACAGTAGAAGGAATACCATCAGCTTGAGAATAAAAATGTTCCAATTTATTGCTATATTTATACAATAATCCTACTATAATTATAACAATTACTAAAACAAACAATCCTATACATAATTTATTATCCATATGTTATTATTATAAGATAATAAAATAAAAAAAAATTTATGAATTATTGTCATAACTACACACATTGTCAAAAAATGATCGGAATATAAATTGTTCTTCTAATATTCCAGTACAATTTTCAATAAAAATTCTACTTTCTTTTAGTACTAATACTTTACCATACAAGTTATATGGTGAAATTAATACAACAGGTGATTCTTTAAGAGAAAATTGGGAGTTTCTTTCCTTATCAATAGTTATATAATTCATTTTTGCTAAATAATCTTTTTCAGTTTCTATAACTTCTATATTAAAATGTATTTGGGGATTACGCATTTGATATTTCCAATCATATTCTATTGAAAGATTAAATCCATTATATTTAAGACAACCATCATTTACAAATATCATATATTTATCTACAAATTTTGCATTCTCAATTACTCTTGAGAAATTAAGAATAGAACCATCAGCTAAATTTTGTAATGAAACTTTTTTTTTTAAATAAAAATCGTCAAATGATGTTCTATGCTTACTATTTTTTTTATTTATATTTGTTATTTGTTTGTTTAATGATACTATTTGTTCTTCATATTCTTTCATTTTTTCATCTGTATCAGGATCTGAATTATCAAAAGTTTTTTTTATCAATTCTTCTAATTGGGTTTTATATTTTTCATGAAATTTAGCATATATTTTGCTAGTTTCATTAATTTCATCACTTTTTAATCCTGTAGTTTCTTGTATTTTTAATGCATTTTTATCTAAATCACCTAAATATTTAATAAGTTCTTTTTTACTTAAAAGTCTTTCAGGGATGTATAAATCTCCTTCACATACATCATTATAAATTTTATCTTTTATATTACGCTTAATATCTAATAAATTGAGTTTTTTTAGAGAATAAAGTTCTTCTATTAATGTTTCATTATCAAATGAACTGTTTTCTAATTCATTGTTTAATTCTATTATTTCTGAAATAAAATCAATATCTGGCATAGAAAGTTCAAGAGCACCTGTTGGGATTAGTTCTTCACTATTATAATTTTCAATTAGTTCATTAATATAATTTGTATCTTCAACGTATTTTCTTGAAAAATAAAAGTTTTTAGCAGCATGTAATGTTTCAAAGAATGTTTGACTAATAGAATTATAATTTTTTAATTCTCCTACATTTTTAACTAGTAAATTATATTCTTCATCATTTTCGTCCTTTGTTAATGATAATTTGATAAAATTATCCAACATTGATTGTGATAATTTAAATTCTATCTGTACTGCGAAGAAAACACAATTTAAAGTTTCGTCGTCAGAAATCTGTAATGTGCAGAAGTCCTTTATCATATCATTAAAAGTTTTAGTTTTGATATCAGTAATAATATTGCTAGAAGTAGTAATACCATCAGTAAATTGTTCTGTTATTCCTGTATCTAATGTAGTTGTTGGTGGTTGTGTTGTTGGTGATTGTGTTGTTGGTGATTGTGTTGTTGTTGGTTGTGTTGTTGGTGATTGTGTTGTTGGTGATTGTGTTGTTGGTGATTGTGTTGTTGGTGATTGTGTTGTTGGTGGTTGTGTTGTTGGTGGTTGTGTTGTTGGTGATTGTGTTGTTGGTGGTTGTGTTGTTGGTGGTTGTGTTGTTGGTGATTGTGTTGTTGGTGGTTGTGTTGTTGGTGGTTGTGTAGTTGGTTCTATATAATCTTTAATTACATATTTATGAGTTTTGAATTCTTCAGATTCTTCAGATTCAGGTATGATTTTTTCGGCGTATAATCTATTAAAATTAATATTTCTACTAATAAGTAATTTTAAAAATTCCTGTATAAATTCATCATGGGACCCAGTGTTAAATTTAATTGTCCCACCTTTAGTAATTGGTGTATTTGTATTAAAAAATATTGTATAAATTTTTTCTTCACGGAAATTTGGTTTTTTTAAATTACATACTCTATTTTCATTGAAATTCTCTAGTTTAAAATTGTAAAGTCTATAGAATAATGAAAATAAGACTATAATAATTATTGCTATTAAAATATATGTAGTCTTCATACTCTTATTAAATTACTTAGATATTTTATTTAATAGTAAAATAAAAATTGATTTAAACATAACTGAAAATAAACAATAACATTCATAGTCTATGGCATCTAAACAAAAGTATCAAAAATATACACATCTAGAACACATTAAGAAACTTCCTGACACATATGTGGGTTCAATAGAGAAAACTACAGAAGAAATTTGGTTTTTTGACAATTCAAGTAATCGTATGAAAAAAGGACCTGTTTCTTTTGTTCCAGGAGAATTCAAAATTTTTGACGAAATTATAGTGAATGCACTTGACCAATACACTAGAACATGTGAATCAACTGATCCTAATACTATTCGTGTTAAAAACATTAGGGTGACATATGATGCTTCTTCAGGTGAAATTTCTGTTATGAATGATGGTGATGGTATTCCAGTTCAAAAGTTTGAATCGGAAGAAATATATATTCCTGAAATGATTTTTGGTTCTCTTCTTACTAGTTCTAACTATACAGAAGGAGAAAAGAAACATGTTGGTGGAAAGAATGGATATGGTGCTAAACTTACCAACATTTTTTCAAAGAAGTTTTCTGTAGAAACAATTGACCACTATTCTAAAAAATCTTTCAGTATTACTTTTTCAGATAATATGAGTTCTAAAACTAAACCTGAAATTAAAACTTGTAGGAACAAACCAATGACAAAAATCACATACATCCCCGACTACAACCTACTTGGAGGACAAAGTGGGCTTTCAACCGATATGATTAAAATTATTGAGAAGAGAACATTTGATATGGCGGCTTGCACCGATGACAAAACAAGCGTATTCTTGAATGACACTAAGGTTGAATACAAAAATTTTGAGAAATATACCCAAATGTATCTTGGTGATAAATCAGAAACTCCTAGAGTATTTGAGGCTCCCAATGAACGATGGAGTATTGTTGCGGCACTTAATCCACATATTAACTTTGAACATATTTCATTTGTAAATGGAATCAATACCTATCAGGGTGGAAAACATGTAGAATATATTTCTAATCAAATTTGTAAGAAAGTATCGGCACTCATTAAAAAGAAGAAGAAAATTGATGTTAAACCAGTTTTTATCAAAGAGAATCTAATGTTGTTTGTAAAGAGTGTTATTGATAATCCAAGTTTTAATAGTCAGACCAAAGAAACACTTACAACAAATGCCTCCAAGTTTGGAAGCAAGTGCGAACTTTCAGATAAATTCATTGAAGGTGTTCTTAAGTGTGGTATTATGGAAAAGGCATTGGCACTTAATCAATTGAAAGAACAAAAGGATATGAAAAAGGGTGATGGTAAAAAGCAGAACAAGATTAGAGGAGTTCCAAAATTGGAAGATGCAAATTGGGCAGGAACAGCAAAATCTAGTCAGTGTTGTCTTATTCTCACCGAAGGAGACTCGGCAAAAACAATGGCTATGACTGGTTTGGGAATCATTGGAAGAGATAAGTATGGTATCTTTCCATTGAAGGGAAAACTTATGAATGTAAGAGACTTGAAAAATATTAAAAAACTTCTAGAAAATGAAGAAATTAATAATATAAAAAAAATTATTGGACTTCAGGCTAACAAAGAATACACAAGCATTGATGAACTGAGATATGGTCAGATTATGGTTTTGACGGATCAGGATGAAGATGGTTCTCATATTAAGGGACTACTTTTTAACCTCTTTCAAACACTTTGGCCTAGTCTCTTTAGTCGTCCTGGATTTCTACTTGGAATGCTAACACCTATTGTTAAAGCTAAGAAGGGTAAATCTTCTTTGGATTTCTATTCTTTAAAGGATTTTAATACTTGGAATGAAACATCGGGAAGTGGATACACATGTAAATACTATAAAGGACTTGGTACTAGTACTCCAGCAGAAGCAAAGGAATATTTCAAGAATCTGAAAACAGTAGTATATGAAGGAGAGACCAATGAAGCAACTGAAGCAATTAATCTAGCATTTGGAAAGACACCAAATTCGGCTGATCAGAGAAAAGATTGGTTGAAGAATTATGATTCAAATTATACTCTAGACTATAACAAGAAACATGTTCCTGTTCATGATTTTGTTCATAGGGACCTAATTCACTTTTCAAATTCAGATAACATTCGTTCCATAGCAAGTGGAATTGATGGTTTTAAACCTTCGCAAAGAAAGGTGCTTTTTGGGTGTTTGAAAAGGAAGTTGTATTCAGAAATCAGGGTAGCACAATTGGCAGGATACATTAGCGAACATTGTGCATATCATCATGGTGAAGCTTCGCTACAGAAAACTATTATCAAAATGGCTCAGCGTTATGTTGGTTCAAACAACATGGAACTACTTGAACCAATTGGTCAATTTGGATCTCGTATTCTTGGTGGAGAAGATAGTGCGCAACCTAGGTACATTCATACACATCTTTCAAGCAATGTAGAAACTCTATTTAATCCTCTGGATGAGAATGTGTATGAATACAACTATGACGATACTCTTCGTGTTGAACCTAAATATTACATCCCACTATTGCCAATGATTCTTATTAATGGATGTAATGGAATTGGAACTGGTTGGAGTAGCGATATTCCTCAGTATAATTATCTTGATATTGTAAGGAATATTAGGGATTATATTAAAAATCCTACTTGTGAATTAACTAAATTGACACCATTTTATAGAGGTTTTACTGGAAGTATTCTTAAAATTGATGATACACACTTTATTTCTAGAGGTATTTTTGAAAAGACAAAGAAACATCAAATTAGGATTACTGAACTTCCTATAGGTTTATGGACAGAAAAATTCAAAGAACATATTGAATCTCTTATTTTTGATACTAAGGCGCCTCCAGCAAAGATTAAGAAGCAATTTATTAGAAATTACACCAGTTATTCAACAGATACTGATATTGATTTCTATATAGATATTGAAGACTCTAAAATTAATGCCATGATTGAGAAGAAGGATGAAAATGGTATTACTGAATTGGAAAAAGCCCTGAACTTGATTTCAAAAATTAGCACAAACAATATGAACTACTATAATCGTGATTCAGTAATCACTAATGTAAATGACCCCAATAAAATACTTAAGGAATTTTGTGAGGTTAAATTGCAATGCTATAAGGATAGAAGAGAATATCAAATTAATAGTCTTAACCGAGACATTGAAAATATTAGTGTAAAAATGCGATTTATTCTTGAATTTATTAGTGGAGAAATTCAAATTAGTAAAAAGAAAAAGAGTGAAATTATCGAACAATTGAAAGCTAGAGGTTATCCAGTATCTCCATCAGAAAACGATTATATGTATCTTCTTCGGATGCCCATCTATAATTTGACATATGAAAAAATACAGGAACTGCTTGAGAAGAAGGGTAATTTGGAGCAAGATCTAGCATTTTTGGAATCAACGCATCCTTGTGAAATGTGGGTTAATGAACTCGATAAACTATCGCCTGTTAAAGTGAAAATTATGAAAAAAAAAGCAGTATTTAAGAAATAAATGTAAAAAAATAATAGATACTAATAGATAATGTATAGTAGTTACAACTCAGATATGATGTCTAGTGGAGGAGACACTGACACTGATAGCGACTCAAATAATAATAATAATAATAATTGTGGAGAAATTATAGATATGAATGACCTTGAAAATATAAGAGTAAAGAACAATATTCCAATTATAATGAATCAAGATAAATTAGATACTATAGGTGAAATTTTTTTTATTAGTGTAGATAGTAAAGATCGTTTTTTCCAAAGTGGGAATACTACCTTTGATTATAATATTAATTCATTAGGAAAAGTTTATAAAAATGTTGCCGATTTTTCTATAGAAGGAATTGTAATACCTAATTTATATTTAGACCCTTTAAAAGTTCATGGACTTCATACAAACAGTATTATATCTACAAGTAATGCAGCAAATAGTAATGTTATAAGAACAAGAAGAATATCGGATTTAAATTATATTACACTTAAAATAAGTAATTTGTCGGGTAATACTGATGGTTCAAATAACAATATTAGAAAGTCATCAGGTGTATTAGTATTAGATAGAAGTCTTGATACCTCAAATAGTACTGGAACTTATGTAAAAAATGACGGAGATGCTAATTTTATTGAAATAGGCAATAAGTCTAATTCTACATTGGCTGGCATGGATACTAATAATTTAGTTTTTAAACCTATGGAATCATTAAAATTTGAATTTCAAGTTCCAATAGCATCTTTATTTGACTTAAAATTTACAATTTGCGACCCATATGGAAATACATTATCGCTATTAAATGATTACCTTACTATCGACTATATAACTTTAGATAATAATAAATTAGTAATACGAACCAATGAATATTTTTCACCAGATGAGTATAAAGTAGGAGACCACATTTCTGTGTCTAATCTTGTAATAAATACCCCTATTTTAGAAGTTGATAATAATGGATTAGTGCAGTTTTTACAATCCACCATTAAAACACACCCAATCCTTGCTCTTGGAGAAAAAACTACAGATAATGTTAATCCAGATCCATTAAATTCAAGCAATTTATTCAATGTAATTTATACTGGAATAGATTATACATTAAATAAATCTACTGGTGTAATTTCTACAAATGATTTTTCAATAGGTGCTAATGTTGTAAGATTAACAAGTGGAAATCTGATAAATAATAATCTTCAAAATAGTATTTTTATGAATATTAATAGTAAAAGAAACACTAGTGATTTCCTAAAAACAAGAATGATTTAATCCTAATGATTTAAATTTAAAATTTTTTTATATTAAAATTATATATTATGTCAGATTTTACACAACAAAAATACGTAGGAAGGGTCGATGTATCAGACTATAAAAATGGCAGACCATTTCATCTTCATCAAGACCATGGTGTAGGACAAAATAGTGATTTTAGAAATACTCTTCACCACTATCATGAAGAAACCGCAGTTAGTAAATATTTTTTTTCAAGAGATAATATAGACTTGCTACAAAAAGCAACAGTATTTAATGTTAATAAAAAATTAATTAGTGAAAATATAGATGTTCAGATAGGAAAACAATCGGAAGACAATCTTCATGTTGTAATGCGAGCTATTTATTTACAGGAAGCATGCAATAATGATTGTAAATTAAAAGAGCAAATTAAAAAATTAAATGGTAAAGTATTGGAATTTGTAATACCCAATGTAGTTACTAATGTAAGACAGTATGCAGGCTATTTAAGAGATATAAGTAATCCAGTTCCAACTATGGCTAGACCAATTGATGTCAGTAGTAGAAAGAATAATTCTGAGATGCAACCTGATGTAGGATTTGTTTGCTTCTCCGATAAGTAATTTTTTTATTTTTTATATTTAATATTATTAGTATAATGACTAGTAAAACCTTTTCTGATAATACTACCAAAATATGGAATTATGGTCTATCATTTATTTCAATATTAAATATTTTATTTCTTGTAGTTTATTTTTTAAATGAAAAGAAAATGTCCAACTTTAATTTATTCTTATTTATATTAGTAATAAATTATACATTAGCAGGTGCATTTAGAAGTATAAGACCAGTAGTTGAAGGAGAAAGAATATGTCTTTTTAAAAGTAATATTTCAGTTCCATTAGTTACAAGAAGTGTAGCAACTATAGCAGAATTATCCTACATAACATTACTAGTATTAGTATTTAATGGAATAATAAAAAAGGTAATGAAAGTATATCCAAAAAATAAGATTCTTCCAGTACTTCTTCTTGTGAATTTTTTACTTATTGGATTTAATGCCTTAGCACAATTTTCGTGTTGGGTAGGAACAATAACAACCGATAGAATTTGGAATGCTGTTGAAGAAAGTATATGGGCAGGTTCAGGAATAGTAGTTTTATTTATAGCACTTTATCTATTTTGTCTAGTTTCAGGTAATTCTGGGGACAAAACAATAGATATGATAAAATCCTTTTTACCAGTTGTAATAATAATTTCACTTATTTATATAGGCTTTATGATACTTGTTGATGTACCAATGTATATAAAAAAGGCGAAAAATGAAAAACATATAAAAAAACGCGATGTAGAAACAGGAATTAATGAGTTAAAATCTTGTTCTGCTGTGACCCAAAAGATGGAATTTTGGCGTCATGAAATTCCATGGTTATCAGGATATTTTACATTTGGAGTATGGAGTAGTATAGCACTTTTTATTTGGAACAAACGCTTTTTAAAACTCGGTTAAGTAAGAGTATAATTATAACTAAGCAAATAAAGAAAATTGTAATTTCATATTTTAAATAGGGATAATATTCAAATATTCCCCTCCAAAATCTATGCATTCTATATTTAATTCCATTATTATTACCTCCTGGATATGATTTAAAATAGGTTATATTATTTTTATCTTCTTCTGATTCCCAACCAGTAAATGGGAAATTATAAAATATACGTTTTTCAATATCTATTTTTGTATTAAATTCATCTTCAAAATTATAGATACAATAATTTAATGCTTCTTGATCATCTTTTGTATCTAAGTTAAGCATTTTTGAAGTTATTTTTTCTAATTTTCCTGCGTATCCCATATACATCCCCGCATTTGCTATAATAGGATAATCTCCAAATATCTTTTTACTAATAAATTTAAGTGATGGGTCTTTCGAAACTAATAGGTCGCATTTATAGTTTTTAAATTCATCAATAAGACCTTCTATATTTTTGTTAATTATGGTATCAAATCCATCAAGAAAAACTATAATTGTATCTTCTTCTTGTGTCTTAGCATATTCATTAATGGCCTTAATCTTATCCATAAATCCATTCCATTTTTCACCCATTCCTAAAACTGTAATATCTACACTATAATTATTATTAACTAATTTATCAAACATACCTGCCTGATGTGTGGCATAGGTGACAAATTTAATGTTGTCTGGCATATAAATTAATAAAACAAAATTATTCCTTATTATTTCCTTATTAATAATTCTAATAATTCTAATAATTCTAATTTATTGGACAATCATTATAATCTTTCTTAGGATTATCGATTACAACATAATCAACTTTATGACTAGGAATATTAATCTGACTTCCAAAGTTATAATATAAAAATCTCTTTAATCTTCTACCACTATTAACAACACCATATTCTTTTAAAAAATTATTTCTGGGACTAAATTTATTGGTTTCTAACCCATTTTGAATAGAAGTAATTCCTTTACTAATATCAGATTCATCATTGAAGAAAGCACCAGTTTCATGATTTACATATTTCCAACCACCTAAGATATTTTGATTTACTAATACTGGAATATCTGATAAGAGAGCCTCCGTTAATACTCTAGGACTAGCATCTGCCTTATTAGGAACAAATAGGAACTTAGCTTTTCTATAACATTCCTGCATTTCAGAGTAATTCAACATATTAGTTGTATCCATCAATTTATGACACATACCATCAATTTCACAATCTTTTCTTCCTATTAATAATCCTTTAAGTTTAAATTTTTGACACATTACTTTTAAACAACGTTTAGCTAAATCCCAATTTTTATTATATGTAGCCCAATCATCACATTTATCTTTTTTTTGGTCTTGTTTTAAACAAATATACACAAAATCATATACTTTTTCTACACTAGTATCTGGTTTCATTACATTACAATCCATAAAATCAGATTCACTAATTAAAGCAGTTGGAATATGAGAAGGAAAGTAATTTAATGGGTCTTTAAATCCGTGAATCCACCCCTTGCATATCTCCTTGTATTTATATTTTTTATAGTTTTCTGTAAAATTATCAAAAGGATTACTAACAACATTTGGAAATTCAAGATAACTAGATACTCCTATGACTACACAAGAATCTTTTATTTTAAGATATTCATTATAATGATCGTCTCCACTAAATGGTTTTGATATTCCTATAACGTTTAATCGGTTACCATAATTATCATAAAAATTTACTAATGGTCTTTTAACATCTGGTATTTCAGGACTTCCTTGATTATCTTTCTCACCACTAAATCCTTCAATTGTGTTTATACTAAACGGAAAATAAAATAATTTTTTTATTAATAGAGTTAAAAATATAAGAACTGCTAGAATAAAAATATTTTTCAACATTCTAATTATTATAATACAAGAATAAAATAATTATTATAATACAAGAATAAAATATTTATTAATAATATATAATATATAATGAATACTTTAGTTCAAAATTTATTAGTAGCACTTTTTGCCGTAAATGCCTTATTCTGGGGATTAATGCCACACAAAGTTCATTGCGAATTAGTTTCTACATTTTCAAAAACCTGCCCCCCACATAGCGTTCATCTTGTAATGGGACTTGTAGCTTTCCTTTTAGCTGTTCTTGTAGCTCAATGGGACTATTTCACTAAAAAATAAATTTTCTCATTAATTAATAACAAATGAAATTATCTAATAACGTAAAAGCTTTTTTATTAGGAGTTGTCGCTTTCTTAGCACTAGATGCAGTCTATTTAGGTTCAACAAGTAATATGTGGAATCAATTATTAGTTCGAATTTCAGGCGAAAAAATACAAATGAGAATAGGATACGCAGTTGCATGCTATGCTCTTATAGTTTTTTCTTGGTATTATTTTATTTATTTACAATACCGAGAACACAAAAATATAAAAAAATCAGTAATTACAGCGGCCATATTAGGTTTCTGTATTTATGGGATTTATGAATTAACCAACGCCGCCATTATGAGAAAGTGGGAACTTAAGTTTGTTGTTATGGACACCACTTGGGGAAGTATTCTCTATAGTTTGGTCACCTACTTCACTCTCAGTCTTTTGAATTAATTTTTTTTCTCTATCTTCACACTTACTAGTATTGGTAGTATTATCATCATCCGATTCATATATAAATAATTCTGACATTTATTATTTATTAATAATCATTTCTTTAATTAATTTTTTTTACAATTTTTCCAAGGAGCACAACTACTTCTCATTGTGAAACCTCGAACTGGTCCATTAATGCATCTTTTTTTAGTGAATCTTCTACCTTTAATTTTAAAAATTTTATTGTCTCCAGTTCTTGTACAAGTCACTGTTTTTTTTCCTGATTTACAGCAATTAATTACGCGAGCGCCAGTCTTAGAAGTCTTAGTCTTAGAAGTCTTAGTCTTATTAGGTAATTTAATCTTTTTAACTCCATATTCGTCTAAAACGTGTTTGTCTATCTTATAACTATTTCTTTTTAATAGGACACTTCCTAATCTAGCATAAGCCCAACTATGAGCAGTTTGATTTGGTCTTGAACCGCCGCTGTAATATGCTCCCATTCCTTTTTTTATGATTTTTTTTAATGCTCCAACAGGAACACCCGTTGCCTTTTCCACAGCTTTTAAATCATTAATCATTACACCATATTTCTTTTCAAAATCAACTACATGTCTTGATTTTTTACTTTTAAAAGATTTAAGAGGTGGTCTAGGAACATAAACTCCTTTTTTATATCCCTTTCTTGATTTTTTTAAAGCATTTAGTTGTCGTTTCTTATCTTCTCGCGAAAGTCCAGCCAAATATTGTTTTGGAATTTTATAGTTCATTTAGTATTAGTATTAGTATTAGTATTAATATAGAAATTTAATGTAATTTAAATTGTTTTAAATGTGACCTTTTATGTTTATCTCTACAAATTTTACCATACATACATCTGCGTCCTTCCAATACTTCTATTAACCAAACTGGAATATTTAGTCCTTGATGTTGTTTAATATCACTAAAATTAACTATATCTCCAGTCTGTAATTGCCATAAATCTTTTATTATTCTTTTTTGTTTTTTTAATGGAAGTTCCATAAAATCTTTTTTAAGTTTTCCTAGTTTTCTTATTGATAAGTCTCCATTTTTTTTTGATATAGTATTTAAAAATAATTTATACTTTTTTGTAGATTTTATTACTGTTTTTTCAGTAGATGGTGACGCATTAAGTTCTTTAGATAATAATGCAAAAGCATCAAGTGGTTTTATTTCACTTGTCATTTCACTTGTCATTTCACTTGTCAT
>Ga0206131_10006207_pt1 | contig 12304 bp, 8 predicted proteins | sample Helgoland_Spring_FD_148636 | JGI IMG/M metagenome (GOLD analysis project Ga0206131, IMG submission 148636) | Pelagic subsurface seawater microbial communities from Kabeltonne, Helgoland, North Sea - Helgoland_Spring_Bloom_20160517_1 | ecosystem: Environmental > Aquatic > Marine > Epipelagic ... | reverse complement strand
CTCTTTTAAAAGTTTGTTAAGAGGCTCAATCGAAAGTAGTTTCTTTTGGTATTCTTTTTCAGAAACCCCATTTAATATCTCAAATTTTGACTCGTTGAAAAACCAAGTCACTAAATCATCATATGGACTATTGGCTCCTTGCTTTTCCAATTTTTCAATTTTAGGAAAATTCTTTTCAAAAAGAGTTTTAATAGCGCTGTCAATTAATTTATTTGCTACAAATTCAGCACCTTCTTGTTCTCCTTCATAAACTAGCTCTACTTTTCCCGTAATTGCGGGAACAATACTTGAAAAATCTGATAATCTTACGGTGGTCTTAGATTCATTATTTCTAAGTAAGCGCTGTTCAGCACTGCTTAGAAGATTTTCTAAAGCTGAAATACTAAGTCTTGCACTTACTCCACTTTTTTCATCAATATACTCACTCTGTCTTGCTTCGAAACTAATCTCTTCCAGCAAGTCTGCAGCAAAAGAAGGAAGATAAATATTTTCTTTTTGACTTAAAGTTGCTTTTATTTCTTGGTTAGTTATTTTTTTGGCTGTTTCAATATCTTTGGGATAATGGGTAAGAATCTGAGACCCTATTCTGTCTTTAAGCGGAGTTACAATACTTCCTCTATTGGTATAATCTTCCGGGTTAGCTGTAAAAATAAATTGCATATCTAACTCAAGCCTTAGTTTAAATCCTCTAATTTGAACATCACCTTCTTGAAGAATATTGAATAATGAAACTTGGATTCTAGCTTGTAAATCTGGCAACTCATTGATAACAAAAATGCATCTATTTGCTCTAGGGATCATACCATAGTGAATTACTCGGTCATCTGCATAGCTAAGTTTAAGATTGGCAGCTTTTATAGGGTCAATGTCTCCAATTAAATCTGCTACCGTAACATCAGGCGTAGCTAATTTTTCTGCAAATCTCTCAGAACGGTGTAGCCAAGAAATTGGTGTATCATCGCCCATCTTTTTGGTTAGCTCTATAGATGCTCTAGATATAGGAGCGATTGGGTCATCGTAAATTTCTGAACCTTCTACATAGGGAATATATTCGTCTAAGAGATTTACCATTAAACGTGCAATTCTTGTTTTTGCTTGTCCTCTTAGCCCAAGAAGATTAATATTATGTCTAGAAAGTATGGCGCGTTCTATTTCTGGAATAACACTTTTTTCGTAGCCATGAATACCTTGAAAAACATTGATTTTATTTTGAATATTATAAATTAGATTCTCTCTTAATTCATCCTTAATACTTTTTTGTTTGTATTTGGCTTTTTTAAGCTCTGCTAATATTTTAATTTTTTGATAATCCATTTTTTATTTTATTCTTTTTTTTCTGTTAGTCTCGTAATCTTCAAAAATCATCTCCCCAAGATTTTGTAGGCCAGTAAAGAAAGCCTTCCCTTTGTTGGCCTCGGTAAACTTTTTGACAAATTCCATCAAATATGGGTCTTGGGCAATCATAAATGTAGTGATTGGAATATGTAGTCTTCTTGCTTGCTGAGCCATTGCATAACATTGATTTGTTATATAAGGATCTAGACCATTACTGTTCTTATAATACCTTCCGTCTCTAAGCTTTAAACAACTTGGTTTTCCGTCTGTAATCATGAAAATTTGTTTATTGGTATTTCGTTTTCTTCTAAGCATGTCCATTGCTAAGCTTAAGCCTGCAACAGTATTGGTATGATAGGGACCAACTTTCAAATAAGGAAGATCTTTAATTGCAATGGGCCAAGCATCATTGCCAAAAACCAATATGTCAATACTGTCTTTTGGATACCTAGTTTTTATAAATTCAGATAAAGCCATTGCTACTTTTTTTGCAGGTGTAATTCTATCTTCACCATATAAAATCATGCTATGGCTAATGTCTACCATTAATACTGTACTCATTTGACTTTTATGGAAAGACTCTTCAATTACCAAGTCATTTTCACTAAGTTTAAAATCATTAATCCCATGGTTTATATGGGCATTTTTCAAAGATTCAGTTACTGAGATTTTTTCTATAGAATCTCCAAACTGAAAAGCTCTGAAATCACCAGTGTGTTCGTCTCCTTGGCCCTGTTTGTTGCTTTTATGGTTGCCAATTCCATTTTTTTTGATTTTACCAAATATTTGATTTAATGCTTGTTGACGTATTGCCTGCTCTGTTTTGGCAGTTAAAGAAATATTTCCATCGCCATTACTGTCAATTTCTTCTTTTATGTAACCCTTTTCTTTAAGATCTTCAATAAAATCTTCAATGGTATAATCTTCATTGGTAAGACTGTACTCTTTATCTAATTCTTTTAGCCAGTTGATGGCCTCGTCAAAGTCTCCCGATGTATGGGTAATTAGTTCCTTGAAAATATCAAAAAGCCTATCAAATGGAGATTGACTTTGTGCCTCAAATTTTTTAAATGTAAACCCTTCTTTGCTTTTCATTATTTATTACTTATAAAACTATAATTTATTAGTTTATTCACACCAATTTTATGATTTTTTAAGGAATTAGTTTAGATAGATTTAGTTTTTAATGTTAGTGAACAATTTTCAAAAGTTGAGTAATGTTTTTATTTATTGCTATAAAGTGTTAGTATTTCTTAGAAAACCCTTACAGTTTTGAAATTGAATTATAATTATAAGATGAATAATTAATTTTCTATTTTACATATTCTTTCTTAAATTAACACTTTCTTAAATTAATTTTAAAACTTTGTTTAGAAGTCAAATATTTTTCTTATTTCTAATAATAAATATTAGTCTTTTTTCACAGGGCATAAAAAGTATAAATGAAATTAATCAAGATTTTAAAGTTTTTTTTGTAAGTGATTCTAACAAATTAAACCCTTTAAAATTTTCAGTTCAAATTGGAGAGTTTAATAAGCTTATTGATTCAGAAAATCCAATTTCAAAATATCCTTTACTTTATTTTAAAAAAAAAAATAGTTACAAATATTTTGTTGGAAACTATTATAATTATTCAAGTGCTAAAATGATGAGAGAATTGTTAATCCAAGACGGATTAGACGAAGCATTTATAATTTGTTTTGGATTCATGGATATATCAATGAGCACAGTAAATACTATTAAATTAGAAGATGCGTCAGATATGGATTTAGCTCAAGATAAAGAGACTAATCTTCAAGAAAAAGTGGCTTCTGTTCAAGAAAGAGGGACTAATGTACAAAGGGGGGAGAGTAATATTCAAGAAAAAGTGGCTTCTGTTCAAGAAAGAGGGACTAATGTACAAGTTGGGGAGAGTAATGTTCAAGAAAAAGTGGCTTCTGTTCAAGAAAGAGGGACTAATGTACAAGTTGGGGAGAGTAATGTTCAAGAAAAAGTGGCTTCTGTTCAAGAAAGAGGGACTAATGTACAAGTTGGGGAGAGTAATGTTCAAGGGAGAGTAACTAAAGATCTTAGCTCAAATTCTAAAAGAGAAATTAAAGTTAATTCACAGAAAATCAGGATTGCTAATAAAGTGGGTCAAGATTTTCAAGTTTTTTCTTTAAGTGATTCTAATAAATTGAATTCACCTAAATTTTCGATACAAATAGGGGTTTTTAAGGATCTAATAGGTTTAGAAAATCCAATTTCAAAATACCAACCCTTATTTTACTTTCAAGATGAAAATAGTTATAAATATTTTGTAGGTAATTTTGAAAATCTTTCAAGCGCTATCAGCACAAAAAAACTTTTAGTTCTGGATGGGTTAATCGATCCTCCTATTGTTTGTTTTGATGCCCAAAAAGGAAGTTCAAACAAGAACTCAAAAAAGCAATCAGAGACATTGGTTTATAGTTTAGGGAATGAGCAAGAGGCTAATGAAAATATAAAGAAGCAGGGTAGTGTTGAGAATGATAAATTAAATGGAACAGAGAAAAGTTTTCTAGATACATCTTCTGACATTAAAGAAAAAATCAAAAAATTTAGAAGTCTGACTAACCCATCTGATCCAGAACAATATACTCAAAACATCACCTATTTAGACCCAGCTTTAAGGATTTCAGAAGTTTCAGATTCATCTGAGTTTAAAGAAGTTTTTTACACAATTCAATTAGGGGCGTACTCAAAACCTTTGAGACCTCCAAACTATATTTTTAAGTTTGATCTTTTTATGTCAGAACACAATTCTTTATTTAAATATTACAATGGTAATTTTAAAACACTTGATGAAGCTAGAAAACAGAGAGATATTTACCGATTATCTGGTCTTTATGACGCTTTTATTGTTGCTTATGGCAAAAAGTAAATATTTAGTTCAAATATTAATTAGACTTATTCAATTTGTATAAATATATGTTGTCATGAAAAAAATTTTAGTTTTATTTTTACTCTTTTCTAGTTCTATACTATGTAATACTAAAGCACAACAAATTGATAAAAAGTTAGATTCATTAATTGAAGTTTGGAACAATAAATACAACGAAGATACAGCAAGGTTTATTGCAATTAATGACTTTATTTGGACCTATAGAAATATAGATGCTGACTCTTGTTTTCATTATATAGATCTAATGTTTAATGAAGCAAGCTTAAAAAACAATGACAAATTTATAGCTCGTTCTTGGAGTCTTAGAGGAACTTTATGTAGAGCTACAAATAATGAAAAAAATGCTTTGTTATATTATCAAAAAGCTTCAGAAATCTACAAAAGCTACAGTGATTTAAGAGGAATTGCAAGTCAAAATAATAATATTGCCCTATTGTATCAATCAAATGAGATGAATGATGAGGCGTTAAAAATTTTTATTGAAAATAAAAATATTGCCCTAAACATGGACAATAAAGGATTGCTTGAAGTTTCACTTTTAAATATTGGTCAAACTTATTTTAATAAAAACCAATATGATTCTGCATTAACTTATTTAGACCAAGCAATAGTGCTTTGTAACGAATTAAAAACTGATATGTATGTCAAACATAAGTTTTGGGGCTTTTTATTTAAAGGACACATTTTTAAAAATCAAAAAAATAAAGTTCAAGCAATTAAAACCTATGAAAAGTGTATCGCTATTGCTCACTCTCTAAATGATTTAGATGGGCTAAGTTCTGTATATAGTTCTTTAGGAAGTTTATTTTTTGAACATAGAGAGTATGAACTTTCACTACAAAACTATTTAAAAGCCCAAAAATTTCAAAAAGAGCTTTCTGGTCATACCAATCAAATGACTTTATACATGATTTATAAAAATTATAAAAACCTTAATCAATCTTTGATGGCCCTTGAAAATATTGACAAGTATTTATCTGTAAAAGACTCTGTTGAGGGTATGAAGTCAAATAATGAACTTTTAAAACTTAAACTAGATAAAGAATTTACTTTACTCCAAGAGATAGACAGCATCAAACATGCCAATGAAATTGTTCTCAACAAAGCAGAAATAGAGTCAGGAAAACAAAGAAGAAATGGATTAATCATAATTGTAATAATTGTACTTCTTTCTTTAGTTTTTCTATACAGTCAATTTAATAAAACAAGAAAACAAAAATCTGTTATTGAAAGCAAGCAAAAAGAAATTAAAGACAGTATTTCATATGCTAAAAAAATTCAAGATGCTATTATGACCTCTAGTATATATATAGAAGATGTAATTCCTAAAAGTTTTATTTTCTTTCAACCTAAAGACGTTGTTTCTGGAGATTTTTATTGGGTTTATAAATCTGCTAAAAATGAAATATTTATTGCAGTAGCTGATTGCACAGGGCATGGTGTCCCAGGTGCTTTTATGAGCATGATAGGTAATTCTCTACTCAATGAAATTATTATTGAAAAAAAAATAGAAAATCCAGCAGATGTGTTAAATTCTTTGAGAGAACAAATAATAAAATCTTTAAAACAAAATGATGAAGTATCAGAAACTAAAGATGGAATGGATATGTCACTTTGCAAATACAATCCTAAAACTAAAACAGTAGAATTTGCTGGGGCTTATAATTCTTTAATACATGTTTCGGAAGATGAATTGGTGACAATAAAAGGGGATAGTCAACCAGTTTCAGTTCACTATGCTAAAAGTAAATCCTTTACTAAAAAAGAAATTAAAGTTAAGAAAGGAGATATGCTTTACTTATCCTCAGATGGATTTCAAGATCAATTTGGAGGCCTTAAAGACAAGAAATATATGGCATTAAAATTTAAAAGTTTCCTTAAAAAAATAAGTGTAAACACCTCCCAAGAACAGCTTTCTTTATTAAAAGACGAGTTTAATAGCTGGAAGGGAGATAGTGAGCAAATAGATGATGTTTGTGTAATGGGAATAAGAATAACCTAATAAAATTGAAAAAACATAAAAGAAAATTATTAATTGTATTTATCTTTTGTTGTCTTATAGCATGTAGAAGAAGACCTCACGACTCAAGATTGCAAGGTGAGTGGACTACTACTCAAATAGAACAAGGAAGCGGAGCAGAAATTACAGCTTCAATTTTCTTTGTATATGATGGTGATATTTCCTATACAAGAGGCAATCTTTCTTGGTTTGGGAATTGGAATACTGACAGGGGTGTCTTAACAGTAAGTTTTGAAGATTCTACAATAAATGGTACTTATGATTACAAAGTAAAAAATCAGAATAAAAATACAACAGCTTCTAAGCCTTTTGATGAACTTGAACTAGCCCCAATTGAAATTAACGATTCTTTATTGGTTAATCAATTTTCAGGAACTTTTAATTCTATCTACTAAAGATAAATTAGTTTATAGAGTATTTAAAAAACCTCTTGTCCTCTTGTTTTCTAATTCTTTCAATCTTCAATCTTCCATTGTCATTTATAGTTCGAATCATAGAACTTCTTTTTGACTTTATAGAGTCAAAGCTTAAATGTGCAATCCCTAATAATTCATCTAACTCTTCTCTTTTAATAGTGGATCCTTTACTAACTAAAAGTCTTTTTTCAATTTCAAATGTGTTTTCGTCACCCGAATAACTATTTAAATTTATTTTTTTGATTAGTATAATAATTAAAATACTCAAAATTATAAATCCTATTGCATATGCTGAAATCTTATACATTCTACTTTCTAAGATTCTATCATGGTATAACTCTTTCATAGGAAAACTTTCATAAATACTTGATTCATTAATTATAACAGAGGATAACTCATTGCTAGAATTTCTATAAAAAAGTGTACTATCCTTTAAGTAAACATAAGAAGTGCCATCAATACAAGGAATATCTTTTAATAAATTAGTAAAGAGTCTTTCACCAGATTTTTTATCAAAAATAGCGTAGATACAATTTTCCAAACTGCTTTTCTCATAAATTATATATCGATTAGATTCGCCAATAATATTTTTATTTCCAAATGTAAGATCGGGGCTGTACATTGAACTAAATCCTCCAATTTCTGTAAATGAAAAAGTAGTCATATCAATTTCCCCAAATAAAAAATTAAATTTTTTAGATTGATTATGGCCATTTAGAGAAAGTAAGACGTTTAACTTATTATTTATCAACCATGAGGATATTATTTTACTTGCATCAAAAGGGTAATTTTTAATTTCTATTTTAAACCACTCTCTATTATTTATATTAAATTCTAAAAGTTTTGAACATGAAGCCCAAAGACCTTCCCCGCCAAATGAATATATTTTATTTTCATTATTGAATAAATATCTATTGAATGTACTTCCATGATAAATACCCTTACTTATTTTCTCAACACTAATAGTGCTGCCAAATTTTATTTTGAATAGGTGAAGAGTTCCGTTGGGATTAAAATATGCTATTGAATCGTTCTGAAATCTTAAGTTTTTAAAAAAATCTTCTTCTAAATTTCTTGTAACTGTAGGATCATTAAACTCTTTTAGCTTAAAGATCACCTCCTTTAAATCAATCTTTGGAGGATGTGTTTTTGAAAATCCTTGAAGGCTTAATACTAATAAGGAAAATATTATATAGTATCTCATCTGAGTTTCATTTTACATAATGTAGTAAATGTTTTTTAAATCAGTTTCGATTTGCCTCTAATTTGTAGATACATATGCATAAATTAGGTGAATTTACCTAAATTTACCTACTTTTAAGAGGTGATTTAAAAATTAACTTTTTCATAATTTTAAAATTTAATATTTAAAACCCCCAAAATGACCATTAAAAAAATACTTTTTTACACAATTTCTAAAAAATACTATTTTCTTAGATCCAATCAAATCTTCTCTAAAACAAAACGCTTATTAGAGCTGCCATCATCCAAAATATCTATTAAGATTTTGTTTTGCCCCTTTTAACTTCTCTGCCTAAAATATCTATGGTTTTTAATAGAATTTTCTCACGATAAATCTCCTTATTTATAACTTTTGTTGATGGATTATATAATAGTTCACAAGTATATTCTCCAGGGTTTTGCCCAGTTAAATTGGAGTACGTAATATATATATAACGGGTAATTTATATTAATTAATTGGTTAGAAGGCAAAACAAAATTTAGTCCAATATTTGTGTAATAATAAGAAGAAGTTCTTCCAGAAGGAGTAACGAGCCAATTCATTTGACCCTTTTGTACCGTATCACCAATGGCGTCTAAAGTATATTCTATAAAAGGGTAATGCGTATCCATATTATCAGCATTGTAAATTTCAAAAGTGATAGAGTCATTTTGAATAATAACATCAGCTACAGTCAATAAAGAACAGTTAACTAGACCCTGACTAAAACAAAAAAAAGGAACAAATAATTGCAAATAAAGTATCTTTTGGACAGCTCTTGACATAAAATAAATTTATAAAAAAAACTGTCTTTAAATTTTTTTATGTACACACGACGACTCAGTTCTCGAACTCTTTTACAAAGACCTCTATCAACTCTATAACTTAAAAAACACTCTTGAATCTGAGGGGTTAGATAATTATATTATTAACCATTGTAAAACTGATAAAATTAAACTACTGTCTTAAATTCTTAATTTTATTAAACATAATTTTTCATTAGTTTTAGTACAAATATTCTTAAAATAAAATTCATTGGCTAAGTCTTATGATTATATAATAATTGGTGCAGGTTCTGCGGGATGCGTCTTAGCAAATCGCTTGTCAAAAGACCCTAACAATTCTGTTTTATTATTGGAAGCAGGAGGTCCTGATTCTAATATAAATATTCATATTCCAGGAGCATATTTAAAGATTCATAAAAGCAAACAAGATTGGGGTTTTTGGTCTGAAGAACAAGTAAATGTTCTTAACAGAAAAATTTATTTGCCAAGAGGTAAAACTTTCGGGGGAAGTAGTTCTACCAATGCCATGGCATATGTCAGAGGAAATGCTGCAGATTATGATAGTTGGGCGGAATTAGGAAATTCTGGTTGGAGCTTCAAAGAGCTTCTACCATTTTTTAAACGCTCTGAAAATCACGCTCAATTTGAGGAGATGGACCCAGGTTATCACGGATCTAATGGGGAATTAAATGTAACCATCCCAACTGAGTTTCAGTCCCCTTATGTTAAGAGTTTTATTTTGGCTTGTTCTGCAAATGGGATTCCTAAAAATAAAGATTATAATGGGTCAAATCAGCAAGGTTGTAATGTTGTTCAGAGTACTATAAGAAATGGGAAACGAGATAGTGGAGCAACTGCCTTTTTAAAGCCTGTTTTAAATAGAAAAAATCTTACTGCAATTTCATTTGCTCAAGTCGAGAAAATTATTTTTGAGGATAAGAAAGCTATAGGTGTTGAGTATAGAAAAGGAAATAAATTAATTAAGGTAAATACTAAAAAAGAAATTATTATTTCTGCAGGAGCTTTTCAATCTCCACAGTTATTAATGCTCTCTGGAATTGGAGAAGCATTGGAACTAAATAAACATGGAATAAAAACTATTCATGAGCTAAAAGGAGTTGGAAAGAACTTACAAGATCATTTGTTTTTTCCTGTAAGCGCACAAAGTAAAACTCAAGATGGTATTAATCATTACATACCCTTATTAAAGCAGCTAAAAGCCGGCTGGAATTATTTTGTTAATAAAAAAGGAGTTTTTTGTACTGGCCCATTAGAAGGAATGGCCTTTTTCGATCTAAACCTTAAAGGTGATAATGTCAATTTTCAATTTCACTTTACTCCAATTTGGTTAGGGAATAAATATGGTTATGATGCTTATGACCTTTATGCATATCCAAGGACAGATGGGTTTACTATTTTACCTACATTATTACATCCAAAAAGTAGAGGAACTGTTAGTCTATTTTCAGCTGATCCAAAAGCAGCTCCAAAAATTCAACCAAACTTTTTAGCAGAAAAAGAAGACCTTGATAACCTTGTTAAGGGAGCTAAATTAGCTTTTAAGATTATGGAAGATAATTCACTTAAAAAACATACAAAAGCTAATGGGCTTCCTCATAATCGATCATCAAATGATCTGATTGTTGAACATATAAAAAAAACTTTAGAAACTGTTTATCATCCTGTTGGGACTTGTAAAATGGGTGACGATTCAATGGCTGTTGTTGATTCTAGATTAAAAGTACATGGTATTAAGAACCTTCGTGTTGTGGATGCATCTATTATGCCTAAAATTGTTTCTGGAAATACCAATGCTCCGGTGTATATGATTGCTGAAAAAGCTGCTGACATGATTTTAAATATTGAGAGTTAGGTTTTCACATTAATACATAAAGACAATTTTTTAATCTTTATTTAGAGCCCAAATTCTTGCATTAAAAAACATATAACCAATTTACAGAAACTACAAAAATGTTAGTTTTTTAAACTCTTTTTTCTAACTTAACTTTTTCTTTAATCGATTAAAGCTTACAAAATGAAGAGATTGCAAAGATATCCTAATAAAGGCTTTATCGGTGGAGTTTGTTATGGTTTGGGAGAACATACTAATATTGACCCTATTCTTTGGAGAATATTAGCAATTTTTGGAGGTTTTCTGCCTGTCTATTTGGTTTTGTGGATTTTCTTGAAAAAAGGGTAAACAAAATAAAGGTAGTTCATGATTTAAGTAATATTTCCAATTTTGAAGAATGAAATAAGAATAATTCTTACAAAAAAAACCTATTCTGTTAAGGAGGCTAATTATGAGCTCAAAACTACTCAATTCTCTATCTCTTTTGCCAATAATAACATCAACTCTATAACTTAAAAAACACCATTGAAGCAGAGGGAGATTAATCCTAAATTTCTTTTAATTCTAAAAATCCAATTAAGAATTAAATACTTTGTCTTAACTATGTTATTACTGCTATCAAATACTTGTATGATTTAAGTCCCTTCAGCACTAATTGTAGATACATTCTTATAAGACTAGTGAACCTATTGATAGAGATTTAAAGCCAGAAGCTAATTCTATCAACTTCTAGCTTATAAAATAAAATTAATCAAATGGTTATTAATGTTTAATCACTCTAGTGGTGAATGTCTTTGTTGGAGTATTAATTTCTAGTATATATACTCCATCTTCAAATTTATTCAGGCTAATTTTATTGTTGTTAGTATTAATTAGCAATTTCCCAAAGATGTCATAAACAGTAGCTGATAGATATTGGCTATTTCCTTTAGCATCAATGTTGATCATATCATTTGTTGGGTTAGGATAAATATTAAATACATTTTCTATAGTTAATATTCCAGTTCCACTTACAAACGTTACATCAAAACTTGTGGTATCTGACAAGCAATCATCTACGTCACTTACCACAACCCAATAAGGGCCGTTGGCAGCTGGAGTAATACTTGCAGTAGTCTCACCAGTACTCCAATCGTAAGAATAAGGAGCAACACCATTAGTGGCAGATGCTTCGATAGCATTTCCATTTTGTGCAATACTAGCAACAATAGGGTCGATGGTAAGATCTAAAGTAACCACACTATCACAACCTAAAGCGTTTGAGGTAGTGAAAGTAGCAGTACTATTAGAAGCAGTATAAGTAACACCATCTATCCAAGTAAAGTCACAAGCAGCTTGCTGAATATCGGTAGAACTAGAAGCAGTAGTTACACTAAGAGTAGTAGTCACTAAGCTGTCACATCCAGAAGCAGAAGAAAAAGAATCTAGATAAACTCCTGCAGCAGACTGGTAAGCACCACCTACAAACAAGCTGTCACCGCTACAAATACTTGCACTAACACTGTTTGTAATAACAGGGCTAATAGTAAGAGTAGTAGTCACTAAGCTATCACAACCAGAAGCAGAAGAAAAAGAATCTAGATAAACTCCTGCAGCAGACTGGTAAGCACCACCTACAAACAAGCTGTCACCGCTACAAATACTTGCACTAACACTGTTTGTAATAACAGGACTAATAGTAAGAGTAGTAGTCACTAAGCTGTCACAACCAGAAGCAGAAGAAAAAGAATCTAGATAAACTCCTGCAGCAG
>Ga0206131_10006204_pt1 | contig 12307 bp, 9 predicted proteins | sample Helgoland_Spring_FD_148636 | JGI IMG/M metagenome (GOLD analysis project Ga0206131, IMG submission 148636) | Pelagic subsurface seawater microbial communities from Kabeltonne, Helgoland, North Sea - Helgoland_Spring_Bloom_20160517_1 | ecosystem: Environmental > Aquatic > Marine > Epipelagic ... | reverse complement strand
CCACCAAACGCCAAACGATTATCTTGCGTTCGCTGCCCGTAGATCACGACACGCCGAGGATCCCCAAAGGTCTCTCGATTAGAAAGCCCAATCTGCTGCCAAACCGCGCTCGGCAGGGGCTCGGTTGCGACCATCATCGAGTAAATCGGCAGCACGCGACGCTGCTGACCTTTAATTGTTCCGGTATAACCTTCGGTCGCCCGTAAAATGGTTTTTGCGCGGACCTCCCCGCGATCCGTCCTCACGAGACCCGGCTTGATTTCACGCACCCGAGTCAATGCCACGCAATCAACGCCCCGAGCTGCGAGGGATGCCGCCAGGCCGCGAACCAGCCGGGCGGGGTGAATTGCCGCGCAGTGTGGGGTAAACAGAGCGCCATAGTTGTGCTGCATTTGGACCCGCTGCTGAGCCTCGCCTGCCGGCAACCAAACATAATCATCTTCTGAAAAACCAAGTTCCCGAAGGTGCTCAAGCTCTGCTTGTAACTGCGGCACCTGAAAGGCCTGGGTCGCAACGGTTAAGTTGCCACCTTTCTTGAAATGGCAATCAATGCCGAGGCTTTTGGCGACCTGCCCAATTTCATCAACTGTGGCCTGCATGGCGCGCGCCAGGGTCAGCCCCGCGCCTCGGCTTTCAGGCTGTGCTAGGAGCGCATCAACCCCATGCGCCGTCCCCATACACCAACCACCATTGCGGCCGCTGGCGCCAAAACCAAAGGTTTCTGCCTCAAGCACCGCAATCTTCAATGACGGGTTCAACTCATTCAAATAATGCGCCGTCCAAAGACCGGTATAGCCGCCGCCAATGATTGCGACGTCGACCGCTGCGGGCAGCGGCATTGACGCGGCCTGCGCATAGGGCGCCTCAAGACTATCGAACCAATAACTACCGTTGTGTGTCATCGCCACCTGCCGCCTTTAACGCTTTGAGTCGCCCCGCACGCAACAGCCGATTACCTTGAGCACCAAAGCAAACCTTCGTGTTACTTTCGGTGCACGATAACCGGCAAATCAGAATAACCCCTAACAAAGTTGGAATTCACATAGGTGGGATCCCCAACGACTTCTACCCGCTCAAAACGGCTCAAGATTTCTTCCCAGAGCACTCGAAGCTGCATCTCTGCTAAGCGATTACCCATACAGCGATGAATGCCAAACCCAAAGCTCAGCTGTTGACGCGCTTTCGGCCGATCAATCCAAAAGCGGTCGGCCTGATCAATCACTTGGCTGTCGCGATTTCCAGAGATATACCACATCAACACGCGATCCCCTTCTGGAATCAACTTATCGCCCAACTGCACATCCTGGGTTGTGGTGCGCCGCATGTAGGCCAGTGGTGTTTGGAAGCGAATAATTTCGGGCACCATATTCGGAATCAGGCCCGGGTTCGCCATGAGTTTTTGGTATTCGTCTGGAAACTGATTTAAAAACCGAACGCCCCCTGAGATCGAATTACGCGTCGTGTCGTTGCCGCCCACAATCAACAAAATCAAGTTGCCAAGATATTCCATTGGCCCCATGTTTTTTGTGGACTCACCGTGCGCAAGCATTGAGACCAAGTCCCCAGCAGGCGGTTGATTGACCCGCTGATTCCAAAGCTCGGTGAAATAAGCCAAGCATTCGCCTAGCTCCTCACGACGTTGCTCTTCACTGTCGACAATACCGGAGGCCTCATCTGCGGTTGCAACATCACTCCACCGGGTTAACTTCCGCCGATCTTCAAACGGAAAATCGAACAGCGTCGCAAGCATTTGCGTTGTTAATTCGATCGACACCAAATCGACCCAATTGAAAGCTTCTCCAACCGGTAAATCGTCTAAGATTTTCTGAACGCGACCGCGAATGGTGCCTTCCATGACCGCAAGGTTTCTCGGAGCAACCGCGCCGTTAACCTCTCGACGTTGCCGATCATGCTTTGGCGGGTCCATTGCGATAAACATCGGCAGCGGAAAATCTTCTTCTTGATCCGTGACCACGATCGAGCCTTCTGATGAGAAACGCTCGTGGTCCGTATCAACCGCCATAATGTCTTGATACTTCGTGACGTTCCAAACAGTGCCAATCTCTTCAACTTCCTGGCGATAGATTGGGTCTTCTGCGCGCAGCCGTTCAAACACTTTGACATGATAATCATCATGAAACAGGTCCGGCAGCATCAGATCCAATTCATTCAACGCGGCCGTTTCTGGGTCAGGTCTTAACGGCGTTTTCAAGGCTTCGCTCATCACTTTTTTCCTTTTGGTCTTGCCAAGAAGTCTACACTTTCTGACTCAAAATCAACATCAGCGCTCGGCGGCACGACTCGAGAAGTTTCAGAATCTGTTGTATCGTTGAGAAAAGTAACCCAAAGCGAAACTGTGATGACCCAAAGCTACACCACCATCAAATTTACGATCATTGAATCCGTCGCAACGATCACCCTGTCACGGCCAGACGCCGCCAATGCCATGAACCCGGTCATGGCACGAGAGCTCAACCTTGCCGCCATTGAATGCGAAGAACATCAAGGTCTGCGCGCCGTCTTAATTAATGCCGAAGGCAAACTGTTTTGCGCTGGCGGCGACATTAGCGAGTTTGCGGCAGCAGGCAAACAAGTCGGGGCGTTAATTCGAGAAATGGCGGGTGATTTACACCTAGCGATCAGCCGGCTCACGCGGCTAAAAGCCCCGGTCATCGCAGCCATCCAAGGTACTGCGGCAGGCGCAGGGTTTAGCCTTGCCATTGCCGCAGATATTAGCATCGCGGCGGACACGGCCAAGTTCACCATGGCCTATACCAATGGCGGACTGTCGCCGGATGGTAGCTCCACTTATTTTTTACCAAGGCGGATTGGGGATCGACGGGCTCGGGAACTCATGCTGACAAATCGCATTCTAACCGCCCAAGAAGCGGCGGACTGGGGCGTCATCAACCAAGCGGTGCCCGCTGAGACCCTTGACCAAACGGTTCAACAGCTCTTAAAAACGTTTAGGCATGGCCCGACCTTGGCTTTCGGTGCGGTGAAAGCGCTATTGAACGACAGCTTTAATAATGGTTTAGAAACTCAGATGGAACTTGAAACCCGCGCCATTGCCGATTGTGCGATGACCCCCGATGGACAAGAAGGCCTGCATGCGTTCTTAGAAAAACGCCAAGCGAATTTTATTGGCCGCTAAGTTGTTGAAAATAAAAAAAAGCGGGCCCTCACAAGAGGACCCTTAGGCCCTTGCGTCCTTTACCGCTGCAGCGCAAGCCTTTCGTAGTCAATTTTAATCAAATGCAGTCCCTTCGCTTTCGCTTTCGCGCTCAGTTTTTCTGGCTGCGGCTGGGCAAGGGCTGCTTGAATGGCTGCCGCACCAATATTCTGCCGACCCACTTCAAATAAACTGCCAACGATGTAACGCACCATATACTTTAAAAATCCATTGCCTTTGATTTCAAAGCAATAGACCCCCTCACCGAACCCAGCCTCGGGTGTTTTGAATAGCTCAAGGCTCGCAACGGTGCGGATTGGCGATCTACCACTGACATCGCGAACCGAGAAGCTTGAAAAGTTGTGCTCGCCGACGAATACATCACAAGCCGCTTCCATACTTTGAATACCGCAGGCTCCAACCCCACCCTTGGACGTTGCTAACGGCACATGGGCGACCAGGTCGCCAAGCAAAGGCGCGCACAGCACATCGATCGTAAAATAGTAACGGTATGTTTTACTGAGTGCCTCGCGGTTAGGGTTGAAACCAGGAGCACAACGGGCGCAGGCTACCATTCGAATATCCCGCGGTAATAGCGAGTTCATGCCGTTTTGAAGTTTGTCTGGCGCAATCTGCAGAGGCGTCGTCAATTTGGCCACTTGGCCCAAGGCATGCACCCCCGCATCGGTCCGGCTTGCGCCGGCGACCTGGCAGGTCTCATATTTACTGATTTTTCGAAGTGCTTTCAGGATCTCAAATTGGACGGTAGGTTTTTCACCCGCATCGCCAAGATACTGCCAGCCAAAGTAATCTCGGCCCTTGTAGGCAATGACGACTCGATAATGCTGCTCTGCCATTTTTTAGCCTAGTTTGAGCGCGCCCTGTTGCTGGTTTTAACTGTAATGGCGCTCGAGGTAACGGATAATCTCCTTGGATTCATAGAGCCATCGACTTGACCCATCATCCTGAAGCAACCGCAGACACGGCACTTGATGACGCCCGCCCTGCTGGATCAATTCACTCCGCCACTGCGCATCCCCTCGCGCATCGCGCAACTCGATGTTCAAACCCAGCCGCCGGATTGTGCGCCGGGTTTTGACGCAGAAGGGACATTGCGCAAATTGATACAGTTTTAACGAAGCGGTCATTTGATTCAGTTCGGCCTGACGCGGTCCGGAGTGGACTGGCATCGATGGCCTTGTGATCCAGTCGAGCAAGATTACAATTTGACCGAGTGGCCAGCGCAGGATACGAAACAAAGTCTTCATTGCGATGATTTCCAGTGATAGCGATCCGGCCAGGATTGAATTTGGACGCGGCGCGGCCGCCATTATGCACTGAAAACTGAGACGAACCCATGCCGAATGTCAGGCTTTTAAAATGTTTCGGCTAACCCTTAGTTGCCCATAGCAGCCATTAATCAGCTTAGTAGGATGACCCAGCTTTGAAGACAAATCGATGTCTGTCCACCCTTACCGAGCAGGTGCTCTCATTCAGCGCCTATCGAGACTTTGCAACGCGCACCGTTAACCTGACATCGCGGAGACATAAGTTCCCATATCGAAATAGTCTCGCCAAAGCTTTATTTTGCCGTCTTCCATCAGAAAAACCCCGCAGCACGGCAGGTCAACGTCTCCGTTTTGGGTCTGAGTGCGATCAATTCGCTCGCAGACTACAACCTCACCGTCTCCAATAAGCGTCAAAATCTCCCAATCCGTTTGCGTCCAAGTCTTGATAAATCCGGTAATAAATTGCTGAACCGCAGCTCGACCGGTCACAGGCTTAGCAGGGATATTGTGATAGCACCCTGCCTCATGAAAATAAGACGCCAGTTCAACGGGGTCCAGCCGCTCCCACGCCTGCATAAATGCCCTTACAATCGCGACGTTATCGTTCATTTTCGCCTCCAAGCTTCTTCGCTGCTTTAATGACTCATCGCGAGACCGCGCTCAGCATCTTGCACTCATCATTATTAAGGGCGCAAGGGCAAGGGCGCCGATGGTCCGCCAAACGGGGCTGCCGCTAACCCTTGTTCTCGGTAGCTGCCTGAAAAACCGGCGGCCGCTTCTGCATAAAAGCTTGAATTGCCTCTCGAGATTCATCGGTTGCTGAGCACGCAATCAAGTGCTTGGCTTCCAGCGCCAAGCTCGACGCCAAGTCCTGCTCGAGCCCAGTCTGCAAATTCACTTTCATCAACGTTAAAGCCTGCACAGGGCCATCAGCGATGCGCTGAGCAAACGCAAGGCTATCAGCGCGAAAGGATTCACTCGGGAACACTTCATTGAAAATGCCCAGTCTTTGACACGTTGCGGCATCCATTCGGTCCGCGTTATAAAACAGTGATTTTGCATGGCCTAGACCAACCAATCGCGTCAGAAACCAACTCGCACCATAGTCGCCCGACAATCCAATATTTCGAAAGGCTGTGGTGATAAAGGCGCCACTGGCGGCGACCCTTAAATCGCAGGCCAGCGCAATTGATAATCCCGCCCCGGCCGCTGCGCCGGGCAACGCCGCAATCGTGATTTTTTTCAAATGATACAGGCGGTGGGTGAGGGTCATTTGCTTTTCCGTTAACGCCGCAACTCGGTCGCTTTCAACCGTTTTTGCCGCGCCACCCATCTCTGAAACATCCCCCCCGGCGCAAAACGCATTACCAGCGCCGGTCAGCAGAATGCAGCGAACCCGATCATCCGCCTCCAGGACCGGCAGCAGCGCCCGCAGCGCGGGTGTCAGAATATCGCCTAAGGCATTTTTCTTTTCGGGTTTGTTGAGTGTGACGACCGCAACACCCGAGACGAGGACGCAGCGCAACTCGTTGGTTCCAGTTGCAATGTCCGTCCCGCCATTGATTAAAGCCTCAGTATCTTGCGTCATGGATGGTTCCATAGCCTCTCTCCAATAATTTCTTAACCCGCATCGGCCAATTGCATCTTTTGAGCAAGACCAACGCATTGCAGGGACTTAAAAACCCTAGCATACTCGCGTTAACCCAGCGAGACGTTAAATCGCTTCTGCTAGACGCCGCACTAATTGGACACGGATATGGACCTAGAATTTCATTTTGATTTTGGCAGCCCGAACGCCTACCTTAGCCACCTTGTGATTCCCGAAATCGAGATCCGCCTTGGGCAAAAAATAACCTATCAGCCGGTGCTGCTCGGCGGCGTTTTCAAAGCAACTAACAACGTGTCGCCAGCAGAATCCATGCGAGGCATTCTCAATAAACCCGACTATGCACAGCGCGAAACACAGCGATTCTTAGAAGCACACAGTATCACCAGCTTTCAACAGAACCCCCACTTTCCAGTGAACACGCTGATGCTCATGCGCGGCGCTGTTTTTGCCCAGAGCACGGATTACTTTGAACGGTATCTCAATGAGGTTTACCACCATATGTGGAGCGCGCCCAAAAAGCTGGATGACCCTGACACGTTTCACGCGGCCCTGATCGAGAGCGGTCTGCCCGCTGATGAAATCTTCACTGGGATCCAGCAGCCTGAAGTCAAGGCGCGCCTGATCGCCAACACAGAAGACTCGGTGGCTCGCGGTAATTTCGGTTCGCCAAGTTTTTTTGCCGGCGCTGAGCTATTTTTCGGCAAGGACAAACTTGAGGCATTCGAAGCGTACATCGCGGCACAGGCCTAAGCGGCTGGGAAGGCGCTTATTGTTCGGTCGCAACTGAGGATATGGATAAAGCGGCCCGCATGCTGACCCCTGGCCATCCCATGCTAAATAGGCGCGCCGATGCTCGACGGACTAGGGTTGGTTGCCTCGAACAAAGCCTCAAAGCCGCGTGATTCAGATATTGTGTTTCGATATCAAAGTAGTTTCGCAAGGCTGATCGCCCCAAGCCCCTTGCCGAGCGCGTGCTTGGCTTCTCAGATCAAGGCGCAAAACCAGGTTGAATCCTGCCGAAACCCTCGGCCGCCGTGACACCCAAGATCACTCATGCTACCGTTGCCTGACCGCTTAAGAGAAAACTCCTTTGTCTTCAAATCATATCGAACCGGCCGACGAATCAACACCCGATGACTTGTACACCTCCGATTACGAGGTTGGGCAAGACAACCTCCAGGGCCTAGGACTGGATATTCACAACCCAGTTTTCCTCATCAGCAGCGTAACCATCGCCTTATTTGTGTTAGTCACCTTATTAATGCCGGAACAAGCTGCAGAACATTTCAGCGCGCTGCGTTTTTATCTGACCAAGGAACTTGATTGGTTCTTCATGTACAGCATGAACGGCTTCTTAATATTTTGCGTCGCGCTTGCGCTGTCGCCTCTCGGCCGAATCAGGATCGGTGGTCAAACAGCGGTTGCTGAGTATCACCTGCTCAGCTGGGTGTCGATGCTGTTCGCCGCAGGCATTGGTATTGGCATCATGTTTTATGGCGTCTTAGAGCCCATGAATCACGCCATCACCCCGCCACTGGGTTTGACCAATTTGGATGCGCAGGCCACTCGTGATCTCGCTATGGCCGCGACCATTTACCATTGGGCATTCCACCCTTGGGCCGTCTATGTCGTCGTCGGTTTATCCTTATCCTTCTTTTGTTATAACAAAGGGTTACCGCTCTTAATCCGGTCAGCGTTATATCCGTTGTTTGGGGAGCGCATTTGGGGCTGGCCCGGCCATATCGTCGATATTCTGGCGATCTTTGCGACCCTCTTTGGCCTTGCAACCTCCTTGGGTTATGGCGCCGAACAAGCCGCCGGTGGCCTGAACTACTTGTTTGATCTCCCAACCGGTAACTACACCAATATCTTGATCGTTGCGGTCATCACCGCCCTGGCACTGATTTCGGTCGTGCGCGGACTTGATGGCGGTATCAAACGATTGAGCGAACTCAACATGATCTTAGCGGTGCTGCTCGGCGGATTTGTGCTCAGCATGACCCCCGTTCTTGAGACCCTTGGCTTTTTTGTTCGTTACTCGATGAGTTATATCGAGTACCTGCCAGCGCTCAGCAGCTGGTCGGGCCGAGACGATTTTTATTACATGCACGATTGGACGACTTTTTATTGGTCTTGGTGGATCGCATTTTCACCCTTCGTCGGCATGTTTATCGCTCGGATCTCCTCTGGTAGAACCGTCCGAGAATTTGTTTTCGGCGCCCTGCTCGCCCCGTCACTGATCTTTATGCTTTGGATGACCATATTTGGGCACACCGCCATTGTTCAATATTTCGATGAAAATGTGTTGGCGGTTGCGGAAAGCGTCCGTAATTTTCAGCCTGAGCTCACCCTATTCATATTCCTTGAGCAATTTCCTTATGCCCTTGTGACCTCAATTTTAGGGCTCTTTTTGGTGATTATTTTCTTTGTCACCTCAATGGACTCGGGATCGCTCGTCGTCGATACCATGGCGGCTGGTGGCAAAATCAAGACCCCGTTGTTTCAAAGAGTCTTTTGGTGCGTCGCGCTGGGTATGATCGGCATTGCCCTACTGCTTGGCGGGGGCTTGTCATCAGTACAAGCCTTATCGCTGGCCAGCGCTTTTCCCTTCACAATGATTATTATGCTAATGGTTGTGAGCCTACTCCTCGGATTAACGCGAGAACTTCGACTCATTCGAGCGGCGGAGGATGACACCGCCTCAGACGAACCTAAGGCGTCGGGGCACGCTTAACCGGACTCTTTTTAAAACTGGTACGCGTCTGCCGCCTGGCCTGCCCACGATTGACCGGGTCATTGATCTGTTTTGGAGACCCATCGATGATCATCGATCCGTCAAACTGTTTCTTTTGATTGTTCAGGATTCCGTGCCGGCGTTTTCGGCGCCCTTGTCGCGGGCGCCTCCGCTAACACTCGCCTGTTTAAGCGGCCCATCAACAAGGCACCCAAAAACAATGCCCCTCTAAACCACGCTTCTCACAAATCAGTGCCTGGCGCATGGCTCAGGCCGGATCCGCATCGCCCGAAACCTAAATTCAAAGCCAAGCCGCTAGATGACGAGCAGCACGCATCGAGTGCTTTCCGTTTTTTATCCCTAATATCATTCGTGTACGAATGATATTTATTTCTTATAAGTTCAATAAATTCATATACTTAATTCATAACAACCTATTCAAACCGCCCTAAAGTGCATTGCGCTCTAATTTGGACTATACTTTTGGCTTCCTAACTAAGAGATCTCAGTATGTTTCAAAAGAAAAAGCTGAACATTGCCATTCTTGCCGCCCTCGCTGCGACCAGTCAGCAGGCCAGCTCAGAAATCGAAGAAATTGTGGTAACCGCCACTAAAAGAGCCGTTCCCCTACAGGACGCGCCCGTCGCGATTCAAGCGATTGGTTCGCGAGAGCTTGAAAACCAAAACATCCAAGAGTTCTCGGACTATGTGAAGTACCTCCCCAATGTTAACGCGGGTGGACGTGGGCCAGGCCAAAACGAAATCTATATCCGGGGTGCCGCGGTCGACGCCATCAACATAACCGTTGCCGAATCGCAAGGTTCTGCGCCAAACGTTGCATTGTACTTAGATGAGCAACCGGTCACTGCAGGCGGTCGAAACCTCGATGTTTATATCAGCGATATGGAACGCATTGAGGTCCTTCCTGGACCACAGGGCACCTTGTACGGTGCAAGCTCAATGGCAGGAACCGTTCGTCTCATTACCAACAAGCCCGTTATCGACGAGTTTGATGCCAGCTTTAACGGCAGTTGGTCATCAACCGCCGAAGGCGAGGACAGCAACTCGGCCGAGCTCATGCTGAACTTCCCGATTATCGCTGGCAAGCTTGCCGCACGCGTTGCACTCTACAACGATCGTCAAGGCGGCTATATCGATAACGTGGCAGGTACTTTCCAAGCGGACAATGCTATTAACCCGACCTTTCCTGGCGACAGCGTGACTTACGCGGCTGGTACAGTCTTTGCCAATGGCGATGTTGTCGGCGCTGACGGCCTCACCGTCCCTGTTCATAAGACGATTGCGAATAATGCCGGTCTCGTTGAAGACGACTTTAACGATGCCCACTATGCGGGTGTTCGCCTTGGCATCAAGTATCTGATCAACGATGATTGGAGCTTGATGGTTCAGCATACCGCGCAAAGCCTCTCAACTGAGGGTGTTTTTGATTACGATCCATCGATCGGCGACCTTGAAGTGTCACGGTTCAGTGATGATTTCTTAGATGATCAATTCAGTCAAACAGCTTGGACCTTGGAAGGCAGTGTTGGCAACTTAGACCTTGTGTATACCGGCGCGTTCTTAGATCGTGATGTCACCGCCAATATCGATTACACCGGCTACACTAATATTGGGGCCTTCATCTCCGGCTATCAGTGTGAATACCTCGTAGGCGGCTACTACAATGGTCTCGGCACGGGTTACAACACCGACTACGACCCCAGCACCTTTTACACCTTTGATCCAACCATTGGCGGCGATGCTGGCGTAATCGAATGCGGTACACCAGCCAATGCGGCACGGATTGAAAACGAGAATACCCGCTGGACGCATGAGCTTCGGATTGCAACCAATTGGGATGGTCGTCTAAACATGCAGGGCGGCGTCTTTTTTGAAGACTTTGAAATCCTGCACGTCGGTGATTTCAACTACCAAGCCCCATTGGATGCTGGATTTTCGCCCATCGATATTCGCACAAGCGGCACCTTCGATAACTCCGAAGCCAATGCACGCGGACTGCTGACGGATTCCACTCAATTTCGAAATGACAATACGCGAACCGAAGAACAAACGGCTATCTTTGGTGAAATCACCTTAGATGTTACCGACTCGCTCTCGGTCGCCGTTGGCGCTCGATACTATGACCTTGACTATGGCTTTACGGGCTATGGTGCCTGGCGCTATGGCAATCGGCCCCTCTTCATTGATGATAACGACCCCACGAACGATATCCGGCCCGCGCGGACCGGTGGCCGAGACTATCAGACCAACTTTGCTGAGCTTCAGCCCCTGAATGTCACCGACACCATCATGCGTTTTACCGCATCCTGGCAGCCTGAGAATTCTGACACCTTAATTTTTGCGACTTGGTCTGAGGGCTATCGTCCGCCGGGTTTCAACCGAGCTGCAGCTCAAAAAGGTGGTCAATACAACGCGGCGGATCAGAACATTCGGGACGATGGGACTAATTGTGGTAATGAAGTTGCCATTCCTAGCAACGCAAGCGGCTTTCCCGGTTATTGTCTGCCCTACGTCTTCGACTCAGATTCGTTAGAGAATATGGAACTGGGTTGGAAAACGACGCTGGCAGATGGCGCACTTCGATTCAACGGCTCTATCTACAAAATCGATTGGAAAGATATTCAGGTCTCACAGTTTGATTCACAGAATATCTCGATCCTGACGATTGTTGATAATGGCGGCGACGCCGAAATTATGGGGATTGAAGGCGATCTCATCTGGGCCGTAAGCGATCAATTGACACTCTACGCGGCAGCATCCTTCAACGATACTGAGCTCGTCTTTGTTGATCCGGCCTTCGATATTGTTGTTGCCGATGCAGGATCTATGTTGCCCCTCACGCCTGAAACCCAACTGAGCATGCGTGCGCGCTACGAGTGGGATGCCGGTAACGACCTTGGGGCCCACTGGCAGCTTGGTTACAAGCATGCTGGTGAAGCGTTGAACTCGATTGTCGACACGGCCGATGAACCCAATACGATGCAAGACAGTTATGGCATTGTTGATGCGTCCATTGGTGTTGAAAACTACAGCGATGGCTGGGGTGTTGAGCTCTTTGTCAGCAATCTGACGGATGAACGTGCGCAGCTGCACATCAATCGTCAGGATTTCATTGAACGTGTGACGACGAACCGGCCCAGAACGGTCGGTCTGCGAGTCTCTTACGACGTCAACTAAGCCTGATGGGTCTGGCGCATGGTAGAATCACGGCAACTTCGCTGATTCTGAAAACCTAACCATGCGCCAAACCGATGTAATTCCCGAGGCAACTCAAACAGCCAAGAAACAGCTCGCCGCCGGAGACATCTCCGGCGCTGAGCGTCTTCTTTTCCAACAACTTCAGCTCACACCCAACGATCGTGAAACCCACTATTACTATTGCGTCTGCCTACGTTATTTGGCGCGGTTATCAGATGCTCAAGGCGAGCTCGAAACGCTCCTAACGCGGTTTCCACGTTTTGCCCGCGGCTATCAAGAAATAG
>Ga0206131_10006200_pt1 | contig 12309 bp, 16 predicted proteins | sample Helgoland_Spring_FD_148636 | JGI IMG/M metagenome (GOLD analysis project Ga0206131, IMG submission 148636) | Pelagic subsurface seawater microbial communities from Kabeltonne, Helgoland, North Sea - Helgoland_Spring_Bloom_20160517_1 | ecosystem: Environmental > Aquatic > Marine > Epipelagic ... | reverse complement strand
ATATTTATAAAATTAACATCAAAATTATTATCCTTATCAAAAGCTTTTTTCATAAACTCAATATCAATAAGTTTTTTAAATTCTGTAACAATATTAGTATTTTCTTTACTGATATCTTGTGCTAATTGAACTTCATAAAACATATATATACCAATACTAACTACTTTAAGAACATATAGGAAAATTAAGAATACTAATATTATTTTAATAATACTCATTTTTATAATTCTAAGGCGATTAAATAATAGTCGTTTTGTTTATTCTTCTATATTAGTAGGATTTAGAATATTAGGCATTTTAAGATTATTAGTAATAGATTCTTCAGTAATTTCTTCAGTTTTATTGTTAGCCTTTTCTTCTGATATAATGTATAATAAAATACCAACAATACTAGCAAGACCAATACACGATATAATAAACTCCGGTAAATATAATTTATTAAAATTATCTTCAAGATCAATATCTAAAACATTAATATATTTATAGGCATCAAGACCAAAAAGATCATTAAGTATATGCGAGATACCTTTAAAACTATTAATTAATATAAGTATTAAACATAATATTACTACAATAGCAATAACAACACCTAAACTAGATTTAATTAAAGGATTATTTGATAAATATTCGTAAGATTTTCCAGTTATAAGGTTTGTTAAAAATGCAATAAGCCACTTAATAAGACTAAATAACAAAGAAATAAGATCAATCATATTTATTATATAAAAATAACATTAATTTAGAAGAGTATTACATACTTTTCAATAACCAAATTACAACAATAACACCTATAGGATATGCGAGTCTAATTATGAATTCATTAGTTCCATTAAGCATATTATTTTCAACATATTGTTTAAGATAAGTGAATATTAGGCGATCGAATGCTATAGCGATCAAGATAACCAAAGCGAATAAGAATAGTTTAAATACATCACCTTTTGTTTGTCCTAATTTATCCCAAAATGAAACTTGTGGTTCTTTATATATAACCCTAGCAGGTTCAGGTTGTTGTTGATACATAGCTTCTGGTTGAGGGGTTAAAGGTTGTTGTTTAATTTTTTGAGGTGGTTCCTGTATTTGCTGTTGTTGCATTTCAGGTTCTTGTATATCGCCATAAACTAGTGAAAGTTCAGTTCCATCAAACATAATTCTTTTTATTATCTACACCTATAATAAAAATGGATATTTCAGATAAACTAATAATTGTTTGTATTATCTTCGCAATTTTAGCAATTTTATCTATAGTATTTGGGTGTTTTTATTTTAGTTCTAAACCAGAAAACTTTAAAAATAAGAAATCAAAAGAAGCGTTTATTATTGAAAAAATGGTAGAGTTATTTAAAAATAAATCTGAAGATTTTAAGATAATTGAAATGATGAAACAGTATAAAGAACAATTTAAAAACGAAAAGTTTGTTAATAAATTAGTAGAAACATTAACAAACGAAGATTTTAAAGTATCTAAGAAATCTAAAGCATCAAAGAAATAAACATTAAGATTCACTAGATTCATCACTTGAATCTTCTGAATCTTGTTTATCAATTTCATTCATCCTATATTCTAGAACATCAGGGTTATAATTTGGATTTAAAATAGATTTATCGAAAGGTATATTAGTTAATGCTTGATAATAATATATTTTGAATGTAATATTATGATTAGCACCTTTAAAATCATATAATTTACCTGATTGTGTTTTAAAAGTTAAAGTCATTCTGGAAAATTTACCAATAGGATGAAATTCTCTTACACTTGTTTTTTGAATGGATATATTTTCATCATTATATCCTAAAGTTCCTAATTTAAATCGTGCTAAACCTAAGTTATGTTTAGAATATGATAATGATAATGTAGAATGTTCTTCGATTTCAGGACAATTAAGAATAACGTATTTTTCGCCAATTAGATCAACAATCCCAGGTGCTTCAATTCTATGTGTAGAATTACTTTGTTTGCTGATAAAATACCTAAACTTATTTTTGTCTTTAATAATATTAGGATCAGTAATTTTAGTAAAAAAACCACTATCAACATTCTGTGTTAAATTAAATCCTAATGTATCACGTAATGTAGATTTATTCATATCTAATACAAAAGGATATGAAGATGTAAAAGCTATTTTATTTTTAACATCTGGTGGTGTGCTTAAGCTTTCTATTTTAAGATTAATTAATTTTTTATTAAGTAATTGTATTAATTGTGGTAATGAAAAATCACCAATATCAAGTTCAATAGTAATATAATTTAATGTTTCAATATTATCTTCAATATTTCCTATATAATAAACTAAAGTATTATTATTTTGATCAACATTATACATAGTGCGAGGAACTGAAGCATCTATAACTTCTAAACCAAAAACATTTTTAAAAGGTTCTGTAAAATAAATAGTATAATTATTAGGATAAGGATTATCAATATAATCACGATCTTTAGAATCAATAATGAATGTATAATGTTGTTTAAAACTATGTGATTTTAAGAATTGTATATCATCAAGAGACATTTATGTTTTTAATATGTAAATATGTTTAAATCAGAATGTTTAATATTGATCTTTATCTTAGTTATATTAGCTATTTTATATTTTAATACTTATACAGTAGAACTATTTACATCTAAAAAGATCACAATAAATAAAGAAGAAAATAAGCAATTAATTGCAGATAATTTACAACGTATTATTGATACCATTGAAGAGTATAAAGAATTAGATGGAATAGTAAAAGATCTACAGGCTAAAATAAATACTAAATTAACTGAAAAATTAAAGAAAACCACAACAATGACAGGAGAAATAGAAACAAAAAGTTTATTAGAAACTGAAAAACTTAAATTAGAAACTGATAATTCAAGTTATAAAAAAGATAGAAAAAAACATACAGCTGATATAGTAGTATTACGATCAGATGTAGAAGAATTAAACATTAATATAATTAAAAATGAAAAAGAACAAAATCGTATTACTGACGAAAAAGAAGAAATTAAATTAGTAACAACTGATGCTATATGGTTAAAATATTTATTACTAAAATCAGGTTCTACAGATACTGAAAGAACTGAAGGAACTGAAGGAACTGAAGTAAGTAGTATAGTTGAACAATTATTAGAATTAGATAAAGAATATGAATCTTTAGATACAAGACAGTTAATATTAGAAAAAGAAGCAAAAGAAGATCAAATAATGAAATTAAATAGCACATTATTAGCATTAGATACAAATATATATAAAAATAATTTAGAATTATCTGAAATAGAACCACAAATACCACCATTAGCAAATAACATATTAATATTGGAACGAGCAATAACATTTTTAACAAGAGAAATAGAAGAGTTAGAAACTGAAAAAAAAGCTGAAATAGAAAAAAGAAAATATACATTTAATGATCTGAATGAACAGTTGGTATCCTATGAATTAGAAGAATTAATAGAAGATCTAGAGATATTGAAAAAAACACAAAGATATTATAAAGAAAAGTTAGAACGATTTAAAGAACAAAATAAAATAGAATTTGGTAAATTAAAGATTAAAGAAGATGATTATAGAAAATATAATTTAATAGATGATTTTGAAGATGATAATACGCAAAAGAATATGTATTATAAACTTACTAATACAGAATTAAATACAAAATTAGATGAAATATGTGCTATAGATAATACACAAGAATATTGTCATACTAGAGATTATGGTAAAGTATGTCAATTAGATATAATTAATAATAAAATAACAGACAAAACCAATGATACAATATTATATAATAATGAATGTTTAAAAATAAAACCATTTATGAATAAATTACCTTACACAATAACAAAGAAATGATAAACATACGAGTTATATTAATATTTTTAATTTTACTTTTAATTTTCTTAATGTTATATTATGATAATACGAAAGAATATTTCAGTGATTGTATAATTTATAAAAACGATACTAATGTTATAAATGAAAAATATTATAATTATGGCGAATTACAATTATTGTATAAATATTTTAAAGTAGCTGAAGATGATAAAGAACTAATAAAAGAAACTTATAATGATAAAAAAGCAAAAAATATTTTAACGGAAACTAATACAATAAATTTAGATAAAATGAATAGAAAAGATCATCTTAATAAAAAAATAGTATTTAATGATTTAGATCGATCAAACTCTGATTGGTCTGTATGTTATTTTAACGATGCTACTAAACAACCGTTTGATACTAATATACAACCGGATAAAAAAGTATTTTTCAATAGAATGAAAGATGTTAAACCTATATGTGATAATATAACAGATTTGAAATCTGATACTGCAGTTAATCAAGATGAAGATATTATATTATTACAAATTGAATGTAATAATACAAATATAGATATAATAACGAATAATTTAGAACCAGAAAGAGTAAATATAAATAAAATAAGGATAGTAAAATACGATAAAACAAATAGAACTATAGAACCTTACGAAGAAAGTAATGAATTTATAAAATACTTTTTTACATTAAATACAGGCACCTTGAAATTTATACCTATAAAACGACAAGTGCAATTTTATATATTTAAAAATCAATTTTGTGTTAATAAATATGAATTTGAAAGATCTAATGATAAATGTTTTAATATAAATCAATTAGGTTTTGAATCTATAAACTTTTTAAATAACAACGCAATGTTTTTTGATAGTCAAACAATGGATGATTCTAATTGTTCTACTGAATTTATAACAACTTTTGATGATGTTAAAGATGAATTAAAAGATAAATTATTAAATAAAGCAAAAATAGATTATAAGAAATGTAAGCAGAATATAAGATCTGATTATACGGATGATGATGAAATTTATAGAAGTAAAAATAATAATTGTGTAGTTCCTAATACATATTTATTAAATCATTGTAGATATAAGGGATGTAAATATCATAATAAAAGTTGTTATTATGAGAAAGATATGAAGAGTATAAATAAATATAATGATATACTTAATGTAGATAGTTATAACGATTTAGATCAAGAGAGTGTATTTTATATTAAAGATAATTCCGAAAAACACTATAATACTTGTAGAAAATATATTAATTATAATACAGATTTTTATGAAAAGATTAAAGCAATTGAATCAGATAAAACAATGGCAGATAAAGAGCTAATTAATTTTGATACCGAAAATTTATATACCGATTTTAATTTATTAGAGAATGTATCGCAAGATAATTGTATTTATATTTTTATAAAAAATATAATGGAATAAATAAAAGATGAGTTGTAATAAGGGATGTTCTAAACCACTTGAAACTAAAACGTGTCCTATGTGGATGGCAGATGGTAGAGTCACAACTGATTATAAACCAAGATGTGCAGTTAATGAAGAATTAAATAGTATGTTAACAAATAATAATCAACAAGTAAGTTCTTATAATATTAGAATGTATTTACAACAAAATGCGGAAAAAGAAATGGAAAGGCAACGTAAGAATTCTTTACGTGATGTAGCGGATTGCGTTCCTTGCACAAACATAGTAAATAAAGATATTGTTCATCCGGAACGATATGTAGTATCTTGCAATGCTGTTTCGTGTTCTCGTAATGAAGTAAATTCATCAGGATTAGGAGATGGACGTAATTATTAAATATGGTATATAATATAAAATGAATATTCAGTTTAAAGGTAATAAAGTTGTTATAACTGGTAAAATTACTCAACCTTTTAGTAAAGCTAAATTATTAGCGGCAAATCCAATTGATAAAATGAGTAATTATTCTGGTAGTGGATTACCTTTTCCTTGTTCTGATATAGCGTTTGATAATACACCAAATATTAAACATATAAATAGTGCTAATTATGCGGCAACATTTGAATATCCTAATAGTTTTTATATGCCAAATGGTAGAGATAAAGTTCCACCAACAATTTATTTAAGTGTAGACGATAACATTATAGAAACCAAAGAATTACCAGATCCTTTACCATTAAAAACGTTAACACATCGTGGAACAACTAATCGTGAAAGATTTGTAAGTTATAAATATAATAATTTACCTATAAAAAATCAAGATGAAGTAATGGTAGCTTATAAAAATATGAAACTAACCGAAAATATATTTTAAATATATTTAGTAATTTCGCTAATAGTATCAATATTACCGTTCATCCAATAAGGTGTATTATTAAAATCTTCATTACAAACATACATATGTTTATCAGCACCTAATATATTGGATGTTTTGCGATTATTTAAATTAAATTTTTTAATACAAGTTTTATATTTAATTGGTATGGATATATGGCATTTATTTAAAATTAATTTATACACTTTTTTATTTTTTACATTGATCATATTGGTTAAATAATTTCTAATATGATCATTCCATTTATAAATCAATAAAAGATTTTCAATATTAATAGTAGATATTAAAATATTTGAATACCAATTACGATTATTAATATTACAAATGAATTGATTAGAACTATTAACAATTATAGAAAAAACTTTATTATTGTAATATATATTACCATTTAAACTTTTAAAATATTCTCGCATTTTTTTCAAAATACTTAAACTTGATTCAGTAACCTTAATATATTTATTAATATTAATATAATTTTTTTTAATTAATTGAACAGCACTTTCAGTATCAATATTAAATAAAAACTCAATTTCATATATTTCGTTTTTTAATAAATTAATAGTATGTTTATTTAGGATATTATTACAAGTATCTTTAAAGATAGTATCTTGTTGTAATGATGTAGGCATTTTATCAATATTTGAAATAATGGATGAAACGGTAGTATTATTATTATGTATAGTGATGTAAGAAATGTTAAGTTTATTTAAAAATTTTTTAATATAATTGCAATTTTCAGGAAAAAACAGTCTTAAATTATTAATAAATAATGCTTTAGTTTTTTTTTCAAATATTTTAACATTATAACCTTTTTCAGCAATTTTAATTCCTACAAATAGACCATAAAATCCTTCACCAATAATAATTGTATCAGTTGTATTCATAATTTTATAACTATTGATTAAATAAGAATGTATAGAATAATCTTAATTATTGTAGTAATAATAAGTGTTTATATAATCATTACATATGATGTTGAAAAATATACTGAGAAGCAGTATGATTTAGATCGTGATATAATACCACGTAGTTCAACGTATATGGAATCAGAATCTATAGAAACTCCAATACCTGATTCATATTTAACATTTTATATACCTATAGATGATGAGCAAATACATAATATTTATGATCATATAATTATAAAACATTATAGACATATTTTAGGAAGACCACCAACGGGTAAAGAAATTAAAATGTATAGATATAAATTATTAACACAAGAAGTTGATGAAACGTTTATGATAACAATATTGTATAATAGTTTAGAATATGAATATATGAAAGAAACGCAATTAAACGCAGTGGAATATGAATTAGAGTTTAAAACGTATCAACGTATGTTATTTGAGATATTGAAACTTTTATATTTTAAATATCATAATGAACAAGTGTATGATAATATGCTACCATATTTAAGATCTTTATTAATACATTTTCAATTTGATATGTATATATATATAGCGTGTTTATCTTCAGAAAAATATAAACCATTTGAGATTGAAGTATTAGAAACACCTGTAATGAATAAATATGTATTACGTGAAATATTTTATAAACATTTTATTTTATTAGAATTACACAATAGGGCTAATGCTATTAAACAAGAAGATCTAAAAGATGGTAAATCAGGAATATTTGGTGAGATCTTTGATGGTCTTAAATTACAAGAAATAAAAGATCGTGAAGATGCTAAGAAAGCTAAAGAAGAAGCAGAAAGACGTAGATTAGCAGAAAGTTCAAGATCAAATAAATGTGAAACAACAATACGAACAAAGAAAGTATATAATCCTATATCACATAGTATGCCTTTTAGAACAATGAATGAACATAATCCTCCAGTATGTACAACATTGGGACGACGGCAAAATTATAAAGAATATGAAAGTAATAAATATACAACAATACCAGAATCAATTGATACTGATATAGGATCTATAATGCCTAAGTTTCAATACAATGAATATGTAGAAGTTCCTGATAATATATAAACCTTATATCATATAAGTAATAAAATGCTTATTAAAACATTAATAACTGCAAGTATATTAAGTGCAAATACGTTTTATCCTTTAACAAGGATAGGTAATCCTAAAAGTAATTTAAGTTTTAGAAAGAATGTTGTTTTATACGATAGGTGTTTGTTTTATAATAATTCTTGTGTTTTACCAATTAATGAAATTTATCCTGATTTACAAAGATATAATAATTTATTTATTGATGATATCAATATGGGGGTAGACAATGCTATGGATAAATTATTATATTTAAATAATTCAACTAATTATAAAGTAAAAAAGCTACATAGTAATACGGTAACTGTTAATTTAAATTCCGCTTATCTTAGTGATATTACAATAATATTAACACCTTTACATTGTGCATTATCACGTGTATTTATTTTTAATAATTTACCAAATTATAAAAAAACACTATTATATTATAATATAAGATTCATAATAAACAAGATTAAATATTAAATATTTTACGGACTAGCAAAGATCATATACATACTAAAACTTACTCCAGATACAATACTAACAAATTCACTTACATCTCTAATAATTTTACGGTTAGTATAAAGAAGACCAGAACCAATTTGAACAGAATAAATAATTGGTTCTGTTATCTTTTTCATATCAACCACTTCATTTACTTTGTTAGCTACCGAAAATAGATAGCTATCATCGCAATTATTACCACCAATACTATAATATGCAAGTGATTTTTGATTATTACATTTATTACACGTAGTAGAACCTTCAATATCATTGAAAGATCCAATATCACACTCAATACATTTATTATTTTTTTCGTAGCTTCCAATAGGACATTTGAAGCAATTATTATTTTTGATAATAGAACCAGCAGGACAAGTCAAACATTTATTGTCAAAATTTTCATTGGGCATATATTCTTTATTTTCGATATTACACTTAAGACAACTATTACCATATGTAGCATAAGGATTATTACCAATAATAGTTCCTTTAGGACAAAACTTGGTATCAATTAAAGTTTTTTCATTACCTTTAATACACAAATTACTACCTTCATTCGATGAAAAACCTTCAGGACAATGCAAACACGTTGAATTATTCTTTGTTCTATAATGATTGACAGGACATTTAGTGCATACAATGTCATCAATAGAATTATCATAATCAAAAACATACCCTGTATTACAGTTTTTGATTGTGATAAGACCATTTAATTTGTCAGTTAATTCATTATACTTATTAATAGCTTCATCGCGTTCATTTTGGATACGAATTTTACAACTACAACTACTACCCCTATTCATACGAATCATTCTAGCATTTACGGTATGGATGATAATTACGAAGATAACGAGTTTCTTGGAGAACATTTTAATTTATACAAATGTTTGATATCATTTTTTATATTTTTTTAAATATATTTTTACAAATAAATGCAAAATAAACTGAAAACATTAGTAGTTCCTACAGATAATAAAAAAGTAATTAGTATAATTTATAAAATAAAATGCGGGTTTAGCAATGAAACTAAAGGTATAAATAATTATACGCATTTGCTGGAACATTTAATAGCTTCATTTCTTAATACAAAACAATGTTCAATGGAAGAAATACGAAAATATACTGAAAATAAAATACTAAGAACAAATGCATATACTGATGATAATGAAGTATGTTTTTGGATTGATTGTTATTATAAAGATGCTGATTTTTACATTGATTTAATGGCAAGATCTTTATTTAATTTATGTATTACTACTGAAAATCTTGATATGGCTAAAAAGAATGTAATAAAAGAGTTGGAACAAAATGAGGATGTATATTTAGTGAATGATATAAATACGTATTTTTATAAACGAAAGAAAGTAAGTTATAAATATGGTATTGAGGATGTTAAAAATGCAACATTAGATACGATAGAATTATTTTATAAAAAAGTATTATGTAAAGAGATTATAGTTGGTGTAGCGTGTTATTCTAAATATGTTCCTAATATTAAATCTTTAATAATTAAACATTTTGATAGACCTATTAATTTAATTAAAGACGATCTAAGTATTTCGTTTAAAGGGCATTTTCCAAAAAAACATAAGATCATAAAGCATTTTAAACCAATTAAATCACTTGAAGTAGTTATAATAATACCAATAAAATTAAAAGAAGATACAAAAGAATATTATGGATTAAGGATAGCATTAAAATATTTATTTTGTTTTGATCACGGTGAAATGTATGATATACTTAGAAATAAGCATAGATTAATATACGGTATAAAGTATAGTATAATTACGGATGATATGGATGATAATAAAACGTATGTTATGATTAAATCTTATTGTAATAAAAAGGATGTAAAAGAGTTTTTAAGATTATTTTATGAAGTATTTAATAATTATATGATATCGCAAGATATGTTTAATTATTATAGACAAAGAATAATATTTAAAACGGATTATAATTATATGAATAATTTAGATTCTTATTTAAATTATTATATGAATTGTATATTTTTTAATAGAAAAATAATTAAGGATATTAGTAAATATATTAATTCTGTAAAATATACGGAGTGTATTAAGATCTTAAAGGAGTTTAAAACTAAAAAACATTTAGTATTTTTATATAATAAAGGTTATAAAAAGCAAATAGATTAAATGTTATATTTAGATTTAAATGTTATAAAAAAATATGAAAAATACGCAGATTACTATAATATAGCTAGGATATGCCGTGGATTAGACAAATCAACAAAAACAAAGGAAGGTTTTTTAGTTGTTTATAAGAGGCTTAAAGATCATAATAAATTAAAAAATATTTATGCAACTAAAAATACGACTTGGGATAAATATAGAAGTAATTATGTTAATGCAAAATTAGCACAAATGAAGAAAAATAAAATAGCGTTGTATGATGATAAAGGTATTCCAACAAAAATGCATATAATATTAATAATGTGGGCATATTCTCCGGATATTAAAAATGATTTTATTAATTAAAATTTTTAATGGAGCATATTTATAAATCAATTGAAATAAAAGATTATTTATATTCTTTTTTTCCATTGCCGGATTTAGCAATTGAGTTAGTAATAAAAAACTTAAAATTAGCAGTAGATTTAAACGGTTATACAAATGAAATGTTAAAATTATATATAAAACAACATAAAATAGTAGATGTGAATAAATATTTACGTAAAAAGTATGGAAAATATAGAAGTAATTTAGGTTTATTAAAAAGGTATCAATTAATAAAAGTTATACAACATTTTGATATACCAGTGCCATTGAAGCCATATAAAATAGATATAATAGATAAGTACTTGAATGATAACGGAATAAGATATGAGAATAAGAATATATATGTAGGTGATAAATTGTATGTTTTTGATAATATAATAACATTAGGAAAACTAATTATAGATATTAAAGCTGATCATTATATTGTTAGGTTAGGTAATTGTTATTTTAAAAATAATAAAATTGAATATAAAAACATAATATTTTTATATTGTTATTATAATATAATTGAAAATAGAAATATTGAAATAGTTTTTCAAAAAAATAAAATAATTAATCAAATATTATACCATAATTATATATAAAATTATATTAATTATACTATAATAAATATGAAACTTTCAGCAGCAATGAAAATGGTATTAAGAAAGTCACCTTTACTACCTTTACTATATACAAAAATGTTAATTAATACAACATTAGAGCATATATTACCAATTTCTTATATGCGACATCATATTCACGCAAGGGATATTCATAATATTTATTCAACAACCGATAAAATGAATCAATTGAGATGTAATTATGAATTTAATATTTTACCAAAAGGGTGTTATAAATGTGAAGGTAATATAATATGTCATAAGAATAAATATTTTTATCCAAGAGAAAAAGATCGTGGTATAATTGCACGATCTATATTGTATATGAGAGATAAATATAATTATACAAATTTTGGAAATATGACATTATATGAAGAATGGAATAAATTATATAAACCAACAAAAAAGGAAATAATACATAATGAAATTGGATATCTAATTCAAGGAAATTTAAATAAATATATTTCAAATTATACATATAAAAATGATAATATAAATTAAATAAATTAAATGCCATTAAGAGACGAAATTGATATTGATAGTGTAGTTTTTAAAACATTATTA
>Ga0206131_10006186_pt1 | contig 12333 bp, 18 predicted proteins | sample Helgoland_Spring_FD_148636 | JGI IMG/M metagenome (GOLD analysis project Ga0206131, IMG submission 148636) | Pelagic subsurface seawater microbial communities from Kabeltonne, Helgoland, North Sea - Helgoland_Spring_Bloom_20160517_1 | ecosystem: Environmental > Aquatic > Marine > Epipelagic ... | reverse complement strand
GAGACTTATGTTAAGTGGGGTAATCGTAAACGCATCTTTAAAATGATAGGCGTTCCATTTGAGATTAAGTTTTGTAGAGCAGAACAAATGTTGAAAGATTCTATGATCAATGATTCTAAACAAAAGCAACTATCAATGGTTGAAATGATGTTAAGAGCTTATGAGCAGTTAAATATTAAATGTGAGGAAAGTGGTTATATACAAATACAACCCAATGCTAAGTGTTTTAACTTTGATAATAAAACAGCACTGGTTTGTGATACTGATTCTGATAAACCTGTATTAGAAAAAATACATAAAGACGAGAAGGACATTATGATATTTAGTATTGAAGAATTATTTAGATGCATTCCTAAAGATTTTATGAGAGCTAAAGAACTACTAAGCAAATTAGATAAGTCAGTTAATATACAGAAGGTTGATTATGTCTAACTGGCATGGTGGTAAAGGCTCTAAGCGTAGAAAAGAAGATAAGAAGAAGATTGATGCTAACTGGGATTTAATATTTGGTAAAAAGAAAAAGGAAAAGAAAAAGAAATGAGTACATTTCATAGAGACTTAAATCAAGGCAAGAAGGTAGAAGATATAGTTCTTGCAAAAATACATAAGAAATATCCTCTTGCATCTAAGTTAGAAGGAAAAGTAAAACCCTATGATATTTATATACCTGAACTAAATATTTATATAGAAGTTAAGTCTGATAAAAAGAGCCAAGAAACAGGAAATATAGTTATAGAAATTGAAATGTATAATAAACCCAGTGGACTTAATTCTACAAAATCAGATATTTGGATTATTTATACAGGTACAGAATTTATATATATAACACCAAGCAGAATATGGGAATGTGTAAGCAGAAATATGTTAGCACCTGTAAAATTTATAGGTAAGGGAGATGATCAACCTAAGAAGGCATATTTAGTAAAGATAGATCAGTTGAAACAATATAAAGCTAAAGGAGTTTTTAATGCCAATTAAACTAAGACCTAGTGCTGTTGTTAAGGATAGGACAACAGGTAAAACAAAAACAGAACATTACTATTTAAAGAGTATGACATTACAGGAACTAAATGATTATATTGAATCGTCTAGCTCTAAGAAAAAGGTCATACAAAAATGTAAGAATGAACTAATTAGGAGAAGTAAATGAAAAAAGAAAATATTGATTATGTAAACTCACCACCCCATTATCGGAAGGGGTCTATAGAATGTATTGATGCAATTAAAGCTGCACTAACCCATGATGAATATAAGGGATATTTAAAGGGAGCAGCACTAAAATACATTTGGAGAGAATCTTACAAAGATAGCAACATACAAGACTTACAGAAGTCTGTTTGGTATATTAATAAGTTAATAGAACATTACGAGAACCTATGAAGATAGATAAACAAAAGCTAAAAGAAAAGATAGAGCAGGGTAAGTCTAGCCATGATATAGCTATGACTTATGATGTGCACCCATCAACGATCAGAAGAAAAGCTAAACAGCTTGGACTTAAGTTTGAAACACAATCGTGTTGGAGAAAGAAATGAGAATAGATGTAAAAGATAATATAAAAGAAGTAACAAAGTGGACTACTGGGGTACAGAAGAAACAAGTACCATTTGCAACTGCTATGGCTATCAACAAGACACTAGGTATTGGCAAAGGTAATCGCATGAAGGGTTTAGACAGAGCTATGCAAAAGCAAATGATTAAGAAGTTAGATAGACCAATGGCTAGAACCACTAAGGCTTTTTATAGAATAGGTGCAAGGAAAACAAATCTTACTGGTACATTAGGTTTCACTGAATGGGCAAACAAGTTTATGCAGTACCTAGTGCATGGTGGCGTTAGGTCAGGTGAGCCAAAGGTTGGCGTGCCTTATATTCCTAATGCTAAGTTAAATAAATTTGGTAATATTGCTGGAAGGAAGAATGGTTTAATCAAAAAGCAAAATCAATTCATTGGTAATATCAAAGGTATTGATGGTGTATGGGAAAGGCAGAAGGATAGGTCAGCCAAGCTGATGGTTGCCTTCAAGAACAGCGTAACTTATCAAGCTATGTTTCCCTTCTACAAGATAGCTGAGAGTTATGCTAAGGCTAACTTTGATAAGAACTTTGCTGAAGCATTTACTAAAGCACTAAGGAACGCCAAATGATAGGTTCTTCTACAGCATTCATTGTGGGTTATTCGCGACGACAGTTTTTTTTTAGCGACAGCCAAAACTCAATAGGGTAATTAACGCACTGTATGGCTACACAACGAGAGATTGCAGACCACTTGGACTTATCAGTCAAAAGAGTCTCAGAATTGATTAGAGATGGTATCTTGCCCTCAAAAAAGGGAAGGAGTCCACTTAATACAGATGTTTGCAGAGTTGCTTACATTTCATACCTAAGAAAACTAGGTGGCTACAACAAACGCAGTGGAACTGGTGATATTGCTGAAGAGAAAACAAAACTAACAGCAGCTCAAGCTAGAAAAGCAGAGTTAGAAGTAGAAGAGTTAGAAGGCAGTCTAATACCAGCACAACTTGTAGAAGATACTTGGATTGATTATGTATCTAACGCTAGAGCTAAGTTACTAGGACTACCATCAAGGATTGCACATCAGGTTATAACTGTAGATAAATATGCAGAAGCAGAGTTGATATTAAAGGAACAAGTGCATGAAGCACTAAATGAGTTAGCACAAAATGGAATACCTCAAAAATATAGAAAAGGTGATACAGGAAACCAATCAAGTTTGGACTCCACCACCCAATCTAAAGATTAGCGACTGGGCAGATAACTACAGAAGGCTATCACCTGAATCTTCAGCAGAAGCTGGTCAGTGGAAAAGTGACAGAGCACCTTTCCAAAGGGAGATAATGAATACCTTTAATGACCCTGATATTCAAAGAATAGTATTTATGAAATCTTCTCAGGTTGGTGCAACTGAGATATTGTTAAATGTTATTGGTTACTACATAGATCAAGACCCTGCTCCTATGTTAATCATGCAACCTACCTTACAAATGGCTCAGGCATTTAGTAAAGACAGACTTGCTATGATGATTAGAGACTCAGAAAAGATCAGAGATTGTGTTAAAGACCCAAGAAGTAGAGATAGTGGTAATACAGTTTTATCTAAGAAGTTTGCTGGTGGTAATCTAAACATAGTTGGTTCTAATTCTGCATCAGGACTTGCATCAAGACCGATTAGAATTGTTTTAGCTGATGAGTGTGATAGATATGAAGCATCAGCAGGAGCAGAGGGTGACCCAATATCACTTGCAACTAAAAGAACAACTACCTTTTGGAATAAAAAGATATATTTATGCTCTACTCCTACAATAAAAGGACTATCTAGGATAGAAACTGCTTTTGAAGAATCAGACAAACGCTACTACCATGTTCCTTGTCCTGAATGTGAAGAAACACAAATATTAAAATGGAAGAATGTAGTTTGGGAAGAAGATAAACCTGAGACTGCTACTTATGCTTGCGAACATTGTGGTTCAGTTATAGATGAGTCAAAAAAACAATGGATGTTAAAGCATGGTGAGTGGATAGCTTCTGCACCTAAATCAGATACAGCAGGATTTCATATATCAGAACTATATTCAGTTTGGTCTACTTGGGCAGATATGGCTAAATCATTTCTTGAAGCTAAGAAGAACCCTGAGATGTTAAAGACTTGGATTAATACTGCTCTTGGAGAATCTTGGGAAGAACAAGGTGATGCTGTTGATCACGAAACATTATTAAGTAGAAGATTAAACTATGACTACACTACTATTCCTGAAGATGTTTTAGTTCTAACTGCTGGTGTTGATACTCAGAAGGATAGACTAGAACTGCAATTGGTGGGATGGGGTAAAAACTATGAAGCATGGGTGTGTGACTATAAGATATTTTGGGGTGACCCAAATGCTATGAATGTTTGGTCAGATTTAGATGCTTACTTAAAGAAAAGATTTAAAACTGAATCTGAAAGATTGATACCTATATCTTGTTGCACTATTGACTCAGGTGGACATCATACCAATATGGTTTATCAGTTTACCAAACCAAGACAGTCAAGAAGGATATTTGCAATCAAGGGTTTATCAACAGCAGGTAAGCCAATAGCAAATAGACCTACATTTGTAGGAAAAAACAAAGCTGTTCTTTATGGTGTTGGTTCTGATAGTGCTAAAGAAGCTATCTTTGCTAGATTATCTACTGAGCCTGATACAACTACTCTGCATTTTTGTTCTGATCTTGATGAAGAATACTTTAAGCAACTTACAGCAGAAAAAAGAATCACTAAGTTTGTTAGAGGCAGAAAAACTTTAGCTTGGAAGCAGATTAGACCAAGAAACGAAGCATTAGATACATTAGTATATAACTTTGCTGCTATCTACATCCTGAATCCTAACTATGATTCTATTGAGAACAAAATACTTACCCAAGAGTCAAAACCAAGAGAAAAAACACAAAATAGACCTCAAAAAGGCATAAATAGGGGTAATTTCGCTACTTCTTGGAAATAAAGAAATTTAGGTTTTAATATTGACAATAGCCTATTGCACATTAGTGTTAGATGTAGATATATCTAAAACATTTATGAGGTTTTTGCTTGAGCAACAAATTTGATTCAACAAATTATCCACCCCAAGTTCCTACTGAACTTCAGTTGGGAGACTTTTGGGCATGGAAAAGAGAAGATTTAGCAAACGACTATCCAGTAGCAGACTATTCACTATCTTATGAATTTAATTTAGTTGATGGTGCTACAGCTTCTAATTTTACATTAACAGCAACAGAGTCAGGCGATACATATATTATCGAAGCCACTAATACATCTTCTTACACAAAAGGTAATTACAACTGGGTTTCTTACATGACTAGAAGTTCTGATTCTGCAAGAGTCAAACTTGAAGAAGGTTTTGTAGAAGTTCAAGATAATTATGCAACTACATCTGCTTCAGTTAGAAGTCATGCAAAGATTGTTTTAGATAGTATTGAAGCAGTTATTGAGAACAGGGCAAATATTGATCAATCATCTATGTCTATAGCTGGCAGATCATTATCAAGAATGTCTATAGATGAATTATTAACTTTTAGAGATAGATATAAGGCTGAATATCTTAAAGAAGTTAAAATACAAAGAATTAAAAATAAACGAGGGTCAGGAAATACTATCAAAGTAAACTTTGGTAGAGTTACTGGTTCAACTCCTAAGAGCTACACATAATGGCATGGTATAACAGAATATTAGGCGTAAATGAGCCTAAGAAGAAAAAAAGACAAGCATACAGAAGAAGCTACACTGGTGCTAATACTGGAAGGTTGTTTGCAGATTTTGTTACCACATCTACAAGTGCTGATGCTGAAATAAAAGATAACATAAGAATACTCAGAGACAGAGCAAGAGAGTTAGCAAGAAACGATAGCTATATTTCAAGATATCTAAACCTGATGATATCTAATGTTATCGGTAAGCATGGCATAAGAGTTAGCTCTAAGGCTAGGAACGATAATGGTTCTTTAGACATTGGAGCTAACCTGCTCATTGAACGTGCTTGGAAAGAATGGGGTCAAGTTGGAAGTTGTACAACTAATGGCAGACTGTCATTCTTAGATTGTCAAAAAATATTTGTTGAATCCCTATGTAGAGATGGTGAAGTATTAATCAGGAAAATAAAAGATAGCAATTCGCCTTTTGGTTTTCAGTTACAGTTTTTAGAAGCAGACCATTTAGATGAAAATAAAAATGATGTTTATAAAGCTACTGGAAATCGTATTAAGATGGGTGTAGAAGTAGATAAGTATGACAAACCAGTTGCCTATCATTTATACAAAGATCATCCATACGATAGAACTTACCTAAGCCAAGCACAACACATTAGAGTGCCTGCTGATGAGATTATCCATGCTTACCTACCTTCTAGGGCAGAACAGACTAGAGGTGTTTCTTTGGTTGCTACAGCAATGGCTAATGTGAAAATGTTAAATGGCTATTTAGAAGCTGAAATAGTAGGTGCTAGAGTCGGTGCATCTAAAATGGGTTTCTTTACTTCACCTGATGGTGATGGCTATGTTGGAGATGGAGAATTTGAGGACACATTCAATCCTACAATGAATGCTCAAGCTGGTGTATTTGAACAATTACCTGCTGGAATGGACTTTAAGGCATTTGACCCTAATCATCCTAATTCAGCATTTGAATCATTTACAACTAGCGTATTAAGAAGTATCGCATCAGGTTTAAATATTTCTTACCATTCATTATCAAATGATTTAACTTCAGTTAATTATTCTTCAATAAGACAAGGTGCTTTAGAAGATAGAAGCATGTATCAGATATATCAGCAGTTTGTAGTTGAGCATTTTATCAATCCTGTATTCCAATCTTGGTTAGAAATGTCTATATCAACAGGTTATATCAACTTGCCTATGGGTAAATATGAAAAGTTTGCTAGGTCAATCAATTTTATACCTAGAAGTTTTGCTTGGATTGACCCACTAAAAGAAATGCAAGCTAATGTTATAGGATTGCAAAATGGTACTTTAAGTTATTCAGATATATCTGCTTCTTATGGAAGAGATGTAGAAGAATTATTTGAACAGCATCAAAAAGAAATAGAGCTGGCGAAACAATATGATATTGAAATAGCATATCAACCATTTGGTCAGAAATTACCTGTAGAAGCTAAGATACAAGGTGGGGAAGAGGAAGAAGATGCCTAATCCAAACGAAGGAATGAAATCTGAAGCTCAAAAAGGTTTAGACTGGCGTGAAGAATTTGGTCGTGGTGGTACTAGAGTCGGAGCTGTAAGAGCAAGACAAATAGTAGCTGGTGAAAATCTATCTGATGATACTGTAAAAAGAATGTATAGCTTTTTCTCAAGACATGAAGTAGACAAACAGGCAGAAGGTTTTAGTGCTGGTGAAGATGGTTATCCTTCTAATGGCAGAATAGCTTGGGCATTATGGGGTGGAGATGCAGGATTTAGCTGGTCAAAAAGATTAGTAGAACAAATGAAAAAAGAAGAAGATAGACAAACAAGTTTTGATTCAATTAATGAATCAGAAAAACATCCTTTATTAACAAATGAAGAGGAGAAATCTATGAATAAAGAAGATAGACATATCCTTAATGTTACTGAGACTGACAACACTGTTGTTGTTGAATTTCAGAAGCATGAGGATGTAGAACATGAAGGTGAAGAAGTAGAAACAACTGAAGAAGTATCTATGACTGAGTCAGATGAGGAAAGAAAAGTAATTGATATGCCTATGAAATTTAGGACTATTGATTTATCTAAACATTCTTATCTTGATGAGGAAAGTAGAGTAGTTCGCATAGGAGTTTCTTCTGAAGAACCTGTAGAACGTAGTTTTGGCATGGAAGTGCTAGGACATTCTGCTGATGATATAAACATGGAGTTTATAAATTCAGGCAGAGCACCATTATTGCTTGATCATGATATGACTAAGCAAATTGGTGTAATTGAAGAATTCAAATTAGATGAGACAGCAAAAAGGACAACTGCTGTAGTTAGATTTGGTAAATCTGCTTTAGCTCGTGAAGTATTTGAAGATGTGGCTGATGGTATACGTATGAACATTTCAGTTGGCTACAGAATTGATAAACTGGAACGATATCAAAACAATGATGAGACTTACTATAAAGCTCAATGGACTCCTATGGAAGTTTCTTCTGTATCAGTCCCTGCTGACCAGTCAAGACTTGTTGGTGTTGGTCGTTCTAAACAAAAACAAATAAATAACACAAAGGTGAGAATAATGGATAACGATAAAAAACAAGATATTAATCTTGATGAAGTTAGAACTCAGACTATTGATGAAGCTAAAGCTGAATTTAAAAGAAACTCAAAAGAGATTATAGATTTAGCAGCTAGACACAATAAAAGAGATTTAGCTGACAAAGCAATCGCTGATGGCGTATCTGTAGAAGAATTCAGAGGTGTATTATTAGAAAATATTTCTAACAACACTCCTTTAGAAACTCCTTCAGAAATCGGTATGAGCAAAGAAGAAGTAAGAGAATTTAGTCTAGTAAAAGCAATTAGAGCTATGGCTAATCCTTCAGACAGAAGAGCACAAGAAGAAGCAGCATTTGAATTTGAATGTTCTGCTGAAGCTGCAAGACAGTATGGCAAAGATGCACAAGGCATTATGCTTCCTGCTGAAGTGCTAAGAAGCTGGGGTAAAAGAGACTTAAACACATCTGATGATTCAACTCTAGTAGCTGAAGATTACAGAGGAAATGACTTTATTGATGTACTTAGAAATGAGTCTTCAGTAATGCAAGCTGGTGCTACTATGCTTAGAGGATTACAAGGTAATGTTGTAATACCTAAGAAAACTGCTGGTGCATCTGCTGGATGGATTGCAACAGAAGGAAGTGCTGCTGCTGAGTCTGAGTTTACTGCTGGTTCAGTAACTATGTCTCCTAAAGTCATTGGTGCTTTTACTGATGTAACAAGACTGTTATTACAACAATCTTCTTTAGATGTTGAGAACTTAATCAGAGATGACCTAACAAAATCAATCGCTACTGCAATTGACTTAGGTGCTTTAGCTGGTTCAGGTTCAAGTGGTCAACCAACAGGTATTGCTAATACTTCAGGTATTAACACTACAACTTTCGCTGCTGCTAACCCAACATGGGCAGAAATCGTAGCTATGGAAAGTGCTGTTGCTAATGACAACGCATTGACTGGTTCTTTAGGTTACATATGTAGACCTGCTGACTTTGGTACTTTAAAAACAACTGAAAAGGCTACTGGTACTGCTCAGTTTGTTGTTTCTCCTGACAATAGCATGAATGGCTATAATGTTGTCAGAAGTAATCAAGTAACAAGTGGTGATTTCTACTTTGGTAACTTTGCAGACCTATTAATTGGTATGTATGGTGGACTAGATATTACTGTTGACCCTTATGCATTATCAACTTCAGGTGGAGTAAGAATTGTTGCTCTACAAACTGTTGATGTAGCTGTAAGACATGCAGTATCTTTCTGTAAATCAAGCGACTAATTAACTGATGCTTAAATGGAATGGGGGTGGAAACACCCCTACCTTAAATATGAAAAAATATAAAATATTACAAGATACAATGGCTGGTGGTTCAAAGGTTCATGCTGGAGATATAGTAGAACTTAATGAAGTTGAAGGTCATTCTTTATGTGCTTATCACAAAGCAGAAATTCATGTTGCTAAACCAAAGGCTAAAAAAGAAGATAGAAGTGTAGGTTTAGAAACATCAAAGGTTAAAGCTCCTAAAACAAGAGCTAAAAAGTAAACCATGCCTTTAGAGAGTGCATTAGATTTTAACGCCTATGTTGATACAACAACAGGTCATGGTGTTACTGCTACATTCTTTGAAGTGCAACAATCTTTATGGGATGACTTCCCATTAATAGATACTCTTTTTGATATTGATTCAGGTTTTTCTAAAAACATTAATATTATTATAGATCAAGAGTATTTCAACATAGAGGGTGGAACAGTGCCTGTTGCTGGTTATCAACCAAGAGCAATAGTTAAAGCATCTGATGTTCCTTATATATCCCAAGAAGATAAATTATTAGTTGATGCAATTACAACTAATCGTGGCAATGTATTAAAACCAGCTACAACATTTATAGTTAGAACAGTTGAGCCTGACAACACAGGTTTAGTTTCTTTGGTTCTTGAGGAAGAATAATGTCTCAATTTAGATTAGAAACTGAAGAAGATATGCTAGGTTACTTAGACATCAATTTTGGTCATGGTGTAAGTGCTGTTTATACAAACTCAGGTACTTCTACAACAATCAATGTGATTCTAAATAATGAATATGTAGAACAAGAAGAGGGTATTGGCGTTGAAGCATTAAAACCAATAGCCTATTGCAGAACTATAGATGTTCCGAATATTTCATTTGGAAATACTTTAAATGTATCTGCAATAAAAGATACAAATGGTAATATACTCAAAGCAGCACAAAACTACACTGTAGTAAACATACAAGCAGACAGAACAGGTTTTAGTGCATTAATGTTAGAGGAAATATAATGGCAAACCATATCAGACAACAAATAAGAGAAAAGATTGGTACTACTTTAACTGGCTTAACCACAACTGGGTCAAGAGTTTATGAGTCAAGGGTTTACCCACTAGAAACAGTACCAGCATTAGTTATCTACACTAAATCAGAAACATCTGAGCCGATAGTTATAGGTACTGATCGAGTAATGAGTAGAGAATTATCAGTAGTGGTAGAAGGATATGCAAAAGCTACTAGCAACTTTGATGATACTATTGATACAATAAGCAAAGAAGTTGAAGAAGCAATAGCAGCAGATAGAACTTTAGATGGATTAGCTAAAGACTGTTATTTAGAATCAACTGAAATAGAGTTTAATGGTGAAGGTGAGAAACCACTAGGGTATGTGAGTTTAACCTTTTTAACTAATTACTATGTCAAGGAAACTAATCCTGATATAGCAGTATAGGAGACAATTATGAAAATGATTAGTCCTGATGGAAAAGTTTTAATAGATGCTCACCCTTCTAAGGTTGAGTCTTTATTGAATATGGGCTGGAAAGAAGAAGCAGTCCATTCGCAAGATAAAATTAAACCTTCTTCTAAGAAAAAGTCGAAAGACGAGGTAGAAAATGGCAACACATAAAGGAAGTGAAGGTACTGTTAAAGTCGGTACTAATGCTGTAGCTGAAATTAGATCATATTCATTAGAAGAATCTTCTGACACTTTAGAAGATACTTCAATGGGCGATTCTGCAAGAACGTATAAACCATCATTGACTTCTTTCTCAGGAAGTTTAGATGTATTTTGGGATGAGACTGATACTTCAGGACAAGGTGCTTTAAGCATTGGCTCAGAAGTAACTCTTAATGTATATCCTGAAGGAGATACAGCAGGTGATACTTATTATACTGGTTCAGCTATTGTTACTGGCGTTTCAAGAAGTGCATCATTTGATGGATTGGTTGAAGCTAGTATTTCAGTACAGGGCAATGGTGCTTTAACATCAACAACAGTATAAGAATATGTCAGCAATAGATAACGCAAAAAAGCATTTTGCAGAGCAAGATGTCAAAGTAATCGAAGTGCCTGAATGGGGTGAAGATGACAAAGCCTTAAAAATATACAGTAAGCCATTAACGCTAGCTGAAACTTCTAAGCTCTATAAAATGAGTAAAGAAGATGATCTAACAATGATGGCTTATGTTCTTATTTACAAAGCACTAGATGAAAATGGAGATAAACTTTTTGATTTAGCAGATAAAAATGCTTTATTAAACAATGTTGATAGAGAGATATTAGTTAGCGTTGCACAACAAATCATGGGTCAAGAACCCATTGAGGATGTCAAAAAAAACTAACAAAGGATGCTAATTTATATGTGCAATATGCACTAGCTGAAAAACTTGGAAAAACCTTAAAGGAACTCCAAGAAATTAGTGTCCAAGAATATCAAGGATGGATAGCTTACCTAGAGTTAGCTGAAGAGAAACGAAACAATGGCAAATAAAAAAGTAAAGTTTGAATTAACAGCAGTAGATAAGACTAAAGCAGCTTTTGATAAAGTTACTAGAGGTCTTAAGGGCGTTGGCTCAGTTGCTGGTGGAGCAGCTAAAGGCGTTGCTGGTGTTGGTTTGGCTGCTACTGCAACTGCAACTGCATTAGCAGTATTAGTAGATAAATCATTTCAAACTGTAGATGCTATTGGAAAAACTGCAACTCAAACAGGCATAGCTACAGATACATTACAAGCATTTCACTTAGCTGCTAGAGAATCAGGAACTACTGTTGAAGGAGCTAATACAGCTCTTATTAAATTTGCTAGAAGTGTTGGTGATGCACAAAGAGGTGTTAAAACACAATCAGATATATTTAAAGATTTAAATGTTAATTTAAAAAATGCTGATGGCTCAATGAGGTCTTTTGATGAAATATTAGGAGATACAGCAAAAGGAATTACAGAGCTTGGAGATCAAACAGCTAGAGCAACAGCATTAGCTAATTTATTTGGTAGACAGGGTGTAATCTTAACTGGTGCTATCAACGACCTTTCTGAAAGTGGCATGAAGAACTTTATACAAAGAGCTAAGGATTTAGGTATTGTATTAAGTGAAAAGGTTATAAGAAGAACTGAAGAATTTAATGATGCTATTGGTGTTATTAAAATGCAAATAGGCTCTTTTGTTAATAATATTACAACATCATTCTTGCCTGTATTTGAGGAAATGCAGAAAAAAATAGCTAGCTTCATTCAATCATCAGTAGATGAAGCTGGTGGTATGGATGCTTTAGGTTTAAAGATTGCAAACAGCATTATTGA
>Ga0206131_10006175_pt1 | contig 12343 bp, 18 predicted proteins | sample Helgoland_Spring_FD_148636 | JGI IMG/M metagenome (GOLD analysis project Ga0206131, IMG submission 148636) | Pelagic subsurface seawater microbial communities from Kabeltonne, Helgoland, North Sea - Helgoland_Spring_Bloom_20160517_1 | ecosystem: Environmental > Aquatic > Marine > Epipelagic ... | reverse complement strand
GTCAGATAACAGATTTTATACCTTTTGATCAATTAACAAACGACGAGATAGTTGCTTGGACTAAAGGAGCAATGGGTGAAGAACAAGTTGCTAGCATTGAATCAAGCATACAAAACCAAATAGATAATTTGATTACACCTACAAGTGTTACGTTAACTATTGGAGAACCTGTTCCACCAGAGCCACCTATTGAGGATTAATTAGGTAAAAATTCAACAAAACGAGTAATAATACAGTTACTAGTTACATTACAATCAAATAAAATATAATCAAATAAACTATGGATGCAATAGTTAAGAATCTAAACTTCGGAGAGAAGGCTAGAAAAAACGTCTATGAAGGTATAGACAAGCTAACAAAAGCAGTAAGCTCTACGTTAGGCGCTAGCGGTAAATGTGTTATGCTAGAGGATCACACGGGTAAACCAATAATAACAAAAGACGGTGTTACGGTAGCAGAGTCAGTTATATTAAGAGATCCAGTTGAAAACATGGGGGCTACGCTTTTAAAAGAAGCAGCTCGCAAAACCGTTAAAGAAGCTGGTGATGGTACAACTACAGCCACAGTACTTGCTCACGCAATACTCACAGAGGCTTACAAGGTATTAGACAAAACAAATACTAGAGATTTAAAAGAAGGTATTGATAAGTCAGTTGAGGCTGTTGTCGATTACTTAAAAGAAAATTCTGTAGAAGTAACTGATGACATGCTAGATCAAGTAGCTACTATATCAACTAATAATGATCCTGAACTAGGTAAAATAATTGGTGATGCTTTTAGGTTAGTTGATTTAACAGGTGTTGTTGTTATGGAACCAACCGAGGATAATGAAACTTCAGTTGAACTAGTTGAAGGTGTAGAGTATGACAAAGGACTTGTAAACTCACACTTTGTAACAAGCAAAACAAAAAGAGCTGCAGAACTTGAAAACGCTTTAGTATTAATAGTAGAATCACCAGTTGAGTCCATAAGAAAAATACAAAGTGTTTTAGAATATGTCATAAAGAACAACAAGGCTTTATTAGTTATAGCTGATTGTGAACAAAGCGTTATATCGGCACTGGCAATGAATAAGGTTAAGGGCAATATAAAAGTAAACGTCATAAACGCTCCTACATACGGTGTAAGCAAAAAAGATACATTAAATGACTTAGCTCTTCTAACGGGTGCTACAGTGATAAACGAGGATCTTGGAGATGATATGGACCTTATACAGCCAGAGTATCTAGGAAGTTGCTTAAAAAGCATTACAACAGATCTAGAGACTATAATACAAGTAGAGGATAATAATCCAGATGTAGAAAAGTTAGTTAAGGACCTAAGAGATCAAATAGAAACTACTAAAAACCCTAACGAAGTTATAAGGCTTGAGAGAAGGCTTGGTAGAATATCAGCTAAAGTGGCTATAGTAAAAGTTGGTGCTAATTCTGAGATAGAATTAAAAGAAAAGCAAGATAGAGTCGAAGACGCTATATGTGCAACTAAAGCCGCAATAAAAGAAGGTATTGTATCTGGTGGTGGTATCGCGCTCTTGAATGCTTCTAGTAAAATAAAAGCAGATACCATAGGAGAACAAGTATTGTTGAAAGCTATAAAAGCACCGTTTAATATAATACTGAGCAACGCCGGTATTGAAGAGTATAAGAAACCTAAGAAAGAAGGAGAAGGTTTAGATGTTGTTACAGGTAAAACAGTTAATATGATAGGTTCTGGTATTATAGATCCTTTATTAGTAACTAAAAGTGCTTTAAGAAATGCAGCATCTGTTGCATCAACAATATTATCTACTGATTGTGTAATTAATAATTTAAGGATTGATGATAGCAATAGGTAGGAATTTAATAATAAATAAACACAAAGTAGGTACAGCTAAAACAAAAGGTGGTTTACTACTTGCTGAATCTCAAAGAGAAGATATACGATATATACAAGCTGACGTTGTTAGTGTTGGTAACGAGGTTGAAGGTATTAAAACTGGAGATCAAATATACTACGATAAACACGCTGGGCACGGTATAGAGCATAATGGTGAAAAATATCATATTATAAGATTTCAAGATGTAGTTGTTGTTTTATGAAAAGGCTAGAAGCAAGGGACATAAAAGATATGAACTTGTTGAAACACTATCGAGTAATAAGACGGTGGGCTTGCAGGAACAACAACCTTAATGATGCTGATTTAGAGCTATTAATATATCTTGATTGTATGGACCTATTTTCAAAGCACGACTTTGAGATGGGTGTATACTCTTATAGTTGGGACAACAGGCGTTGGAACAGACTTTTGAAAGAAGGTTGGATAACAGTTTGGCGCCATAGAAACAGGAAAGATATAAAGTATAGTATATACAAGGTATCTTTTAAATGTAAGCAACTTATAAATAGAATATATAAAGTAATGCTAGGTAAAGAAGATATACCTGTTGGTAAATCAAATAGTATCATAACAGGGGAAACCTACACTGATAAGGTTCTAAGAACATCAATAAGAAACATTAATAGAGATAAAAATAGATAATATGTACACACCACTAGATTTAAACGCTAAGCAAGAAGCTAACCTAAACGAAGGATTAAAAGCAGCTATAGAAGCTAAAGAGGGTAAAGGTGCACCAGCTCAAATGGGTTATGACGCACCGGCAAAGCAGGTTGTAGTAGACCCGATGACAGGGATGCCTACGCAACAAGAAGAGATGACAAATGTGCCACCTCAGCAATATAACACAATGGGCAATGCTAAACCAGTTTTTTCACAACAAGCACAGCTATTTTCTGAAAAAATAAATGGTACAGTTCCGGAAAGACAAAATTCAGTTTTTGCTACGCCTATGTTTAAGAAAAATTGTAATAAAAAATACTAATATGAAAAACATTAAACAACTAAAAGTAGATTTAGCCGGTCAAGTAGGTGAAAACGCTATATGGGACGGGCCTTTAAGTAAAGAAGGTTTTCCAATGGGTAAAGGATCTAGTTCAGGTTCTCAAGGTATGGAGGTTAGTAAAGCCGACTGTGGTTGCGACTCTGTAAAAGGACCTATTACTTCAAGAGCTAAAGCGTATTAATAAATGAAGTTTAAGTACTTTACTTACGATGAGTTTGATTGCCCAAGCCTAAAAGGTAGTGGTAAAAAAGTGAGTGATGAGCTAATAAGCATGCTAGATATTGTTCGTAAAAAGTACGGTAAGTCAATAACTATAAACTCAGGGTATAGAACACCTGAGAGAAATGAAAAAGTAGGTGGTAAACCTGGTTCATCTCATTTAAAAGGCTTAGCAGTTGACATTGCATGTAAAAACTCTACAGATAGATTAAAACTGACAAGTGTATTACTTGAGGTTGGATTTAGTAGAATAGGTATGGGTTCAACATTTATACATGTAGATATAGATAAAGATAAATCACAAAACGTCCTTTGGACATATTAATATGGGATCACCTCTAAATATAAAAGAAAAGTCTTACGAAAAGCAGAATAGAAAGATGCGTTCGAAATACAAATCTGAAACTGGGAAAAGCTTAGGTAAAAGACTAACTAAAGGTACAAGCTCAAGAAGAGTATCTTTTGCATGTAGATTCGCTGGTATGGCTGGTGCTATGAAAGACGCTAAAGGTGAACCAACTAAAAAAGCAATGGCCTTAAAGAAGTGGGGATTTGGCAGCGTAGGAGCAGCTAGAAACTTCTGTCAAAAAAATAAATCTAAAAAGTAATAATAAAAAGTAAAAAATCATGGCGTTTAAAATCAATGCACCGTTTCAAGCAGCAGGAGAACCTAATTCAATTGAGTCTAATAAAGAACCAAAGATAACAGCTGGAATTGGCACTAAAAAAAGAGCCCAACAGTATGAAGATGCAGGTTATGCACCTGATCATACTACTCATAGAAAGAAAGCTAAAACCGTAGCTAGTAGTTCTAAAGGTGCAGACATCAAGGTAAAAGCAGAAAAACCTAAAGTGTCTTCAGCTAAACCAACTAAAAAAGAAGCACCTAAATCTAAGGGCGTAAAGAAAAAAGAAGCTAGAATTTCAAAAACTAGAGAAAAAGGAGCAAAAGCAGCAGAATCTGGAAACATTTCAAAAGCAAGAAGATTAAAAGCAAGAGAGAGAAGACTTAAAAAAAGATTAGCTAAAAAATCTAAAAAATAAAAAATTGGCATTTAAACTGAACAATCCACCATACTCTAGTGAGAACACACCTATATATAGGGTTGATATGGAAAATGGTGTTCTAGGTAAGGCCAATAAAAACGGTACCATAATATTAAACAATAATCTAAGCCCTTTTCAAGAACAAGATGTTATAGACCATGAAATGGTGCATATAGATCAAATGAGACGTGGTGATTTAGATTACGATGATAATTACGTTTATTGGAAAGGTAAAAAATACTCAAGAGCTCAAATGAGTGAAGGATCTCCAAATTTAGCCTGGGAAAAAGAGGCATATAATAAAACAAAGAAAAAATAAAAATTATGGCTTACAATCAAAAAAACAACGCAGGTAGAGGAAATCTTGCTAAAACAGGAGCAGGCGTACCAAGTGCATTAACAATGACGGATCCAAAATTACCAAAATCAGAAGTTAAAAAACAAAAGTTTGATAATGACCCTGTAAAACATTTTAAATCTTTTCCAAGTAAAGCAACACAGATTACCGCTAAAAACCCTTATCCATCTAAAAGTGTAAGAAACAGAAAATTTGCACAACTTCAAAAGAACTTGAGAAACTCAAGTAGGTAGTGATTTTATGAAAAAGATATTAGATTTTTTCAGCACTAAAGTCTTTAAACAAGTTGGTGATGTGGTTGATAACCTATTCACAAGCGAAGAAGAAAGACTAAATGCTAGAAATGAAATATTCAAAGTACTGCAAGATGCTCAATTAGAGTTGCAAAAAATGCAAACTGAGATTATTGTAGCTGAAGCTAATGGTAATTGGTTGCAGAGAAGCTGGAGACCAATACTAATGCTTTCATTTGGTTTTATAATAATATATACAAAATTTATATCACAGTTATCTGTACATTTGGTAACACCTACATTAGAGCCTCAATTCTGGCAATTGCTAGAAATAGGTATTGGAGGTTATGTAATAGGTAGAAGTGGTGAAAAAATTGTAGATAAATTAGGACCTATCTTTAAAAAGTAATTAAGAGATAAATAGTGTGATTATATATAAAAAATAACCAATTAAATTAAATAAAATGGGAAAATTAACAGAAGAACAATTAAAATCAGTAAAAGAAACACAAGGGAAAATCAACGCGATATTAGTTGAAATAGGTTTTTTAGAAGCTAGAAAAGCTGAATTTTTAGGAGCACACTTTGAAGCTGCTAAAGCATTAGAGGAAGTTAAAACGGAGTTAAAAGAAGAGTATGGTGATATCACTATTAATTTAGCTGATGGATCTTTTGAGAAAGTAGAAGCTGAAGAGACAAAAACTCTTGAAGTAGTTGACTAATGAGCTCTGTTATAAGGAAAATTAGTATAGGTTCTGACTATAAAAATGATGCCATGCATTATTCTATAGGTCAAGAAGTTTATGGTGGTCATAAAATAGCTTATATACTATTAGAAGAACAAGATAATTCTTATAACATACATATAAAAAAGAATAATGAGGTACTGCCATGGAAGAAGTTTAATTCTAACATGGCAATATCTATTGAATACGATCTACAGTACTAATGAAGAGCGTATACGACTTCATTATAGAACCAGTAGGAGAAAGATACGATAACGAATTAAAAATAGGTGATAAGAATTTGGTTTTAAATTCTAAAATAGAAAGCCATAAGTTTGTAAACAATAAAGCTAAAGTGGTTTCTATACCAATAGCAATTAAAACACCTATAAAAGTAGGTGATGAAATTATAGTTCATCACAATATATTTAGAAGATACTACAATCAAAAAGGTAAAGAAGTAAATAGTAGTAAGTATTTTAAAGATAACACGTATTTTTGCCAGCTAGATCAAATATATATGTATGGTAGAAACAACTCGTGGAGACCTTTTAACGGTAGATGCTTTGTTGCACCTATAATTAATAAGGATGATTTAGAGATAAAGAAACAAAAAAACCATATTGGAATACTTAAATATGGTAATAGTTCCTTAGAAGCTCTTAAAATAAGCGAGGATGATGTTGTGGGCTTTACACCCAACAGTGAGTTTGAATTTGTCATAAATGATGAATTATTATATTGTATGAAATCAAAAGATATTGTAATTAAGTATGAGCACGAAAAAAACAAAGCTCAGTATAATCCAAGCTGGGCAAAAAGCAGTTGAGGAATTAATAAAGGTAGCTAAAGAGCCTATAGTAGATTCAGGTGACGACATAACCGCTGACAGATTAAAAAATGCGGCAGCTACAAAAAAGCTAGCTATATTTGATGCTTTTGAAATACTAACACGTATTGAGGAAGAGAAAAGTATGATAAACGACAACATTAAAGAAAAACCTTTCAAGGGTTTTGCGGAAGGGAGATCTAAGTGATGTACGAGCAAACATTAGTAAAAACGTTAGATGATTACATTAAGCCGTCAGTTGTAAAAAAAAATAACAGACATAAGAAGTGGAGCTATGGTTACAATGAAGATCATGATATAGTTATAATAAGCAAGGACGGAACCTTAGGTGAAGTTATACAGATACAGAACTTAACCATAGGCCTACCGGCTGAACCTGAGAAAGTCTATAAGCGTTCAAATAAAAGGGCAGAGCAGAAGTGGGAAAAGTTAAACTACCCCAAAGAGCTATTGAAAATAAAAAGTGTGTTTGACTGGGAGAAATATCCTAACGCGTTTAAAGAAAAATGGTATGACTATATTGATGAAGAGTTTACAAGACGTGAAAAAGGTTTTTGGTTTAAAAACAAAGGCGCTGCTAATTATATTACTGGCACTCACTATATGTTCTTGCAGTGGTCCAAAATTGATGTTGGGGCAGCAGACTATAGGGAATCAAACAGATTATTCTTTATATTCTGGGAAGCTTGCAAAGCAGATGTACGTTGTTACGGAATGTGCTATCTTAAGAACAGACGGTCAGGGTTTTCTTTCATGGCCTCAGGCGAAACGGTTAATCAAGCTACAATATCCACAGACTCCAGATTCGGAATTTTATCAAAGTCTGGCCCAGATGCGAAAAAGATGTTTACTGATAAAGTGGTACCCATCTCGGTTAATTATCCCTTCTTCTTCAAACCAATCCAGGACGGTATGGACAGGCCGAAGACGGAACTCGCCTATAGGGTCCCAGCCTCGAAACTTACCCGTAAAAAACTCGACGAAGGTATTGCTTCCGAAGAGAGGCAGGGTCTCGATACCACGATCGACTGGAAAAACACGGGTGATAACTCGTACGACGGGGAAAAATTAAAACTATTAATCCACGATGAAAGTGGTAAATGGGAAAGACCTACAAATATATTAAACAACTGGAGAGTTACAAAAACTTGTTTACGATTAGGTTCTAAGATCGTAGGTAAGTGTATGATGGGTTCAACATCAAACGCTTTAGATAAAGGTGGCTCTAATTTTAAAAAATTATACTATGCTTCAGATGTCAGGGAGAGAAACCGCAACGGACAGACTAGCTCAGGATTATATAGTTTGTTCATACCTATGGAATGGAATTACGAAGGATTCATCGACGCTTATGGAGTACCTGTATTCGATGCGCCAAGTGAAAAAACCTTTGATCCGAGTAATGAACTAATAAAAACAGGTGTTATACAGCATTGGGAAAATGAAGTTGAAGGTTTAAAGAACGACCAAGATGGTTTAAACGAATATTACAGACAATTTCCAAGAACTGAAAAGCATGCTTTTAGAGATGAAGCTAAACTATCTCTATATAACCTAACTAAGATATATGAGCAAATAGATTATAACGAAGAGGTTAAAAATAAAAGTCTAGTAACTAGAGGTAGTTTCCACTGGAGAGGTGATGTTAAGGACACTGTGGTTGAGTTTAAGCCAAACAATAATGGTAGGTTTTATGTTTCATGGGTTCCATCAGCTAACCTACAGAATAATGTTATAGTAAAAAACGGGCTTAAATACCCTGGCAACGAACATATAGGTGCCTTTGGGTGTGACAGCTATGATATATCAGGTACAGTTGATAAAAGAGGATCTAACGGAGCTTTACATGGTTTAACTAAATTTAATATGGATAATGCCCCATCTAATATGTTTTTCCTAGAATATATAGCTAGACCTCAAACAGCTGAGATATTTTTTGAAGATGTACTTATGGCTTTACATTTTTACGGTATGCCTATATTGGCAGAGAATAATAAACCTAGGTTGCTGTATTATTTAAAAAGAAGAGGTTATAGAAACTTTTCTATTAATAGACCTGATAAGTTATATAATAAACTTTCAGTTACAGAGAAAGAAATAGGTGGAATACCAAACTCCAGCGAAGATATTAAACAAGCGCATGCTGCAGCTATAGAAACATACATAGAAGATTATGTTGGTTTTACAGGTGAAGGCTACGGGCAAATGTATTTGCAAAGAACATTAGAAGACTGGGCTAGATTCAATATTAATAATAGAACAAAGCATGATGCTACTATAAGCTCTGGCCTTGCCGCGATGGCTTGTAATAAAAACAAGTATTCACCAGCTTACAAAGTAGAAAAAAGAAAAGTTCAACTATCTTTCAACCGTTATGATAACAATGGAAATATTTCAAAAATAATAAAATAAATGATTTATACTAATACAAATAGCTCTTTCCCTAGTCAGGTAGTACCAGACGCAGAAAAGCAAACTTTAGAGTATGGTTATGCTGTCGGTAGAGCTATAGAGAATGAATGGTTTAAAGGAGATAGAGGTACTAATATAGGTGGTAGATTTGCTAGTAATTGGCAATATTTTCATAAATTAAGATTATATGCTAGAGGAGAACAATCTGTTCAAAAGTACAAAGATGAGTTATCTATAAATGGTGACTTAAGCTACTTAAACCTAGACTGGAAACCTGTAGCTGTTTTATCTAAATTTGTTGACATTGTTGTTAACGGTATGACAGATAAAGGTTATGAAATAAAATCTTTTGCATCAGATCCTTTTGCTGTAAAAGAACGAACACAACACGCTACTGATTTAGCAGAGGATGCTTTTTCACAAAACTTAATACAAGAAGCTCAGCAAAACTTTGGTATAGATTTAAGTAGAACTAATACACCTAAAGATCAATTACCAAAAAGTAAAGAAGAGTTGGAGTTGCACATGCAACTTACATATAAGCAGGCTATAGAAATAGCTGAAGAAGAACTTATAAATAACGTATTAGATTATAACAAATACGAAGAAATAAAGAAAAGAGTTGCACAAGACCTAGTTGTTATAGGTATTGGCGCTAGTAAAACTAATTTTAATTTAGCTAACGGTGTTACTGTTGAATATGTAGATCCAGTAAACCTAGTACACTCTTACACAGAAGATCCAAACTTTGAAGATATATATTACATAGGTGAAGTTAAAAGCGTGCCTTTAGAGGAGATTAAAAAGCAATTTCCAAGCTTAACGGATCAAGATCTTGTAGAAATACAACAATATCCTGGAGATTCTACTAGAAATAGAAACTACAATGCTCAAGACGGGAACTATGATAACGTGCAGGTATTGTATTTTGAGTATAAAACATACAGTAACCAAGTATTTAAAATAAAACAAACTGATCAAGGTCTTGAAAAAGCTTTAGAAAAAGACGATACATTTGACCCACCTGAAAGTGATAACTTCAATAGAGTAAGTAGATCTATAGAAGTATTATACAGTGGCGCTAAAATACTAGGCTACGATAAAATGTTAAAATGGGAGCTAGCTGAGAACATGACTAGACCGTTTAGTGATCAGACCAAGGTGAACATGAACTACACTATATCAGCGCCTAGGATGTATAAAGGTAGAGTAGAAAGTATTGTTAGCAAGAGTATAGGTTTTGCTGACATGATACAGTTAACTCATTTAAAAATACAACAAGTATTAGCGCGTATGGTGCCAGACGGTGTATTTGTGGATGTAGATGGTTTAGCTGAAGTTGATCTTGGTAATGGAACAAACTATAACGCTCAAGAAGCACTTAATATGTATTTCCAAACTGGTAGTATAGTAGGTAGATCACTTACTCAAGACGGAGATATTAATAGAGGTAAAGTACCAATACAAGAATTACAAACATCGTCAGGTATAGGCAAGATACAAGCGCTTATACAAACTTATCAATATTATTTACAAATGATAAGAGATGTGACCGGTTTAAACGAAGCAAGAGACGGTAGCCAACCAACAAAAGATTCATTAGTTGGTTTACAGAAATTAGCGGCAGCGGCATCTAACACAGCTACTAAGCATATACTACAATCATTAATGTATATAACAGTGAGAGTGTGTGAAAATATAAGTCTACGAGCTGCAGATATGTTAAACTTTCCGTTAACAAAAAATGCGTTAATGAACTCTATAAGTAGTTTTAATGTAAATACGTTAGAGCAAATAGAAAAACTAAACATACATGAGTTTGGTATATTCTTAGATCTAGAGCCTGATGAAGAAGAAAGACAGGTTCTTGAAAAGAACATACAGATAGCTTTACAATCTGGAGGTATTGATCTTGAAGACGTTATAGATTTAAGGCAAATATCTAACATCAAGTTAGCTAATCAAATGCTTAAGATAAAGCGTAAACAGAAGATCGAGGCTGATAAAAAAGTGCAGATGGAGAATATACAAGCGCAGTCTCAAGCTAATGCTCAAGCGGCTGAGAAGGCGGCTATGTCTGAAGTGCAAAAGCAACAAGCGTTAGCTCAAACAACTCTTCAAATAGAACAGGGTAAATCTCAATTTGAAATGCAGCGTATGCAGGCTGAGGCTCAAATTAAGAAAGAGCTAATGGCTGAAGAATTTAATTACAACGTTCAGTTAGCTAAAGCAAAGGCTGATGCTGAAAAAGGAAAAGAAAAAGATATAGAAGATCGTAAAGACGAAAGAACTAGAATACAAGCTACTCAGCAGTCAGAGCTTATAGCGCAACGTAAAAACGACGAGCTTCCAAAGAATTTTGAGTCCTCAGGTTTTGACTCACTAAGTGGATTTGGATTAGAACAATTCTAACTTAGATAAAAAAACTTTATTAATTTTATATTATTATATTATGTCAGAACAAACAGTAAAACAAGAAGGTGAATTTAAATTAAAAAAAAGAAAGACACCTAAAAAATTAGCTACACCAGAAAACAACGTAACAAAGGTGAGCATGAAAGAACCTTTAATCGATACAGAGCCAGAGGTTACAAAAGTAGTGATAAAAGAAGATGATGCACCTGCTATTGAAAAACCAGTGGCTGAAGTTGTTGAAAACGACTCGCCTATACAGTTAATCGAAGAGGTTGAGGAAGAGGTTAAAGAGGTAGAAGCAGAATATAAAGAAGCTATTAGAGATGAAAAAGTAGTTGGTAAATCTTTACCAGAAAACATAGAAAAGCTAGTTTCTTTTATGGAGGAGACTGGTGGTGATATAAGTGACTATGTTAGACTTAGTGCTGATTACTCAAACGTCGACAACGAAACACTATTAAAAGAATATTATAAACAAACTAAACCTTATTTAGAAGGTGAAGATATAAGTCTCATGTTAGAAGATTTTTCATATGATGAAGATTTAGATGAGCAAAGAGACATACGCAAGAAGAAACTTGCATTTAAAGAAGAAGTTGCAAAAGCCAAAAGCTTTTTAGAGGAAACAAAGAGTAGATACTACGACGAGATCAAGTTGAGACCGGGCGTAACTCAAGATCAACAAAAAGCTACTGACTTTTTTAACAGATATAACGAAGAGCAAAAAGCTGGTAAAGCAAAACACTCGGAATTTTTAAAACGTACTAATGAACTATTAACTGACGACTTCAAAGGTTTTGATTTCAATGTTGGTGAAAGCAAGTTTAGGTACAGTGTTAAAAATCCACAAAAGGTAGCAGAAGCACAATCTAATATCTCTGACTTCATTGGGACGTTCCTAAATGACAAAGGAGAGGTTAAAGATACTAAAGGTTACCACAAAGCTTTATATGCTGCTAGAAACGCTGATACGATAGCACAACATTTTTACGAGCAAGGCAAAGCCGACGCTGTTAGAGATGTTATGGTTAAATCAAAAAACATTTCAACAGAGCCTAGGAAAACTAGTAGTGGAGATGTGTTTATTAATGGTTTAAAAGTTAAAGCTATTTCTGGTGCTGACTCTTCAAAATTAAAAGTAAAAACTAGAAGATTTAATTAACAAAATTTAAAAAAATGAGTATAACTCCAACATTTGGTTC
>Ga0206131_10006170_pt1 | contig 12346 bp, 10 predicted proteins | sample Helgoland_Spring_FD_148636 | JGI IMG/M metagenome (GOLD analysis project Ga0206131, IMG submission 148636) | Pelagic subsurface seawater microbial communities from Kabeltonne, Helgoland, North Sea - Helgoland_Spring_Bloom_20160517_1 | ecosystem: Environmental > Aquatic > Marine > Epipelagic ... | reverse complement strand
CTTCCGGCTGAGATGCGCCGGCGTGCAATTTTTATCGGTATGGCAATGGCTGCAGGCTTGCGGATCGTCTTTGCTGTTTCTGCCTCTTACCTTCTTGCCATTGAAGGCATCCTGCTGATTGGTGGTGTCTTGTTGGCATGGGTCTGCTGGCGGTTTTATAAAGATCTTCGCGAATTTAACGCGCTGCCTGATGAGGCGGATGGCGCCAAGGCTGTGTCTGACGGTGAGGCGGGGGAGACAAATTTTGGCCGCGCACTGGTTACAATATTGATAGCAGATGTTTCGATGTCGATTGACAATATCGTTGCTGTTGCAGCAATCGCCTTTTGGCCGCGCACTGGTTACAATATTGATAGCAGATGTTTCGATGTCGATTGACAATATCGTTGCTGTTGCAGCAATCGCCCGAGATAATACACAGATGCTTATTTTTGGGTTGGTTCTTGCGATCGCAATGATGGCATTCTTTGCCTCTCTTATCATGAGAATCATGTTGAAATACAAAGCACTCTCCTATCTTGGGTTAGTGCTTTTGATTTATCTGACAGTAATGATGCTTCATGATGGGGCAGCAGAATTAGGATTTTTTTGACGCGTAAGCTGATGTTCAGCTAGGCCGATAAATTATGCTGGCATGGGAAGCCCTTCACCTATGCTGGTTACGAAGAAGAGTGAGGGCGTTTTAAGAGGAGGAAACCAATGGTCAAGAAAACCATTACATCCACGATTGTCGCTGCCGGTCTTGGTTTGTCGGCGCTTGCTGTGTCGACTGTGGCACAAGCAAAAGAAGTTAATATTCGTGTTCAAGCTGTTATTGGCATGCAGACGACTGAAGTCAAAATGCTTAAAGACTTCATGTCTGACGTTACAGCATTAACAGGCGGAGACGTTACGTTTGAAGTTCTTCCAGCCGGCGCAGTTGTTGGTGTTAAAGAGACACTTGATGCTGTTGATGCTGGACTTGTTGAAGGCGGCTTTGCGTGGACCCATTACTGGTCAGGCAAGCACCCAGCAGCCATGTTGTTTGGCTCACCTGTTGCGGGTGCTGGCGTTGGTATCGATAATATTGCGTTCCTTTCATGGTTCCAAAATGCAGGTGGCAAAGAATTATATGACCGCCTTTGGGATGAAATGGGCATGAATGTAAAAGGCTTTATGCTCCAGCCAGTCGGTCCTGAAGCTCTTGGCTGGTTCAGTGAGCCAATCAATTCAATGGATGATTTCCGTAAATATCGTTTCCGGACACCTCCAGGTCTTCCTGGTCAAACTTATAAAGATATCGGTGTTGCTTCTGTTGCTATGGGCGGCGGTGATATTCTTCCCGCACTGGAAAAAGGAACAATTGATGCCGCTGAATGGTGTTGTCCAAAGCCTGATATGGATTTTGGCTTCCACAAAGTTCTGAAGCATTACTATTTGCAAGGCCTACACCAGGTTGTTGTGAATGCTGATATGTATCTGAACAAAGATGTTTATAACTCTTTAACAGATCATCAGAAAAAAGCTTTTGAAGTTGCAGCTAATGCATCACTTGTTAAGGGAATGTCTGCACGTATCTATGACAATGGTAAGGCGCTACACGAGCTAACAACAAAGCACGGCGTTATTCTTCATGATACTCCTGCTGACTATTTCCCTGCTTACATGCAAGCAGCGAATGCCCTTCTGGAAAGAGAATCTGCAAATAATGCATTCTTCGCCGAAGTTTGGCAGTCACAGAAGGATTTTGCTGAAATTGCAGTTCCATTTTGGTCAGGTGCACAAAGCTCTAATGCCCAGTTGGGTATGGCTTTTGCGAACACGCTAAAATAAATCATACTTTGGCAGGCCTCTCTCATAGTGGAGAGGCCTGTTATCTAAATTTTATCAAATATTTAAAGCTGGCATTTAGTTAAGATCAGCTATTTTTACCCCGGGGGATTGGAGAGGCCTGTTATTTAAATTTTATCAGATATTTAAAGCTGGCATTTAGTTAAGATCAGCTATTTTTACCCCGGGGGATTCACCAATGGCACAGAATGAAGAGGGAATGGAACTCGATATTTCTGATGAGTTGATTGCTGAGCGCAGGGCCGGCGAAGCAGGAGACACGCCTGAGGATATGTTTCCCTGGATGCGGTTAATTGTTGGAAAAATCGATATCATTAATAACTGGGTCGGCAAAATTACCTGCCTCCTGCTTGTTCCTGTAATTTTCGCAATGGTCTATGAGGTTGTTGCCCGTAAGCTGTTTATTGCGCCAACTGATTGGGCTTATGATACGAGCCGTATGCTGTGTGGTGCGATGTTTATGCTTGGTGCTGGTTATGCCTTGATGCGCGGTGTTCATATCCGAGCAGATTTTCTCTACCGAACATGGTCTAATAGAACCCAAGCCGTTGTAGATGCCGTTTTATATCTGCTCTTTTATTTTCCAGCATTGCTGTTCTTTTTCTGGGTTTCAGCTGAATATACGATTAAGGCATGGGTGACTTGGGAGCTATCGATGGATACTGCTCTGATGGCCCCGCTTGCGCCGGCTCGCTCAGCTATGCCGATTGGCGCTTTTCTTCTGTTAATACAAGGTATCGCTGAAATTCTGCGCTGTTTCCATCAGATGGGTGGAGAATGGCAACGCCGCTTCATTCAGTTTTTGCCGGTATATGTCGTCATACTTGCTGCTGTTTTTATGAATGTATTTTTTCCAGAAATCTTTTCATTTTGGGGTCTTTTTGACGGGGGACTAAAAGGAGCTGGCGGTCTTTCATCACCCTTCATTGGCGTCATAATGATTGGCGTTATGTTGTTTTCAATTTTTGTTGGCTTCCCAATTTCCTTTACGCTGATCTTCCTTGCCTTTGTGTTTGGTGCATGGGGATTTGGCGGAAAGTTGGTTTTCTATCTTCAAACCCTTCAATTTAATAATGTGATGCTTGAACAGACGCTTGCCGCCGTGCCGCTCTTTGTTCTCATGGGTATCTTGATGGAAAAAGCAGGGTTAATGGAGCGGTTATTTACCTCTGTTCAGCTCATGCTATCGCGGACGCGCGGCGCTTTATATTTAGCTGTGTTGTTTGTTTCTACTATTTTTGCGGCAGCAACAGGTATTGTCGGTGCGTCTGTTACTATTCTTGGGATTATGGCTGCCAAAACGATGAATCGTTCAGGCTATGATGTTAGATTAGCGGCTGGAACAATTACCGCAGGCGGCACGCTTGGCATTCTTATTCCGCCCTCTATCATGCTGGTTGTTATGGGTCCCGTTTTGCAGGTTCCAGTTACTGATCTGTTCGCAGCAGCTATTATTCCTGGCATTTTGTTGGCGTCAATGTATGCGGCCTATGCTCTGATACGGTGTTGGTTGAACCCGTCGCTTGGCCCTATTCTGCCACCAGAACAACAACCTATTACATCTGACTATTATTGGCTGGAAGCTATTCTAGTTATCGGGTCAATAATTACGTTTTTTGTTCTCATCGTAATGGCGTTTTCAGGATCTCTTGCTGGCTATTTTGCCTTCTCATCTCTTCTCATTCCCCTTGGATGGATGGCGATGATGTTCTTTGGCTCACGATGGATACGCGATAATAAACCTGCAGGGTTTTTCTTTTCTGACCTTTGGTACTTTGGCTCACGATGGATACGCGATAATAAACCTGCAGGGTTTTTCTTTTCTGACCTTTGGTATGAATTCTTTATGGGGTTAGTACCGCCATCAGCTCTGGTTGCGTTTGCTTTAGGCTCAATTCTGTTTGGCTGGGCAACACCAACTGAAGGTGCTGGTTGTGGCGCTTTTGGTGCGTTAGTTCTGACTGTTGCGTATCGCAAGCTAACGCCGTCTCTTTTATATAATGCTCTGATAAAGACATTAGAGATTTCAGTGTTAATTCTCTTCTTGGTCGCTGCGTCAAACTTCTTTGGGGCTGTTTTCTCGCGCTTGGGAACACCGATGGTGTTAACTGAGTTCCTGTTGGGATGGGATATTTCGGCAACCTATATATTGCTGATTATCATGGCATTGATATTCCTGCTTGGCTGGCCTCTGGAATGGGTTCCGATTGTTCTTATTATCGTTCCTATTCTTATTCCTGTGCTGATAAAGCTGGACATCAACCTTACATGGTTTGGTATTCTGGTTGCCGTTAATCTTCAGACAGCGTGGCTCAGTCCGCCCGTCGCACTTTCGGCATATTTCCTCAAAGGCGTTGTGCCTGAATGGGACTTAAAAGACATCTATATGGGCATGATGCAATTCATGGTTATCCAGCTCATCGGTCTTGCCCTTATTTTCACCTTCCCGCAGATTGCTCTTTGGCTTCCTGCTTATATTTACGGTCAATAGGATTACGTTACATGGCTATCACCTATCTTAAAAAAGCAGATAAAACGCCGCAGACTGGCACTGAAGAGACGCGTAAAATTGTCTCTGATATGCTGGCAAAAATAGAAGCTGGCGGCGAAGAGGCAGCTCTTGGTTATGGCAAGGAGCTCGATGGATTTCACGGCGAAATTGTCTCTGATATGCTGGCAAAAATAGAAGCTGGCGGCGAAGAGGCAGCTCTTGGTTATGGCAAGGAGCTCGATGGATTTCACGGCGAGGCGATTGTGTCTGAAGAGATGATCGCTGCTGCTGGAGATACTGTTTCTGACCAGCTAAAAGATGATATCAAGTTTGCCTATGACCGCGTGACGAAGTTTGCCGAAGCGCAAAAAGCGTCTATTCAGGAGTTTGAGACTGAATTGTCACCCGGCCTATGGGCAGGACAGAAGCTTATCCCCATTGAGACAGCCGGTTGTTATGTGCCGGGGGGGCGATATGCGCATGTAGCATCAGCTATTATGTCAATTGCAACAGCCAAGGTTGCAGGTGTTGAGCATGTTGTTGCCTGTTCTGCTCCAAATGCGAATGGGCCAAATCCTGCGATTATCTATGCAATGAATATGTGTGGCGCTGATACTATTCTATCGCTTGGCGGCGTGCAGGGTATTGCGGCGATGGCCTTTGGCCTGTTTACTGGCAAGCCGGCCCGTATTCTGGTTGGTCCCGGTAATAGGTTTGTTGCCGAAGCAAAGCGAAGCAAAGCGGTCGCTTTATGGCCGCGTTGGCATTGATATGTTTGCCGGACCAACAGAAATTGCAATTATTGCAGATGATACGGCTGATGCTGATATTGTGGCCGAAGATTTGGTCTCACAGGCTGAACATGGGCCAGATTCTCCTGCATGGTTATTTACAACATCTAGAACGCTTGCTGATGATGTCATGGGCCGTATGCAAGACCATATTGACCGGTTGCCAGAGCCTGCAAAGAGCGCGGCAACAACCGCGTGGCGTGATTATGGTGAAATTATCTTATGTGACACGGATGAAGAGATGGCGCAGATTTCGGATGAGTATGCCGCCGAGCATCTCGAAGTTCATACAGCGCGTGATGAATGGTTTACAGATCGGCTGAAAAACTATGGCTCGCTGTTTGTTGGCGAAGAAACAACAGTTACCTATGGTGATAAATGTTCAGGCACAAATCATATTCTGCCAACAAAAGGGGCGGCGCATTATACCGGCGGTCTGTCTGTTCACAAATATCTAAAAATTGTAACAACGCAGCGGATGACACGCGAAGCTAACCGCGAAGTAGGCGCGGCGGCTGCGCGTATCTCACGGCTTGAAGGTATGGAAGGTCATGCACGCTCAGCTGATGTTCGTCTCCGGAAATATTTTCCGGGCGAAAATCTGGAATAGACATGAAAGCGCTGGTTTATACAGGGGCTCTTGAAACACAATTTCGTAATGAGCCTGTGCCTGTCTTGAAACACAATTTCGTAATGAGCCTGTGCCTGTGGTTGGCGCAGGTGAAAGCCTGCTTGATATCAGTTTTTGTGGCATTTGCGGATCCGACATGCATGCGTGGCACGGTCATGATGAGCGGCGCGTGCCGCCACTTGTGCTGGGTCATGAAGCAGTGGGACGTGTTGTTGAGGGGCCGCTTCACGGCCAGCTGGTTGCCATTAATCCCCTGATGACATGCGGCAGTTGTTCATTTTGTGCCTCTGGCAATACTCATCTGTGCGCCGCGCGCGAGATGATTGGTATGCGCCGGCCGGGCGGGTTTGCAGAACAGGTTAGTATCGGGTCTGACAATCTGCATCTGATTACAAATGATGCCGCGCTTCATGATGTTGCGTTAAGCGAGCCTTTGGCATGTTCAGTCCATGCTGTCCGGCTACTCACCCATGATTATACCGCAGATAAACAACAGCGGATGGTTATTCTAGGGGGCGGGGCTATCGGCCTTTTATGCGGGCTGGTTGCGCGTCATTATGGCTATTCGGATATCTGGATTGCTGAAACAAACGCCCATCGGCGCTCTATTCTGTCTGATGTTATTGAGGCTGAGATTTATAATCCGCTTGAAACTGGGCCTGAGCCGCATTCGGTTGCTCTTCTGATGGATGCTGTGGGCTCGCACCATACAAGGGCAGCAAGTACCAGTCTGATTTCGCCTGGTGGCAGAATTGTTCATATTGGATTGCAGAATAATGAGGGCGGGTTAGATGCCCGTTTTATTACCCTTCAGGAAGTCAGCTTTCAGGGCACTTATTGCTACCGCACCGATGATTTCAGTGAAGCCTTAAGATTGATTTGTGAGGGTCATATCGGTGGGCAGGGCTGGTGTGATGTTCGCCCGATGAGTGACGGTGGTAAAGCGTTTGAAGATATCCATAACGGGCTCGCCATGCCCAAAATTATTTTAGCAAATACGGAACGCTAATTAGCTTGAAGGAGCTGTTATGAGCTTAGTTAAATCTTTTATTGTTGCTGTTTTTATTTCAGTCACAGCTTTTATTGTTGCTGTTTTTATTTCAGTCACAGCTTTGTCATCGGCGCAGGCTGATTTCCTAACAGGTCGTGATTTAAATGTTTATTGCGCCTCTGCTAATCCGCAGGATGATGCTATTTGCATTGTGTATATCACCGGCGCGGTTGATGCGTTCACAACCGCAGAACTGATTGCTGAGAAAACAGCTGGCATGGCGCCCGGCTTATGTATTCCTGAAAGCACACAGCCCGATGATTTCAAAGCACTTATCCAGAACTGGATGGAGCGTCCTGAAACAAATCCTGACTTTGCTGCCACGCTGATTATTCTGGGTGCAATAGATAATGCCTTTGGCTGCGCAAAAAACTAGGAACAAGCGATAGCGGTCTTTTTCTTGTAGCCTAACTGATCTGTCGCCGTCATACTGGCGCTGATTTTTAAGGTCTGCAAAAGGATAGGATTATGGATAAGGCACTTGTTACAGCAATTCAAAAACTCCGCGCTGTATCAGCAGCAACAGTGGCAACAGCCCTGTTTAAGCGCGGCCTGAGGCAACAGGTCATCCAAGGCGTTCATCCTGTCCAGAAAGACCATCCAGAACAATATGCCCGCACGCCTCGCAATATGGTTGGCCCTGCTTTTACGTTGCGTTACATGCCGGCGCGCGAAGATAGAAACCAGATTACCGAATTTCTTAATCCTCAGCATCCCCAGCGGCAGGCTATTGAGCAATGCCCCGAAGGTCATGTGCTCGTGATGGATAGCCGCAAAGATGCCCGCGCGGCGTCGGCGGGTGATATTCTGATTACCCGGCTTATGGTGCGCGGCGCTGAAGGAGTTGTCAGCGATGGCGGGTTTCGCGATTCAATGGCGATAGCGGCGCTTGACCTGCCGGCATATCATGCGCGCCCCTCCAGCCCAACCAACCTTACCTTGCATGAAGCAATCGAGATTAATGGTCCGATTGGCTGCGGTGATGCCCCTATCTTCCCCGGTGATATCATTCTGGGTGATGCTGACTGTGTTATCGTAATACCAGCTGATATCGCCGTTGATATTGCTGATGAAGCCACTGAGATGACGGCGTATGAAGATTTTGTTGCCGAGAAGGTGCGTGAGGGTATCAGCATAATAGGCCTATATCCCTGTACACAAGATGAACATCGGCACGCCTTTGCTGAATGGCGCAAGGCTCATAACAGATAGCCGTGCAATGCCATCAGGGTTTATCAACACCTTGAAGGAATTCAAAATCAGCACCTTCGGGAGCTTGTGTAACCTGCTCATGAAATAGTTTTGCATAGCCGCGCGATGGTGTTTGCTTCAGCGGTCCTGCGGCCTGTTTTCGAGCCTCGAGCTCTGCATCATCAACAAGTAGGCTCAGCGTTCTTGCCGGCACATCAAGGCTGATAATATCGCCCGTTTTCACATAGTTAAGCGGGCCACCAATCGCAGCTTCTGGCGCGACATGCAGAACAATCGTGCCTGCTGCAGTGCCGCTCATCCGGCCATCTGATATACGCACCATATCTTTTACACCCGCACGAGCGAGCTTTTTCGGGATGGGGATTAGCCCAGCCTCTGGCATGCCCGGCGCGCCTTTGGGACCGATATTACGAAGCACCAGAATATCATCTGCGCGGAAATCCTCATCTTCATTATCAATCCGGTTTGCAAGGTCCGCCATACCATCAAATACAACAGCCCGGCTTTTATGAACCAGCAAATCAGGGTGGGCAGCAGATTGTAACCAGCAAATCAGGGTGGGCAGCAGATTGTTTGATAATGGCGCCATCCGGTGCCAGATTGCCGCGTAACACAGCAAGCCCGCCATGCGGATAAATAGGGTCGTCACATGGTTTAACAACGGTCTGGGGCCAGTCAGGCTGGTTCTGCATCATAATGTCACCAAGCGTTTTGCCTGATATCGTCATGGCATCCAGATGAAGCAGATGTTTAATCTCGTGGAGAATGCGTGCCAGTCCACCAGCCCGGTGCAAATCTTCCATATAGCCGTCACCAGATGGTTTTAGGTCAACAATGACAGGCGTGTCTCTGCCCATCTCATCAAGCCTGTTTAAATCAACCGGCAGGCCAAGTCTGCCCGCCATTGCGGCAAGGTGGATAATGCCGTTTGTTGAGCCGCCAATTGCCATTAGGATGCGCAGCCCATTTTCAATGGAGCGTTCATCAATGAAATCAGCAGGGATAAGTTTTTCAGACGCCATCTGGGTGATGCGCTGACCGGTTTCTTCGGCAATTCGGCGTCTGTCAGCTGACACAGCCGGCGCGCAGGCACTATTTGGTATCATCAGCCCCATCGCTTCTGCCATCAGCGCCATGGTGCTTGCTGTGCCCATGACACCGCAGGTCCCGACTGTCGGCACCAGCTGGTTATTTACATCAGCAATCTCATCATCATCTAATGTGCCAGCACGAAAGGATGCCCAGAATCGGCGGCAATCAGTACAGGCGCCAACCCGCTCGCCCCGGAAGCTACCGGTAGACATCGGGCCGGTGACAAGCTGGATAAAGGGCAGGCGTGCACTAAAGGCTCCCATAATCTGAGCTGGCACAGTCTTATCGCAGCCGCCAACCAGAATAGCGCCGTCAAGCGGCAAGGCCTTCAGCATCTCTTCGGTATCCATCGCCATCAGGTTGCGTAGATACATTGATGTCGGAAACGCAAAGCTTTCATGCAGGCTTATTGTGGGGAAGGCAAGGGGGAGGGCGCCTGCTGCCAGAACGCCATCCTTTGCACATTGAACAAGCTCATCAGAATTGCCGTGACAGGGATTAAAGTCACTTTGGGTATTGATGATCCCGATCACTGGCTTGGCAAGCGCTTCATCACCAAGACCCATACCTTTGATGAAGGCTTTCCTGAGAAACAGGGCAAATTCATCATCGCCATAGCGGGTCAGACGTCGCTTCATACCAGTTACATCATCTTCAAAGCTCATCGCAAAAATTACCCTTCTTATACCCTGTAATAAACGCCGCTTCTGCCTTAGCTTCGTGCGAGACTTATCTGACTTTTTATCGACATATCAAATAACCTGATGTCTGATCCCAATGTGGCAAGATCAAAGCCGCGCGCATGAGCTGACTTCAGATATTCAGGTGATAGACAGTGAATAGCTGCCTTGATGCCGGATGCTTTACAAGCAGCAAGAATACGGCCAATCGCAGCATCCACGTCATCTTCTTTCCGGTCAAGGCCCGGCGCATAACCCATGCTCACATCCACGTCATCTTCTTTCCGGTCAAGGCCCGGCGCATAACCCATGCTCACAGCCAGATCAGATGGTCCAATATAAATTCCTGACAGCCCTTCAGTTGCGGCAATTTTTTCCACATTTTCCAGCGCTTCAACCGTTTCAACCATCGCAAGGGAGACAAGCGCGTCATCGGCTTCGAAATGATAATTGGCGCCATGTATCATTGCCGCACGTGTTGGGCCTGAACTGCGCGAACCGTTCGGGGCATAACGCATTGTTGAGACAAATTGCTGTGCTTCTTCTGGGGTATTGACCATCGGGCAGATAATGCCAAGCGCGCCGGCATCAAGCAGCTTCATGATGATGCCCGGCTCATTCCATGGCACACGAGCAAGCGGCGTTATACCAGACGCATTCATTGCCTGAAGCATTGTGAGCGCTGTTTGATAATCAACAAGCCCATGCTGTAAGTCGATAGTCAGGCTGTCAAAATCATTTAATGACATCATTTCTGCAGTCACAGTACTTGGAATAGAACACCAGCCATTCACAGCAGGTTTTCCAGCGGCCCAGATATCATGTAATTTTGTCAGTTTCATATTTTCCTCGTTAGATCGTGTGTTAGATATTATCGATTGCCAGAGGAACACCAAATTCCTGCTGACAGATATTAGCAAGGCGCATAACGCCTTCCTCAATGATGGCGGCATCAGGGTAGCCAAAACAGAGCAGAGACGGAATTGATGCGGCGCTTCGGGGGCAATTGACCAGTCCGGCCCCGGATTAATCGAAATGCCGTCTGCACCCGCTAGCTTTGCCAGTTTCACGCTATCGACATGGCTAGGTAGTGTAACCCAGACAAAAATTCCGCCTTTCGGCCGTTTATAGTCAGCAGATGCCCCGAAATAACGGTCAAGGGCTGCACATATGATATCGCATTTCTGCGCCAGATGCTGTGTTAATGCAGTCACATGGTCTTCGTAATGTTCAGGACAGAAATCAGCAAGCACCATCTGCTCCAGAGCGCCTGATCCTGCATCGGTTTTATAGGGCAGGATATGGCTTAACACCTCCCATGGCGCAACCAGATAACCTACCCGCAAGGCAGGCGCTAATGATTTTGAAAATGAGCCGCAATAGATAACACCCTTGCCATCTGCAAGACCATAAAAGGTTGCCGGCCGGTCACCTTCCCAGACAAGGTCTGAATAACAGTCATCTTCGAAGAGTGGGACATTATAGCGCTGGGCAAGTTTCAGGATTTGCTTTCGTCTTTCCTGCGGCATCACACTGCCTGTCGGATTTTGCACAGACGGAATTGTATAAAGATAGCGGGGGCGGATATTTTGTGACGCTAGCTCTTCTAGCAGTGAGGCTAGGGCTGTTATATCCATGCCATCATCATCAAGCGGGACGCCATGATAATGAACGCCCATCCTGTCAAGACGGCTCATAACACCGGCGTAAGTTGAGGCTTCGATAAGCACAGTATCGCCAGGGCGCAGCATAGTTTGGTTAACAAGGTCAAGCGCCTGAAGGGAGCCAGACACAATCAAAACATCATCTTCAGAACAGCTCATGCCGGCTCTGCGGTGCAGCATGCCAGCGATAAACTGACGTAAACCCAGATGCCCAAGCGGTCCATCCCCGAGATTATAGGCGGCTAGCCGGTGGCCATCTGTTTCAAGCGCTCTGGAAACAGATGCCTGAAAGGCTTGTGACGGCACAAAACTGGCATCATTATGCCCACCAACAAAATTGAAAGGCTGAAAACCAGTCCAACGTCCTGCCGGGGCAAGCTTGTCTGAGGGAAGAAGGGACGTAATATTCACAAACGAATCTTTCTAAAACTTATAATCGGTCTAGTTTAACAAATATCAGTCTAGGCGAAAATCGAATGGTTCTGCAATATCCGTTTTAAAAGAGAGACTTATTTTCATGACAACCCTTTCTCAAAGTGAGATCCAGCCACCAAAAACGCCGTCATTAGAGCGCTATAATATGCCATCTCCTGTGCCATCTCTTGTGACTGTTTATTATGATGGGAAATGTGGGTTGTGCCGAAAAGAGATTTCTCATTATAAAAAAATTGCACCTGAAGGTCAGTTCATCTGGTCTGATATTGCCCATGATGCAACGCCTTTGAGCCAGTTGGGTGTTAGCCAAATGGATGCGCTCCGCCGGCTTCATGCAACTGACAGGAACGGCAGGCTGCATATTGGTGTTGATGCGTTTATTCTTATCTGGCGGCAACTACCTACATGGCGTCCTCTGGCTATTCTGGTTAGCCTGCCGGTTGTGCATTATATTGCAGCAATGCTCTAT
>Ga0206131_10006164_pt1 | contig 12357 bp, 10 predicted proteins | sample Helgoland_Spring_FD_148636 | JGI IMG/M metagenome (GOLD analysis project Ga0206131, IMG submission 148636) | Pelagic subsurface seawater microbial communities from Kabeltonne, Helgoland, North Sea - Helgoland_Spring_Bloom_20160517_1 | ecosystem: Environmental > Aquatic > Marine > Epipelagic ... | reverse complement strand
ACATGATACAAGGCCGCTGCTTTACTGTTCCAGTATAATAAATCACTAACATGATATTTCCATGTTAAACCATCTTTTGCAATTGCGCTTTTCCATGGGCCAACACTTTTATCGAGGGAAACACTGAAGATTTCAAAACCTTTTGCATTTTTAAATTTTGCTTTACTATATTTATTATAGGCCGCTACAACATTTGGATTCTCTCTTCTACAAGGCCCGCACCAAGAAGCCCAAAAGTCAATCAAAACCACTTTACCTCGTAAATCAGATAAACTCATTTCCTTTCCGTCAGGGCTGTTTAATTTAATGTTAGGTGCAATATCTCCAATGCTCGTACCGGTCTGAGCCTCTACAATATGAGTTTTGTTCTTTTTCCTTTTTTTCTTTTTGGGAGGCCAAGCAAAATTAGATGCAGTTAAAGCTACTAGGGCAAGAACTAAAATTAATTTAAATGATTTCATTGTATTTATACTATTTAATTTGTTGAATGATGGAAAAATCACTGCAATTATTATTCCAAACCATGTTGGAATATTAGACTAAAGTTATTGACTTTAAATTCTTTTGATATCTGCCCCTAAATTGTTTAACCTTAATTCAATATCTTGATATCCTCTGTCAATTTGTTCAATATTTTTTATCACACTTTTACCTTCAGCTGATAGTGCAGCGATTAATAAGGATACCCCTGCTCTAATGTCTGGAGATGTCATTGTGATTCCTCTAAGTGGTGATTTCCTATTCAATCCAATTACATTCGCTCTATGTGGATCACAAAGAATAATTTGAGCTCCCATGTCGATTAATTTATCCGTAAAAAACAAGCGACTCTCAAACATTTTTTGATGTATCAAAACACTTCCTTTTGCTTGTGTTGCGACTACTAGAATGATACTTAAAAGATCAGGTGTAAACCCTGGCCACGGTGCGTCTGAAATTGTTAAAATTGAACCATCAATATATGACTCAATCTCATAACTATCTTGAGAAGGAACGTAAATATCATCTCCTTTTCTTTCTAGTTTAATTCCTAATTTCTTAAAAACTCCAGGTATTTGTCCTAAGTTTTCATAGGAAACATCTTTAATAGTAATTTCGGATTGAGTCATTGCTGCTAAACCTATAAAACTACCTATTTCTATCATGTCAGGAAGAATTCGATGTTCACATCCACCTAGTTTTTCAACCCCTTCAATGATTAACATATTAGAGCCCAGTCCGCTAATATTTGCTCCCATGCTATTTAGCATTTTACAGAGTTGCTGAATATAGGGCTCACATGCTGCGTTGTATATTGTAGTCTTTCCTTCTGCCAAAACAGCAGCCATAATAATATTTGCTGTTCCTGTTACAGAAGCCTCGTCAAGGAGCATATAACAGCCTTTTAACCTTTTAGCTTCGGCTTTATAGAAGTTTGTTTTAGCGTTGTAATTGAAGTTAGCACCAAGTCTTTCAAATCCGATGAAATGCGTATCAATTCTTCTTCTACCAATCTTGTCACCGCCTGGCTTAGGTATGTATCCTTTTCCGAATCTAGCCAATAAAGGCCCAACTACCATTATTGATCCTCTCAGTCCTCCACCTTTTTCTTTGAATTCTTCCGTCATCATGAAGTCAACATCTACTTCATCTGATTGAAAACTGTACTTTCCCTTATCCAGTTTTTCAATTTTTACACCTAATGCTTGTAATAAATTAATTAATTTATTTACATCAATAATGTCAGGAATGTTATCAATGATAACCTTTTCAGGGGTTAATAGTACGGCGTTTATTACTTGTAATGCTTCATTTTTAGCTCCCTGAGGAATTAAATCTCCCTTTAATTTATTACCACCATGAATTTCAAAAGTTCCCATTCTTCAACTTCGTTTTATCTCTTATTTCTTTTATAATTCTTCTGTTTTCCTTTCCCGTTGTTTGACCTATTATTGCTGCTGTTGTTGGATCGCTTACTGGTTAAAACAGTGACGTCTTTTGGAACAGAGTTACTTCTCATTAATTTCAATATATCAGCTGTATCTTGAAGCTCGGTGACATTAACCGTAAGTTTTCCTCCAGACAATTCTTCTAATTGTTTTACAATTGTGTTGTCGTTAACAGTGTCTCTATTCCAAAGTAAATAGGATGTTTTTAAAAGGTTTGCAATACGTAGCGTTAAATATTTTTTCTCGTCACCTTCAGGATATTCCACAGCAGCAGTTATCATTTCTTCTAGAACTTTACCGTAGTGGCCGTACTTAATTTTTTTACGCGGATATTCTACCCTTTCAGGTTTAGAATTAAAAGACTCTTTACTTGGTATTGGATATGGAGAATCAACATCTAATTTGAAATCAGCCATTATAAATAAGTGTGCCCAAAGTTTATGCGTGTAGTCTTCTATATCTCTTAGTTGAGGTTTTAGCTGCCCCATAACTTTGATAATTGCTTGTGCACATTTATTCCTTTCCTCTTTTTCTGTAATAGAAATGCAGTGATGAATCATGTTTTGAACGTTTCTTCCATATTCAGGAATAATCATTTTTTCACGACTGGTGTTGTAATCTAATTCTAATGTTTCTAACATGATTTGCGTTAATGTCCTTTTGTTCTAATTGATTCCTGTAGGTAATAAAATGGAATAATTATAGCTTTCCTTAAACTTGATGATTCCAAAAGTAGTAATAATATTATTAAAACGCCAAAAGAGGTGAATGATTCTAATATAGCGAGTTCATTTTATAGTCTGTTAATGGAATTTTCAGCTAATAATCATTTTGCAATTGAGTTGCGGAAATTACGTTGAATGTTATCCGATTACATTGAGTTTAGCATATTTGAGTAAAAGTTGTTTCTGCCCTTTCTCAGGAAAGAAAACAGTTGCTTTAACATTTGGAGGAGTGCCTTCAATGTTTATTACTTTTCCTTTTCCAAATCTTTCATGCGACACTTTTGCTCCAACTACAATTCTTTTTACATCTACCTCCGATCCTTCCTTATTTTCAATGCTTTCAATACGCTTTAAGTTTTTCTTGTTATATGTGCTAGAAGTAGTTATTGTAGGTATAGCTTTCTTCGTTTTATAGGCTTTAGTTCCTTTTTTTGAACTAAAGCCAGAACCATTGTTTGATGGCATCCCAAATGGCAACTCATTTTTTTCTTCATTTCTTGAAAATACACGTTCCATGTCAAGAAACTTACTGTCGACCTCTTCAATAAAACGACTCATTTCACATTGAACTAATTGTCCCCATCTGTAGCGGCTTGTGGCAAATGATAAAGTTGCTTTTTTTTCAGCTCGCGTTATTGCAACATAAAATAACCTTCTTTCTTCTTCCAGTTCCGAACGGGTGTTTAGTGCCATTTGAGATGGGAATAAGTTTTCTTCCATCCCCACAACGTAAACATATTGGAATTCAAGCCCTTTTGCAGCGTGCACAGTCATTAGGCTGACTTTGTTTTTATCATCAGGATCGTCATTGTCCGCATCTGTAAGAAGTGCCACGTCAATAAGGAAATCAGGAAGTGTAACGATGTGTTCTTCACTTGTTTTCTGCGTTTCAACAAACCCTTTGATACCATTTAATAGCTCCTGAATATTATCATATTTAGCTACTCCTTCAGGGGTTTTGTCCCTATAATGTTCCTTTAGTATTCCACTGTTTACAGCAATGTCGTTACACAAATCAAATGCAGATTCTGAGGAAAGTTTAGTAGCGAAACTTTTTATCATATTGACAAATTCTCCTATTTTATTTTGAGTACCTGCATTTAGCTTTAATCCATTTTGAACAGGGTTTTCCAACACCTCCCAAAGGCTTTTATCATTTTCACTAGCACAAATTCTAGCTTTGTCGATGGTTGTTCCGCCGATTCCTCTTTTCGGGTAGTTAATTACTCTTTTGAGGGCTTCCTCATCATTGTGGTTAGCAGTTAATCGGAAGTAAGCTAAAGTGTCTTTTATTTCTTTTCGTTGATAAAAAGATAATCCTCCATAGATTCGATAGGGTATGTTAAGTTTTCTTAATGATTCTTCAAATGAACGAGACTGAGCGTTTGTTCTGTACAATATTGCGAAATCAGAGTTTAAAGCTTGTTCGTTGTTTTTAACATCAAAAATATCGTTTGAGATTAATTTCCCTTCTTCGTTATCCGAATAGGTTTTTAATACCTTAATTTTTTCACCTTCACCGTTAGAAGTCCAAACATTTTTCTTTATCTGATTCTTGTTATTTGAGATTATACTATTGGCAGCATCTACAATTATTTTGGTGGATCGATAGTTCTGCTCCAATTTGTATAAGCTATAATCAGGGTAATCCTTTTTAAAATTTAATATGTTTTGAATATTTGCCCCCCTGAAAGCATAGATACTTTGAGCATCATCTCCAACCACACATATATTTTCATGTCTTGCTGCTAATCTTTTTACAATTAGATATTGCGAGTAATTAGTATCTTGGTACTCGTCCACCAAAATGTATTTGAATTTTTCTTGATATTTTAATAAAACATCTGGATTATTTTTTAGTAAAACATTTGTTTTAAAAAGAAGATCATCAAAATCCATTGCATGTGCTTTGAAACATCTTTTTTCATATTCTATGTATACTTCATGCAATCGCGGTCTTCCGGTAGACCTATCATCAGCCATAATACTTATGTCATCCATGTAGGCCCGAGCAGAAATAAGGTTGTTTTTTGCTGACGAGATTCTAGAATATACAATGCCTGGTTTATAAAGCTTATCGTCCAAGCCAAGTTCTTTCACGATTGTCTTTATTAAACTTTTTGTGTCCTGTGTGTCGTAAATTGTAAAGTTATTGGGATATCCAATCTTTTCACTTTCAACTCTTAGTATTCTTGCAAAAACAGAGTGGAATGTTCCCATCCAAATACTTCTTCCATTATCAGAACCAATAATTGTAGAAATACGTTCTTTCATTTCCTTGGCAGCTTTATTGGTAAAAGTAAGTGCCAAAATATTAAATGGATCAACTCCATTATCTATTAAATGAGCTATTCGATAGGTTAAAACCCTCGTTTTTCCAGATCCTGCACCCGCAATAACCATTAACGGCCCTTGTATGTGCATGGTGGCAACTCTCTGTGCTTCATTCAATTCTTTCAAGTACTCCATACTGGCAAAAGTAACAAAATGATAGGTTTGAATTTCATAAATTCAAATTGAATCACTAATTATTCTGCGAATAGCAATTATTGCTACCTCAATGAGATTGTATTACTGTTTATATTCCTATTTTTATCGCATGCATGTTAAAAGGCAAAAGAATAAAGTACAATCTTCGAACTCGAAGAAAAAATGGCTTCCAGTTATTGCGCTAATAATTATGGTCTTTTTGTACTATGGAAATACTTTAAAAAATGGGTACTCTCTTGACGATGATTTAGTTACTACTACTGATAACAGTGTTCATGAAAGGGTTGAAAAAGGTATTTTAGGGTTACCAGATATTTTCACGACCCACTATGTTTATACTGATCAACAGCAGTATGAATATAGGCCAATTGTTACAGCCAGTTTTGCTATTGAATATCAATTCGTAGGGGATAAATCAATTAAGAAAAGAGCGTCGATTAGCCACCTGATTAATGTAATGTTATATGCTCTTTTAATAGTTCTGATTTATTTGTTGATTTTCAAGCTCTTTCCTGATAAAGGTTGGGTTTTCCCTTTTTTTGTGGCATTACTTTTCCTGATTCATCCAATTCACTCGGAGGTAGTTAATAATATCAAATGCCGAGATGAGCTTTTTGTAATGATCTTTGGGTTGTTTGCGATGTTTTCATTTTTGAAGTATGTAGACTCAGAATACAAGAAACTAATATACCTAATTGTTGGGGTGTTAATGATTGCTCTAAGTATATTGTCGAAAAAGGTAGGGTTTACATTTATTGTCCTTGTACCTTTGGTGTTATACTATTTCAGAGATGTAAAAATCAGGAAATTTGTCGTCGTTTTTGGCCTTATGCTAATCGGTGTATTTGTTTTCTATTTGTTAAAGAAGACAGCCCTAACAGATGGAGTTGTTAGAGAGAAAATGTTTTTTGAAAACCCGCTCTATTTTGCTGACTCCAAACTGGAACGAGTGCCAATGTTTTTTTATAGCATTATGTATTATCTAAAGATGATGGTTTTGCCAGCTCCTTTAGTTTATTATTATGGATATGATCAAATTCAAATAGTCGGATGGAGTAATCCTTTTGTTTGGGTTGGAGTTTTGTTTGTTTTTTCAGGAGTATTGTTTGCTATCAAGAGAATTAGGAAAAAGGAAATGTGGGCATTTGGTTTTCTCTTTTTCATGTTTGGAGTTGGTGGTGGAGCTAATTTGTTATTTCCTGCAGTTGGAATTGTTGCAGAAAGGTTTGTGTTTACAGGTTCATTAGGGTTGATATTTCTTACTGTATATTATGGTTTTCAACTATATGAGAAAAACAAAAAGCAAAAAAGTAAGTTCGCTTTTTATAGTTTAGGAGGGTTGTTATTAATACTTTCTTTTTCTCAAGTAACATCTCGAAATAAAGATTGGAATAGTCGATTTTCACTTTACAAGAACGACATTAAAAACCTACCGAATTCAGCAAAGGCTCATAGTTTGTTGGGAACTGAATACACTGCAAAGGCAGATTCTGTTTCTCGAATACCAGGTTCCTCGCATTTATTGTCCATGAGTTATATTGATTCCGCTATCTTAGAATTTGAATCCGGTTTAGAGATATATGACGGCTATTTCAATTGTGCTAATAATGCAGGTGCTCTAATATTTTCTAGAAAGAAAGATTATGCAAGAGCAAAGCCATTCTTTTCGAAGGCTCTTGAATACAAACCAACATATGTTCAAGCTCTTTTTAATTATGGAAATTGTCTTCAATATGATTTGAACGCAATAAATGAACTACAGTTAATATTAAAGAACATGAAACATGATTCTATTGGTTCTCCGGATTTAAGTAAACAGAGTCAAATTTATGGAGAAGAATTAAAGTCCGCATTTGCTATTTATTCTATGAAACTAGAAATAAGTAAAGTATTTGGCAATATAAAAATTGATAAACCTAATTGGAAAGAAATTGCTGTCTTTCAGGTAATGCAAATAATTAAAATGTATCTTCAAATTGAAGATGGATTAGTAAAAAATGCATTTGATACAAGGGGATATAAGGCCAAAATGCTCAGTTATTTTAATGTCATGAATAGAGAAAATGGGCTTTCTCAATTACAACAACTTATGTCTTATACTGAAAGGTATTTGTCAGGACCGCTTAAAGAATCTATGACAAACCAATCTAAGCTTGATTCAGGTTATCTTGACTTGATTAAGATTAATTTAGTAAAACAAGAAAAAAAGGTTTATGATTCGATACAGAAATATTGGTATAAAGCGCTAGACGAGGATAAAACATACTATTATTGCTATAAATCATTGTCAGAATTATATTTCAATGAGAAAGACTTTGATCAGTTTATCGAGATTAATAAAAAAGCAATTTCACAGGGTGAATTTGATAGCAATACAGAGTTTTATTTAAATATTGGAAATGGTTATAATACACAAACCAATTTTTCAGAAGCAATTATTTACATGCAAAAAGCAGTTATTGAAATTGATACTGCTTATATGAAGTATTACAATAGTAATGATGGAAACAATCATTCAAAATTGATAGGTTTGTTAAATCAGAAAAAGCAAATATTAAGGTTTATAGCTAAAATATACGACACATCGGGCGATCAAGAAAATGCTGCTAAATACCAAAAATTATCTAACGAAATATAATGGAAGCTTCAATTAAGCATATTACTTATTACTTGCCGCCTAAAATTATTTCTAATAAGGATTTATCCAAAGTCTTTCCTGAATTTACACCAGCACAAATTTTCAAAAAGACAGGGGTAAAAAAAAGAACACATACGTCAGTAGATTGTATTGGGTCTGATATGGCTTTTCACGCAGCTCAAAAACTTTTTACTGAGTCAGAGATTGATAGAGAAGAGATTGATTTTTTAATTTACGTAACAGAAGGACTAGATTATAAAGCACCTGCTACCGCAGTTATTCTGCAAGACAGGTTGGGATTATCAATGAATATTGGAGCAATTGATGTTCCTTTAGGTTGTTCAGGGTTTACCCACGCATTGGGTCTTGCGAAAATGGTTATTTCAAGTGGGCAAGGAAAAGATGTATTGCTTTTATTTGGAGATACTCCAAGTTTTGTGTCCCATCCCAAGGATTTTGTGTTAAGAAGTTTGTTTAGTGATGCAGGAGCTGCAGTCTGGGTTTCTTTGTCAGATATTCCTTCAATAGGTCACTTTGTTTATGGTTCAGACGGAAGTGGAGCAGAAAACTTATTCGTTGATCAGAGTAGCACAAGGAATCCATTAGATCAGAAATGGTTAGATAATAATGAAGATGCTAATGGAATGTTGTACGGCCAAATGAAAATGGACGGGCTGGAGGTTTTTACATTTTCATTGCAACGAGTTCCTATATTGGTAAATGATATTTTGAAGAAAAATAAATTATCGTTTGAAGATATAGATCTATTTGTCTTCCATCAGGCAAGTGATATTATCTTAAAATCAGTACAAAGAAAATTAAAAATACCAGATGATAGGATGGCCTATTATATTGAGGATTTTGGGAATACTGTGTCAGTATCGATCCCAATAGCATTGTCTGAGTCCATCAAAGAGGGTAGGGTAAAGAAAGGTTCTAAAGTACTTGTTGCAGGATTTGGTATTGGCTATTCTTGGAGCGGAACAGTGCTTTATTATTAATGCTTATATTTAACATTGTGAATGTAAAAGAATTAATAGAAAAATTAGAAGAGGAGTTTGATGAGGTAGAATCTGGTTCTATTAAACCAGAAACAGAATTTACTGATATTGAAAACTGGGGGTCAATGCATGCATTGATAATTATTGCTTTAATAGACATGGAGTATGATGTCACCTTAACTGGTCAAGATTTAAAAGGAATGAAAACAGTTATGGACTTATTCGGAATAATTAAGGACCGCACGTAATGGCAGATTTTTCAGTTTCTGGACTTCAAATAGCTGGAATTGGATGCTCAATTCCCAAACAAGAAATCTCTAATTACGATTATGATTTGTTGGAAGAGAATGAGAAAAAACTTTTAGTCAAAACCATTGGAGTGGAGACTAGAAGGGTTGCTTCAAAAGGAACTACAACTACAGATTTAGCAATAGATGCTGCGGAAAAGTTATTTGTTGAAACAAAATGGGATAAGGAAAGTGTCGATTTAATTGTTGTAGTTACTCAGTCCAGAGATTATTACCTTCCTTCTGTGGGTCCAATTGTTCAGGATAAATTGGGTCTTTCAACAAAATGTATGGCTTTCGATGTCGGATTAGGGTGTTCTGGGTATGTGTATGGTTTGTCTATTGTAGCAAGCATGCTTAAAGGTGCTAATTGGAAGAGAGCAATATTGTTGGCTGGCGATGTGTCAACCATATCATGCAGTTATAATGATAAAAGTACATATCCTCTTTTTGGCGATGCAGGGTCTGCAACTTTTATTGAAAATACAGAAAGCGGAAATAACTGGATATTTAATTTAAATTCAGATGGAAGCGGTGAGGATGCCATAAAAATAACGCATGGTTGTTTAAGGAATTTACCAAATGAAGAGTCCTTTGTTGAAAAAGAAAGGGCGCCTGGAGTTACTCGAGCTGATTTGCACCTTGCATTGGATGGCCTTGAAGTATTTAATTTCTCGATTACCACAATTCCTAAAAGTATAAAGCAGTTTTTAGAGAATTATAAACTGGAGCAAGACAATATTGATGCATTTGTCATGCATCAAGCAAATTTGTTAATGAATGAAACAATCCGTAAAAAGCTTAAGTTTACACCTGATCAAACATTGTACTCAATAAAAAAGTATGGCAATACAAGCTCAGCAAGTATTCCGTTAACAATATGCAACAATGAAGGTCAGATTGACAAGGGAGATAATATGCTCTTGTCTGGTTTCGGAGTTGGGCTTTCTTGGGGAAATGCCTATATTGAACTGGATGAAAAGCCAATAACCATGATTAGTGATTTTGATTAATGATTTTAAAAGATAAACATATACTTATAATTGGGGCTTCCTCCGGTATTGGAATATCAATGGTAAATTATTTTGAAAGCCAAGGGGCTAAAATGACTTTGACATCTACAAACCTAGATAAATTACAGAATTTCAATCATCCCAAAATTGAGTTGGATGTTTTTCATGAGGAATCTATAAAGTTATTGGACGGTGTTAAACCTCTGGATGGAGTGGTTTATGCGCCTGGGATAGTAAAGTTGTTTCCAGTAAAATATATCAATCAAAAGCATCTTGACGAAGTTCGAATCCCCATTTTTGATGGAGCTTTAAAGTGTATGAGTTTTTTGATTCAAAAAAAGAAGCTTAAAAAAGGTAGCTCTTTGGTTTTTACATCGTCAATATCAAGTAGTTTTCCATACAAGGGAGGCGCGGTATACACCTCTTCTAAGGCAGCACTGGAGACTTATAGTAAGGTTTTAGCTATTGAGTTAGCCGCAGATGGAATTCGGTCTAATTGCATAAAAGCGGGTTTAGTAGCAACTAAAATTCTAGATGAAACAAAAGTAAATATGCCTGATGATGTGTTTGAGGATCATATCGCTCAGTACCCATTGGGGTTGGGAGAAACAATTGATGTGGCAAAGGCTGTTGGGTTTTTATTATCGGATGATTCAAAGTGGATCACTGGGACTGAAATAGTATTAGATGGAGGACTTACAGCAGGAGCTTAGCAATGTGGATATATCTATGGTAATACCTGTTTATAATGCAGGAGGGCACATCGATAATACTGTCAAAACGGTTCTGGAAAACTTTAAGGCCTTAAACCTATCATTTGAATTAATATTGGTTGATGATGGAAGTTTAGATAATACCTGGGATTCGCTTAAAAAAATTAAAGAACAATATCCAAATTTGGTTATTATTAGACTTACTAGGAATTTCGGTCAACACAATGCTACAATTTGTGGGTTTAATTATGTAACGGGAAACTATGTAATTACAATGGATGATGATTTGGAAGATGACCCATCTTTGGTTATTGAGTTATACAATAAGATACATAAAGGAGAATATGATCTTGTGTACGGAATGAATGATAAGAAAAAGAAAAGTGTAACTCGAAGATTGTTGACAGCTGTCTATAAAAAACTTACAAAATTAGAGGGTATAGATAAAGGGAAAGGATCGAGCTATAGAATAATGACAAGAAACTTAGCTGTAAATATTCAGAAGAGTTCTAATCAATTTTTGTTTATTGATGAAATTTGTCTCTGGTACACTAAAAATATTGAATATATACATTACAATTCACAATGTTCAAAGGTGAAATCAAGATATCGAAAAAAGAATCTTTTTGGACTTGCGGGAAATGTTATTATGTTTTCGAGCACACTTCCACTTAGGTTGGTTACGGTTATTGGTTTCTCTATGGTGTTTATTAATTTTATCCTAGGGATATACTATGTTATTAGAAAGTTCATACACGATGTTCCTCCTGGATATACATCCATTTTAATAAGTGTTCTATTTGGAACAGGGCTGATTTTAATGGCGTTAGGTATTATAGGAGAATATGTTGGTAAAATGTTAAAACTATTAAATAATGCTCCAGTATATGAAATACGAGAGAAACAATGACCATTGAACAATACGACATTAAGCTTTCTCGATTGTCCTCTGAAGATATTGAATTAGTTAGGTTTCATAGGAATTCGCAACGAATTCAACAGTTTATGGCATATAAAAAAACCATTTCCCAAAGACAACAGGATAACTGGTTTAAGTCAATTGATAATAAATTGAATTACTACTTTATTATCGAATATCAAGGAGAGAAAATTGGATTAATAAATTGCAAGGATGTTATTGAGAGTCAAATGGTTGGAGAGGGGGGTATATTTATCTGGAAACAAGAAGTTTGGAAAACTCATGTTCCAGTTATGGCTACTTTAGCTTTTACAGATTCCATTTTTTATGAATTCAAGTTGAGTAATAAGTCCTATATTCAAATAGTTAAAGATAATAAATTAGCAATAGAATATAATAAACGGCTGGGTTATCTATTATTACCAGGTCAGTCAAGAGATTATGTTCAACGATACCTTTTAACCAAAGGTGATTACGAAGTGCATTCAAGTAAAATCAGAAAAGGTTTACAAATCCTTACACAGGATTTAGAAAGGCCACGAATCACAGGGTCTTTTTCTCCAAAAAACTTGGATAGAATAAATGACTATTTAGGTTCTTCATAAGGGAATTCTCCTTTATCTAGCCATTCAATCCAAGACGC
>Ga0206131_10006157_pt1 | contig 12363 bp, 7 predicted proteins | sample Helgoland_Spring_FD_148636 | JGI IMG/M metagenome (GOLD analysis project Ga0206131, IMG submission 148636) | Pelagic subsurface seawater microbial communities from Kabeltonne, Helgoland, North Sea - Helgoland_Spring_Bloom_20160517_1 | ecosystem: Environmental > Aquatic > Marine > Epipelagic ... | reverse complement strand
TCACCACCATCACTGGACGAGGCAGCAGCGGCAGCTTGTCATTCGAGGCAAAAGGGATGAGCGAGATCTTGTGCTGCCCAATATTGTTGGAGCCGAGAATCGAGAACGGCTCTGGGAGTTCGCCGAGTTCGACGGCGCGGTGTATGGGGCCAGCCAATTCGTTCGGCAAGTCGCCCCATTCGACGGATTCGGCATCTTCGCTGCCCATGCCGAGGAAGCGTTTGGCGGAATTGTTGGCATACAGCACTTCTAAGTGCTCGCTCAACACCAGTGCGCCGCTGGAGATCGAGCCGAGCACATTCTCAGTCAATTGGCCATGTGCGGCGAGTTCGGTGTGAAGGCGGCTGTTGCGGATGGAGAGCCCGAGCTCTTCCATCAGTAAATAAAGCAACTGCAGCTCATCTTCGCTGTAATTGCGCCCAGTGACAGGGCCATTGAGTACGGCGACGCCAATCAGGCGTTCGCGGTCGCTGATCGGGATGGCGAGGTGACAGCCTAAAATTTCGAATTCTTTACGAGTAGCCGAATCGATTTCACCAAATGGCGAGCGGGACTGGCCGCTGTGCTGCTGAAGTATGCTAGGCTGTGCCGTGAGTGCCCGGCCGATGCCGGTGTCGCGGCTGAGTTGGTAGCAATCGACTAAATCTGCGGGCAGACCTAGTGATGCAATGCAGGCAAGTGTGGTCGGACGGCTCTTACTGGGGAAGGATTTTTGGACGTCGTGCTCCAAGAAGATACCGATCCGGCTGAAGCTGATGTGGTCGCGTAGTTTTAAAATGAAGTGATGCGTAAATGCTTTGTAGTCTAAGCTAAAACTCAGAATCTGGGAGAAGTCGCGCAACACGTGCAGCGCGGAGGCTTGCGAGGGCGTTTCGGCCAGGTCTTCTACGTGTCGAGGCGCTTGGAGCGGCGGCGCTGTCGGCTCGATTGGCCCTACGTATTGTTGGATCAACCGCTCAAGTGTCTGTTTTGGTACAGGTTCAGCGAAATAGAGGTCAGCCCCTTCATCGAAGGCAAGTTGTTCGGTCGCGAGGTTGTATTCCGGGGCGATGACGATCGTCGGTAGTGTTTGATTCAGCGATCGTAGTGAGCGAAGGTGCTTTGCCAGAGTGGAGTCGCCACTATCGGCATAAATAATAGCCAGGTTGAAGACCCCTCTTTCTAGGGACGAGGCGGCCTCGGTGGGCGCGCGCCTATCGACGTTTCGTATATGCGGCGCTGTGATAACCCCTCGTAAATTTTCCGAGATAGATTCACTATTCTTGATGAATAAAATGTGGGTCACTGGTCCGTGAATATGGGTGCGTTACGGGATAATAGCTATTTGTGTTGGATGGATCGCTGAGCTGCAACAGCAAAGCAACTAAATTTAGCGATGTGTTTGCATCGTTTACACTTGCTGTTGCACTGCGGTGATGGAATTTTGCACAATCAACGGCATTCTTATTATTAACATGATCTGCTTCATACTAATTCATGATTGAAGGACAAGCACCCGCAGGAGTGTCCGAAATAACCAGTCGTCTCGTCTCTTTTTCTGGGCCGAACGGCATGCAGGTCGTTGGCTATATAGACGAGGGCGTTGAAGCTACATGGAATGAACGCGTGGCTATTCTTGCGCCTCGCTATGGGGAGACAAAAAAGAATAACCTACAGTTGGCATATACCTTAGTCGCCAACGGGTTCAAGGTGCTCCGTATCGATCAGACGAATCATTTTGGTGAAAGCGACGGGACGATGGATCAGTTCACTCTGCCTGGTGCGACGGATGATTTACTTGCTGCGGTGGATTATATTGACCGCTATTTTGAGCCAGATGCATTGATCTTGGTGACTTCGAGTATTTCCGCGCGCTGTGGTATACGTGCGAGTGCATTGGATTGTCGCATCACTGGTTTAGTTAATCTGGTTGGTGTCGTGGATTTAGACCGTACTCTGCAGGCGATTTATCAGCGGGATATTTTTGGCGAGCATGTGGCTGGTGCGAGTGAGGGATCAATTGACATCTTGGGTTTTGAAATTGATGCGGCCAATTTCCATAAAAGTCTGGTTGATGCGCAGATGCAGGACTTGAGGGGGACGATTGAAGATGCTAAAAAGATAAAAGTGCCAGTGCTGTATTTGTATGCGGAGCGAGACTTATGGGTTAATATCGAGTCCGCGAAAAAAGTAATTTCTCAATGTCAGAAAGGTAGTTTTCGAGTAGTGCCGAATGTGGGACACGAAGTACATGAGCAGCCCGAAGCGGTGCGATTTACATTTGATGAAATCATAAGTTTTTGCCGACAGGGCCTGCCGTCGGATCGTCTCGAAATCGCTAAAGCGTGTAAGACAATTCTCATCCAGCAAAATAAGATCGAGCGTGCGCGTCTGCAGAAGATTTTATCTTTTTCGAATTCAGAAGCTGATTTCTGGGGAGATTACCTAGGCAAGTTTGGAATAATGGAACAGGCAAAATATTATATAGAATATTTTTCAAAAATGGGAACTCTGATCGGAGCGTTTCGACCTGCAGATGTTATTCTAGATGCTGGTTGTGGCAATGGATTCTATGGTGTCGGAGTACTGCGATCTTTGTCGCAGCATTTGCCATTGATGGACTCGTCTGCCTGTCCCTTTCATTACTGCGGTATCGACCTCACCGATACGGGTTTGTTGCGCTCTTACTCTCGGCACGTTGATGAAATAGTGGAATTGCAGAGAGAGTCCTTGGTTCAGTTGAAAGGGGTCAGTTTTTCTTACCGCAAGTTGAACTTCGATCTCGTTGGAGGCGCCGAAGGGAGACCGCTGCCCTTTTCGAATGGTAGCATAAATAAAGTATGTAGTAGCTTGTTGATCTCGTATTTAAAAGAGCCAGTGGACTTGCTGCGGGAGTTTTACCGAGTTTTAAAGCCTGGGGGCGTTGCAGTTGTCTCGAGCATGAAGCCAGGCTGCGACATGACAGTTGTTTATCATGATTCTGTCGCCGCAGCATACACGGAGGGAAATGATCGAGATGCTAAAGTTTTATTGAGTGCAGCTGGAAAAATTAAAGTAAAAAAGGATGTGGAGCTATATCATTTCTTCACTCGGCAGGAGTTGTCCGATCTGGCGCGTGACGCTGGCTTCACTGACATTGAGGTCTATCGGTCCTTTGGTGATCAGGCGAATTTAATGCGTATTGTAAAATGAATACTTACCTTGCCGTATCCTCGTTGATCAATCTGCTGGCGGCTTTGCTGTTGATTACATTTTTGCTTTCATCAGGGAAACAGAGCCCTGTCCGTCGCCAATACGTTAATTTTTTGTATGCAGTCTTAGGCTGGGCGGCAGCGTACTTTTTGTGGCGAATTTCCGAATCGGAAGTGTATGCCGAAATGTATTGTAAAATGCTGACAAGTTCGGCCGGGTTTTTATCGATTACGTTTTATCATTTTTGCTTGATATTGGCGGGAGCGAAGACACCACGCACACTTGCTGTGGGATATGTGATAGCGGTGCTGCTGGTTGTGTTTACTTGTTTCGGGTGGATCGTAGCAGGTGTGTCTCCTAGGGCCGGGCATTTATTCTGGCCAGATGCGGGTATCTTAATGCCGCTGTATTTGGCTTATTTTACATTCTACTTCATTGCCAGTGGTTGGGTGTTAATTCGAGCGGGGCGGCAGCATCTAGGTCGGAGAGCGTCTGATCATCTATACGTTTTATGTAGCACTGTTGTTGGTTTTATTGGCGGCAGCACGAACTTTCCTTTGTGGTATGATATTCCAATTCAGCCTTATGGGAACGTGCTAGTGGCAATCTATAGCTTCACGGTTGCATATGGCTTATATAGTAATCGTATTTCGGGAATTCGTATGGATGTGTCGAAGGCTGCTTTCGGGTTGTTTTTGAATTTGTCGGTGGCTTTATTTTACCTGTTATTTGCTGGGTTGTATCGAACTATCTTTTCTCATCCCTATGGGCCTTATGAGTTGTGGATGCATGGTGTTGCGGCATTTTGTGTTAGCTCTGTGGTTTTTTGGGGTGTTCCGCGATTGAAGTTTAAAATGGAGAAAGTGCTCGAAGGCGTCTTTCGCAGTGAGCGGGCGAGTGCGCTGTCGAGGCTGAAAGACTTACCGACGAAACTTACTGATCTAACCGAGGATGAGGCGATTTTTGAAATGACGGCGGAGACTGTCATGCAGTCGCTGGATGTCACGGGCGTTGCCGTGTATGCGTTAGAGCCATTTGATAGTGCGTATCGTTGTGCCGTTTCTGCCGGAATATTTAGCCGGATATCGGAGCCGCCCACGATAGATGTCGATAATCCGATTGTTGAGGTGCTGAACCGACAGGCTGTTTGCGTCGTTTTGGATCAGATTTACGAGGAAATGAACCAGTATTATTATCAGGCTTTAGTCGACCTTAGGAATGACCTCAAGGTTTCAGTAATTGTGCCGATTTTTGCGAACCATGAGGTATATGGGCTGATATTGTTGGGGCCGCCGAAGCAAACACGTGTATGGAGCGAAGAAGAGATTTCTATTTTGTTTAGTGTGGGGGCTCAGATTGGGATTAATTTTCGAACACGCGATTTTGAGCGCCGTGCCAGTGAAGTAGATAAGCTTGTGGCATTGGGCACGATGGCTGCAGGCTTGGCGCACGAGATCCGTAATCCTTTGGTCTCGGTGCAGACTTTGGCATCGATGATTCAAACTGGAAAGTCGCTGACCCGTGTTTCAGAGCAATTCAAAGACGTGCTTTTGCGCGACGTGAAACGCATTGCCAGTATCGTCGAAGGGGTGGCGCTTTACTCACAGAACCAGAAGGGTAAGATGGCTCCAGTCTCCATCAATACTGTGCTTTCAGATAGTATTGATATCAGTTCCAACCTGGCGAAAGAGCAAGGTGTCGCGTTGTGCTATAAGCCTATTGACGATGTAGATATGCTGGTTTCTGCAAATCTGGGGCAACTCGTCCAAGTGTTTGGTAATTTAATTGAAAATGCGATTCAGGCCTTGTCTGGAAGTGATATTCCCGAGGTGAAAATTTCGGTAACAAAACGCAAGGCGTATCGCAGGGATGGACAATCTTGGTTAGAAGTGGTGGTCGCTGATAATGGCCCAGGTATTCCAAGGGCGATATTAGATCGAATTTTTGACCCGTTTATTACCTCGAAAGACACGGGCGCTCGTGACAAGCAAATGGGGATGGGCTTGGGGCTCGCAATTTCGAAGCGAATTATCGAGAATCATAATGGTGCAATTACTGTAAGCAATGATCCCAGGGGCGGCGCGAAGTTCATGGTATCACTCAAATGGATTACTCCCAAAAGATGAAAAAACAACAAGCTGAGCCGTTGAATTCGGTAGATGTGCCTCTCGGCTTTGCTGAACCCGCTGGTTTGGCCGCGGCCTATCTTCGTTCTTTTGCGATGAGCTTAGATTCGTTTGGTGAGTTTGATGGATTCCTTGAAGAGTTGAAGCGTTTAGTGGGTAAGGACCAGTATTTGAATGGATCGGCACAGTTGTGTGATTTGCTTTCGGCGGCCTGTGAGCAGCCTGATTTTGAAACTTTGCGGGAGGATGAGACTGTGATTGCGGTTTCTGGAGTGGAGGGGAATAGTGGCTATTTGAAGTATGCGGGGCGTGCGGATGGTCACCCATTTGGTGCCGAAGACCTCCATTTGATGGGCGCAATCTCCAGTGTGGTCTCGGCTCTGGTCTCGCAGGCACAAAACTTCCGCAAGAAAGAACAAGCGTCTCAGGTCTTACAGTATTTGATCAATCAACTGCCGCTTGGCGTGGTCTGCTTTGATGGTGGCGGCAATTTACTGATCGAGAATAAAGTGGCTCAGCGACTTTTAGGTGCGGGTGGCTCGGCGCTCATACAAGCACAGCTGACTCCGGCAGGAAAAGTTCGGGGTGAACGCGTCAGGTTGCACTTCGAGGTGGATGGTAAGCTCATTTATTCTGAAGGTCGTTCGTTGGAAGTGGCTGCAGGCGTCGTGATTGATGCTTATGTGCTGTATGATCTGAGTGCGTCACGTGAGAAGCTGTTGAAGGATTTAGAACTGGAGGCCTACATGAGTGAGTCGCGCGGCGGGGCTGTGGTGGTCGCGCTGTTGGAGTCGCGAGCAATTGCCGGAGATATTTATAAGCAGGTGAAGGCGGCGGCTGCGGATTTTGAATTAGAGCCTGCTAAAATACAGCCTTTGGATGCGTATAGCTGTGCCTGTATTTTCAAGGGCAAGGCTTTGCGTAGTGTGCGCTATTTACTAAAACACCGACTGCCGCTGCAGAAACTGGAGGGGCTGCGCCTTTCGGTCGTCGCTTACGATTCGAACAAGTCTTCGGTCGAACCCGCACAGGAGCTGATTGCGACAGCTTACTCCGAATTGGCTCAGTCGGATAGCGCGCTGTTGCCTGAATTATTAGTGCTCGCGAGCTATCCGCCAGTGGTGGATGCGCTTGATATGATTGTCGCGGACGAGTGTCGTCTGCGCACTGCGAATTGTTTAGATGAGGCGGAGGCGCTGATACGTTCTGGACGAGTCGATGGTTTGATTCTCGACGTGGATGGCTACGACAAGGCGGTTTTAATTCGTATGCAAGCGGCGTCGGACATGGCGGGCTCTGGTTTTAAGGTATTCTATTCTAGCTATAAGCAACCGCAGATGGCTCGTGCAGAGCATGACTTGCCTGAGGGCGCATGCTTGTTGCAAAAGCCTTTTGATGCGGCGACTGTGGTTGATGCCGTGTCACTGCAGTTCAATTTGGCTTGAGCCGAGGCCTTCACTCAGCGCATAGTCTCGTGTAATTTTATACACCACACTTATTTATGACTACTGCTCCCACCGCTCTCCCGGCAAAACGTCTACTGGTCGTCGATGACGAAGAAGGCCCGCGTGAATCATTAAATATGATTTTTTGCGACGACTTCGATGTGACGATTGCAACGTCTGGCGAAGAGGCGATTGAATTTTCAAAAGAGGCACCGTTCGAAGTGGTGATTACTGATATCCGCATGCGTGGCATGAGTGGGATCGATGTGCTACGTGAGGTCAAAAAGATCGATGCGCACACCGAGGTGATCGTTTTAACCGCCTACGAAACTCTGGCGACTGCTCGTCAGGCGATCAGCTTGGGTGCCTCCGAATATTTGAAAAAGCCTTTTGATTTGGACCACATTCAGAAGGTGGTGGATTGTTGCTACGAGAATTATTTATTCACCACACAGCGCGATACAGTGATTCGTCAGAATGTGAATGCCGCGAAAAACAACTTCCTGGAAATTGTCAGGCATGAGTTGAACACCCCGATGAACGGGATTCTCGGTTTCATTGAGTTACTGCAAGATACCCAACTCGATGAAGAGCAGCACGACTTCGTTGCCACCATCCGCGACTGTAGCCTGACATATTTCGAGCACGTGCAGGATATTTTGACCTATGCCAAGCTCTCCATGGGGGAAAGTGAATTGTCTGAATTATCATTTAATCCGGCGACGATGTTGCTTAAATTGATCAACGAAGCGACGACCGCGGGTCAAGTCGGGATTCAGGCCGAGATTCCTGAGGATTTACCGCAGTATGTCAGCGGCTGTGAACATGAGATCCGGATTGTATTGCGCAAGCTCCTGCAAAATGCCGTGAAATTTTCGTCTGGAGGAGACGTTCGGGTTGCGGTTCAATTCGCCCGGACTGCTGCCGATTCCGAGATTCGTTTGAGCTTTGAAGTCGGTGATACTGGGCCAGGAATCGATCCTGAATACCTTGAGGGTGGCAAAATCTTTGATGCGTTTTCACAGGGAGATTCTTCTTTATCCCGCTCGCATGAGGGATTAGGGCTGGGTTTAGCCTTGTGCAAGAGCGTCTCGGATCGGCTTGGCGGTTCGTTAGTCGTAGAAAGTGAGTTGGGTAAGGGCAGTCAGTTTACCTTCTCGGTCGTCCTCCACGAAGAAGAGGCGTAAGCGCGCTTCAGCCAGTGAATCGGCAAAGAAGAGCAGATTCAAATTGTCAAATGCTCAGAAACGTTCCAACCTGCGCCACTTTTTGACAAACTAGTTCTGTCCAAATACTTTAAATCATCATGCAAGTCACGCTCCTCAAGTCTAAGCTGCTCCGCGCAGAAGTCACTGACAGCGCCCTCCACTACGAGGGTAGCCTGGCGATCGATGCTGCATTGATGGAGCAGGTCGGCCTCGTCGCTTACGAGAAGATTCTGGTTGCCAATATCGCCAACGGTGAGCGCTTCGAGACCTACGCGATCGAAGCGCCAAAGGGCTCGCACACCATTTCGCTCAACGGCGCAGCCGCGCATAAGGGCGAACTTGGCGATCTACTGGTGATTATGTCATTTGCCCAATTCGAAGCCGAAGCGGCCAAGGCCTGGAAGCCAAAGGTGCTAGTCCTCGCCGATGGCAACAAGCGCGTGGTGCGGGCGGATAATATCCTAGTCGCTGAAAACGCTTTTTACGACTGCTAGTCGCTTGCAGATCGAATTCTTAAAAAGCCGGCCTGTTGGCCGGCTTTTTTGTTGGTTATTGTCGACCGAAGACTTGCGGCGTGTCCTGCCAAGCTCAAGGAGCGTAGCGAGGGATTGGCATCGCATTGCTGAGTAGGGAGCTGCCGAAACATAGGAGTGTGGGCGACTCGCCCACGTTGAGCCTCTGTGAATGCAAACGAGGGCGAGTCGCCCTCACTCCTTAAAGTTTTGTCGCAAGCGTTGTGGACTGACTGTATTCCAAAAATAAATAGCTATTGAGAATTGTTCTCATTAATCGAGAAGTTGACCGGTAAGTCATTTATGCGCATGGATTAATGCCTATAAAATACCTGAATATAGGCTTAGTACCGGAGGTTATATTATGCGAATGATTCTCATTAATCATTTATGCTTGTCGCGCTGTTTTTTCTGGCAATATCTGGGCGAAGTTATGCATAAACCAACAAATACATTACGCCGAGCGTCCGCCCTAGGGCTCGCGTTTATCTGTGTAAGCGTCTCGCTGTCAGCTGAGGCGATCGAACCCGACGCTAGCCAAGAGCTGGTGCCGTATGTGGTGGTTGCCACGCGCACACCTATTTCATTGGATCAGGCGTCGCCGTCGGTTTCGTATATTTCTGAAGCAGAGATGCAGCAGAATCAGGATCGGAGCGTGGTTGATGTTTTAAAGCGCCAACCCGGCGTCGTTCTTAATTCGAGCGGGGCGACTGGTTCGCTGGCGTCTCTCTTTATGCGTGGCACTAATAGTGACCATACTGGTTTCTACCTCGATGGGCGTCGTCTAAACCCGGGTTTTGCAAATCAATCGAATCTGGAGTTTCTTTCGGTTGATAACCTGAGCAGCGTGCAAGTTCAGCGTGGCGCGTCTTCGGTGAATTATGGATCCACTGGTATCGGTGGGGTCGTTGATTTGCAGACTCGTTCAGATTTAGGTGAAACAACGGAGACTGCTTCGGTTGAAGCCGAGGTCGGCTCGAATGATACCTATCGCGGTGCACTGTCTGCTTCGTTTGCAGAGGAAGATTGGGCGTTGAGTTTTGGTGCGAGTGCGCTGACGACCGATAATGAGCGTCGCAACGACGACTATGAGAACCTCAACTTGAGCGGGCGTTTTGATTATAAGTTGACCGAGCATCTAACGGCTGAGCTTGTCGGCTTTATCTCGGACAGTGATAAGGGGCTGCCGGATGAGTTGGTCAATCACAACGATGTTGACTCCGGTGAAACTGAGTCGTGGATGATTTCACCGGGGGTTCGCTACGAGAATGGAGGTTGGTCCGGGCATCTCTTCTACTCCAAAAGTGAGCTGACTGTAGATACCGAGACGCTCGAATCTGGTTTTTCCTTCCCGTGGCCGATGGGGATGGTTGATAGCAGAAGCTCGGTGGAGTCTGATGAAGTATATGCGCAGGTGGACTACGCAGGCTTCGAGGGAGTGCTCGTCAGTCTCGGAGCGCTCTATCGTAATGATGAAGCATATAATAGTAATTTGGACTTCTATAATCTCTCCGCGCCGGCTCGCCCTTATGCTGGACGCTTTGAGCAAGCTGGAGCGTGGTCGCAAGTTCAGTGGCAATTAACGGATGAGTTAGAGCTACGCTTGGGTGGTCGTCACGACGAGTATACTGATTTTGATTCATCGACCAACGGTAGTGCCGAAGTGCTTTATTCGTTCACTGACCTGGGCTTGGTATTGTTTGCGAAACTTGCGCAATCCTATGCGCCGCCTTCCGCTGGAGACATGGCCTTTGATGGTGATCCTGACGGCACGCCGCTGCAACCGGAAGAATCGACCTCTTATGAGTTTGGGGTAAAGCAAACTCTCTTTGATGATTCGCTTCAACTGTCTGCCATTGTGTTTCGTAATGAAATCGAAGACCTAATCGGTTATAAGGGGATAGATGCGTATAATGTGAAGCGTGCGACTACCGAGGGTGTTGAATTGACTGCTCATTATTCGCCTGTCGATATCTTGGATCTTGGTCTCGCTTACACCTACCTCACCGCAACAGATGACGAGGATGATGTGCGCCTTTTACGTCGTCCTCGTCATATGCTGCAGCTGTCTGCGTGGCTATCCCCGGTGGAGTCTTTTAGCGTTGGTTTAACTGGCACGGGATACTTCAGTCGTGAAGATGCGATCTTTGGACCACCGCCAAGTTATTCCAAAATACAAGTGGACCAAGAGGACTACTTCGTGGTTGATCTTCATGCGGACTGGCAGGTCACAGAGCACTTTAGCTTGTTCGCTCGGGTTGAGAATCTGCTCGATGAAGAATACGATTCTGTTCTTGGCTATCCTGCGCTTGGTCGTGCCGCGTATGTGGGTGCTCGTTTGAGTTTCTAATCTTTCCTTGTTCAAAAATAATGGCAGGCTGTTGCTTCCTTTTTTGGGGAAGCGGCAGTCTGTCTTTTTTGTTTCACACCTTTTTTGCTGCAGCAGCGACCTTCTAGCTTCATCCTCCTGACTCCTATTAAATGGCGAATACGCAACAACGTGAAGTGATCCTGTCTGTCTTGAAAGAGGCGGCGCGTCCGTTGACGCGTGAGGAGATCCTATCGCTGGGCCGCCAGCAGATTCCGCGGCTGGGTTCGGCCACCGTCAATCGTGCGATTCGTGAGATGGCGGCAGCCTTTCAGGTTATCGGGGTGGAGTTCCCTGGCCAGCCACGCCGCTATGAGTTGCCCGCCGAAAGTGAGCATCCGCACTTTATTTGTCGCAGATGTGACCGTGTCTTTGATTTGCCTGTGGCGATGCAACTGCCGCAGGTGCACGCGCCTAAGGGCTTCGTGGTGACTGGCGGCGAGATTGTTTATGCGGGCACCTGCCCGGATTGTTCGGCAAAGTAATCGCGGCTGAGTTATAGGAGTGTGGGCGACCCGCCCACATTTTCATGCGGTCAGAGATACGCGTGGGTTGTTTGTGGGCGACCCGCCCACGTTTTCATGCTGTCAGAAATGCTCGTGGGTTGTTTGTGGGCGACCCGCCCACGTTTTCATGCTGTCAGAAATGCTCGTGGGTTGTTTGTGGGTGGGTCGCCCACATTTTCATGCGGTCAGAAATGCTCGTGGGTTGTTTGTGGGCGGGTCGCCCACACTCCTTTGCTAGTTCTTTGAGCTCCAGTCTTCACCGCGAATCCAGTCGATTAATTGACTGATGGACGTGTGCTTTGCTTGGTTGCCGTTGCGAGCCACTGCCCACTCGGTGCGATCGTTCGTATCGACAACCTGGATGCTGAGTGCACTTTTCTCGTCTGACTTTGCGATCCCGAATCCTAGCCGTTCCAGCGCCCTGCGCGTCCAGAGTGCGTGAATACCGTCGCCTTGAATCTCGGCTTTGAGGCAAGGATTGGGATGTGCGCGGAAAGAGCCGCGTTCGGCGTCCCAGTCTAAGTTCTCATTGGCAAAGATACGTGCGAACTCACCGCTCATGGCGAGTTCTTCAGGGTAGCCTTGGATCAGTTGGCCGTCGGTAGTGATCATCCAGAGGCGATCCGCAAACCGTAGCGCTAGGTCAAGGTCGTGCGTCGAGAGCAGTAGCCCCATTTGTTCGCGATGTGCCAAGTTGCGCAGGATGGTCATCAGCTCGACGCGGCGCGGGAGATCCAAAAATGCGGTTGGTTCGTCCAAAAGCATCACTTGCGCTTCTTGTGCCAGCGCGCGGGCGATCGAGACTTTTTGTCGTTCGCCATCGCTCAACTCTGCGATCTGTCGCCCTTCGAGGCCTTCGGCACCGACGGCCTTGAAGGCCGAGGCGATGCGCTCTTTATCGTTTTGCTTGAGTCCACCTAGCCAGCCAGAATACGGGTGGCGTCCCAATGCAACCAGCGAGTAGGCGTCCATCATGCCAACCGGTAGTGCCTCAGTCAGGACGACGCTGATCATCCGCGCGCGTTCG
>Ga0206131_10006156_pt1 | contig 12363 bp, 10 predicted proteins | sample Helgoland_Spring_FD_148636 | JGI IMG/M metagenome (GOLD analysis project Ga0206131, IMG submission 148636) | Pelagic subsurface seawater microbial communities from Kabeltonne, Helgoland, North Sea - Helgoland_Spring_Bloom_20160517_1 | ecosystem: Environmental > Aquatic > Marine > Epipelagic ... | reverse complement strand
AGTTAAGAAAGGAATTTCAAACTGTAGCCAAACGGATGTCTAAATTATATGAATAAAATTCAGCCAAACTCACTTGAAGCAGTAATTTTATTTACTTTGTATATATGTGCACAGGATAGCGTTATTGCTGATGAGGAACTTGACCAGCTAAGCCTAGAATTACCAATACTTCAAAAATTATATTTTGATATATACGGTGAGTATATAGAAGAAGACTTTAAGAAAATGATTAAAAATACAAAAAATATTATTTTTAAAGAGCCTAAATATACCAGGCAAACTATGTCAAAACTAGAATTGGATACCTTTAATAAGCTGCTTACCGACCCAAAGATTCAAGATATATCATTATTAGCAAGCAGACATGCAGCTAGTGCTGATGGGTTTCATAAAAATGAAAGGATGAAGTACAAATACTGGTTATCTGAATGGGTGCTATAACCTTCCTGTTTCAAAAAATTACGTAACGGACTATTGGTATTTCCGCATCTCCAATATTTTTACTCAGCCATTCTTCGATAGACCTAATAAATACTTGTTTTTCATTTTCACGCAAATCAAAAATAAAATCTCTTACTTCTTGTCTTAGTTCGCAACACCTTGTAATTGACTTTATAAACCTCAAGTCCCTATTAATTTGAGGTACGGAATACGGACAACCTTTGTTAGCAAGTTCAATTAAGTACTCTGTACCGCCAACTCTGTTTAAAGAGTTTTTATTATCTAACTTCTCTGAAACTGTTAAAGGGTCTAAGGGCTTATTTTCTTCAATCAATTCTGACATTGATTGAAAAATAATTTGATGATCTTTACCATCAAAGTCATTAAAATCTAGTTCGCTGCATGTTTCAATGGGAACATGATGACTCATAAATCCACCTAATATTCTTCTCTCATGCTCTCTTCGCGTAAGATGAACATAATATGGAGTCTTTGAATCATAAAGGCTGCAATTATCATCAAAGGGATCTGAAAAAGACAATATGGCATTATCAGCGAAAATGATTTGGTCCTGAAAAAGATTGAAAAAATTATATATTTTCCATCTGAGAGTATTCTTAAGCTTTTTAATTTTAAGATTACAGGCTTTTAATAGAAGAATATTGAAATGCAATATGAATTCTTTTTTTCTATTAAGCTCCTCTATCTTTGCAGCAATAATAAATGGATCCTCTTCGATTGAAGACTTTAGATTACGAATATTGATATCAATGTTTTTAATCTCCATAGGTAGAATGAGTTCACTTTTTAAATGCAGTAATAGATATATCTTCTTAAACAAATTATTATCTAGAATACCCTCGTTAAAAAATATCATCTTATGCTCCGCAAATAATTGATTTTGCATTGGCTATAAGAAAGATATCCTTTAAGTTATTTTTCTTTTTAAAAGAATTAAAAATAGCTAGTCTTTTACTATAATCTACCCCTTCATAGTTCATTTTTAAAATTTCATCTGAAGACATTTTTCTTCTCTCTATCAGTCTCCAGTCTAGATTAAGTCCCTTTATAAAAATTTGATTATCCTTAAGGATTGTTTTTGAACAATAAATAAAAACTAAGTAAATTGGAAAATTTGCTAGTAGAAATTTTTTATTTTTTTTAATCTCTGAATGTGCATGAAAAAGATTTGAATCATGCTGACTTACAGCAAGTTTAACAATATCTTTGTCTTTCTTTAGCTCTGAAGATGCATATTTTAAGCTAGCGCCATACATAATAGCCTTTTTCATAAAGGACTTTTTTGATCTAATCTCACTGCTGACATGAGCTATTTGAGACGAGTCTTCTTTGACTGCTTTAGATGCTACTTTAATATCTTCGCGAATCTTTTCTGGAAAATGCTTAAATAGCGATGGTTTTTTGTCTAAAGCAAGGTTAATAATCTCAATATCATTTTTAAGTCTTTCTGAAACATATAAATAACACTTTCCACTTCTTCTTATGGCAGTTTTTGCAATATCTTTATTATCCTTAAGTACTTTAGGGAAATACTCAAAACATGATGACTTTCCATATAATACTGATTTCATAAGAGAAATATCTAATTTTAATGAATTATCTATCTCTGGATACATGAGTTGAAAATCCATTTTTAAAATCAAAGAAGTGATATCTTTATCTTGCTTGAGGCGAGTTGTAATTTTTTTAAATTTATTGAGAACCCTTATATAGCCCTGCCAATAGCAATCCTCCCCAATATTGTTTAAAAGAATTTCTATTTCTTTGTTATCTAAGAATTTGGAATCATCCTTAATTACATAGCCAGTTTTTACTAATAAATATATTACCTCTTCATCAGATTTATGGAATTTTTCTATAATTTTTGCAATTTCTTGAAACTGCTGCAAGAGGTAGTAACTCTGATTATGCATTTTAAGATAGCTAATGGACAGATCTTTATTCTTCCATAAATCTTCTTTAAATAAAGAAGAATTCTGTACATCACATCCTAGACTAGCCTTACAAAACTTTGTTATATTTTTTAGTCTTAAAGGAAGCAATTTAAAATCAAGACCAGCTTGTATCATTTTAAAGTACAAAGAATCACTAACTATAAAGTCTTTGGGCAATTGTTTGGTTATATTTTTGTATGGACTTCTACCTGCAGATATTGCTTTAATAATCAAAGACTCATCTTTTTGAAATGCCGAAGATAGCTCTCGAAAGTTCTCTCCATTACTAGAGATAAATCTTGAAATTAACTGATAACATGCACTTTGATTTATCAATGAATCTTTAAGATCTTTAGAAAAAATTCTTTTTAATATAGGCTTAGTATTGGTAATATTTCCTGTAATTTTTAATTTGAGGATTTCATTAAATAACAAGCTACTTATCTCTTTTTTCTTTAAACATGAATCAGGTATTTTAAGAAATGCATAAAAAGGATCTTGTTTGACTAAAGCTTCGATTAAATCTTTATTTTTTTGTAAGTTTTCTGAAACATATTCATAAGATTTTTTATTATTAGAAATAGCAATAAGAGCAAGAGATAAATTATCCCTTACTTCTTCAGGAGCTATTGATAAAATGAGTCCATTTTTTGTAACGTAATTCCTGCAGACAATAAAGTTAGATTTCATATTATCTTCAATAAGCGAATATGAATTAAGAACCTCTTGTAAAGATTTATACGATCTATTTGATGCCTCGAAGGCGGCCCTTTTGATTGCATCACTATGAGTTAGCTCAAAGAGCTCACCTTGATGAGAGTTATTATTAGCCATCTTTTAAAAAGAAAAGCTTGTTTGTAAGTCTCTTAAGTTGTTTTCAGAACTTAGATTTTGAGTGCTAAGTTTTAACACTGGAAAAGATATAGTATCTTTTGTTATATATTCATAAAAGCCTGTTTCAATATTTGGAAGTTCCAATTGCTTTTCTTGTTTTTGTTTATCCATCTTTGTCTCCTTAATAAATTAATAACTTATTATCGAGAGTCTGTGCGAATGAATAGTTCGTGGTTAATTTAAAATTCTAAAATATGCTTTTTAGCCCAAGCTAGAAAAAATATATCTTTTTTACTAGCAGCTGCTCGAACAATATTGAAAATGACTTGTCGAGAGGACTTATTAATATTTTTAAAATTAAAATTAATTAAGATATTTTCAGAGTAGTAGCCAGCGAGTGATGGGTCTTGATTAAGTGCTTTTTCATAAATATCTGGATCTCTTCTTAAGATGAAATGACATGCAAAAAAAATAGAACGAATAGGAAGAGTTTTATTTTCAATCATATCCATCCATATTTTTTTTTCTTGTCTAATTTCTTTTGAAATATATTTACAAACCTTTTCATTTCGTTGAATGGCTGCTGTTATAACATCGGTATCTTTTTTCATATTTTTCGACAGATATTGATAACTAGAATAACTTCCCGACACAGCTTTTAAGGCAAGCTCTTTATTATTCTTAAGTCTATCAGAGGCATATTGAATAAAAGATCCATATCTTGTTACTGCTAAATCACATAACTCGTAATCATCTCTAAGTTTTTTTGAAACCCACTTAAATGGGTATTTAAATTTTTTAATGATAGGTAAAAGTAACATCCTATTATTTAAAATGTTGCTGCCAGCATATTTTAAATTCTCAGGACTAAGATTGGGATTTGTTATTTCCAAAATAGAGATATCTTTTTTTAATCTTTCGCTTATAAACCTATAGTCGTTAGGTGCTCTCTTTAAATGCTTTTTTAAGAACCTTTTATTATTTAAGACATCATGACCAAAGAAACACACATCCCTTGACCACCAATTAGTTTTAGATGCCCGAATAGTTTCAATATTTTTCTTATTCTTATAATATTTAATCAAGAATTTATGGTCATTTTGTAATCTAGAACTTAAATATTTAAATGAATGAGGGTCAGTTTCTAAAAAATGCATTGCCGCCTCTTCATTGTCTAAAATTTTTTTAGAAGCAAATTTTGCTGATTGAGGACCTGCGCTTAAAAATAAATTTTTGATATTAGCTATCTTGTTTTTAATATGATTGGGGAGAACTTCAATAAAAGATCCATTTTTTTTCATGCTATTTTTGATTAAGTCTAAATCATAGTCAAAAAAATTAAAGATAAAAACTGAATCTTTGAAAAATACACTTCTAACTGAAGCATCTTTTAATGAATAAAATTTATTTTTTCCATCTAGAAATATATGAGTAATCAGTTTTTTGTTCGCCTTATTTTTTAAGCCATACTTTCGAAATAAATAATCTATACCTTCTCCATCTAAATTTTTATATGAAATTTTTAAAATATCTGACAATTGAAAAGTCATCAAAATTTTTTCATCTACAAGCACTCCACTTTCTATTGCTTTAGTAAATATTCCACTTTGATCCCAAAATGATATTTCGAATCTATTTATTAGGTAGCTTAAAGAGCATGGATTGCCAAACCATCTCCTCCAACCAGTGTCATGTTTAATCATGTATTCTAGAAGATAATTTAGGTTTTTATTATCAATATTAAAGAACCGAATTAGTTGGCTTACGTCAACCGAATTGTAATCCTTTTTTAGGTAAGGAATTAATTTTCTAAAGGTTTCTAAGTTATCCTTGTGGAAAATGCTTTGGATCTCAACTTTAACTTTTTCGCGAAGATCAATATTAAAACCTGCTTGAGTCAGGTAATTCTGTTCTTTTTGTATAATTCTGTCTGAGAGTAATTCCATAGTCCATTCAATATTTTCATCACATGTCACAGAGCCGATTGAATTATTTAAACAATTAAAGAATCTTCCAAAATCACTAATATATTGATAAGACATATTTATTTTTCAATTTAACGATTGAAAAAGTATGCTTGTTAGATACGAAAGAATAATTCGTGCTTATTTATTTTCTAAATCAATTGGTGGATCATTTTTTTGAAGATAAATGAAGTCTTCGGATTGTTGTTGTTTAGAACCAATAAGTATCGCTGGTTGATTTCCATGTTTACAAATATACAGCCTGCCCTGATTATCTACTCCATTGGAAATTTTTTTAGGCACTTCTTCCCAATATTTTGTATTCATGACCCTTTTAAGCCCAATATCCTTAGATTTATTATGAAGTAATTGTAAAATCTCTTCTAATTTCTCAGTTGATTGATAGTACCTCTCAACTGTTTTCTTTCCTCTTTGAAGAAAATAAAATTTTGCAAAGTAACGATCTAAGTTTCTTTCAAAGGCGGCTGATTCTTTTCTTTTTAAGTTATTGAGCTTCTCCTTTAACCTTCTATTTTCTTCTTTTGACTTTTGTAGTTTCTTTTCAGTCGCTTTTTTTTCTTCAATAATTCTTTGTATCTTGACATTCAATTCATCATTATCAGATATATAAGAATTGGCTAGCTCTTCATATATCTTTAATTCCTCAGATATGTCTTTATCAGAAATTGGGTCGTGCACTTCTTGATCATGAATCAAAAAAGATTCAAGACTTATTAGCGGTTTTGTGGCCTCAGTTACTCTTAGAATGTCTTCAAACATATTTTTTATTAAGTCATCGGGTATATCTAAATCAAACCTAAACCAGTAATCATATTGAACATTATTAGGTGCAGGTCTATAGCTCTTCTTACATTCAAAATCAAACTCACCCCAGCGATCTAGAAAAGTTTTTTTAGTTGTATCAATAGTGCTATTGATTGGTCCCGGACTTAAATAGGTAGTTATCTCTGGCGGTAATTCTATTGTTTCAGTGTCTGCGTGTTGTATCGCGGCTCTTGCTGCTTTTGCGTCAAGACATTCATAATCACCCGGGTTGGATAAAATAGCTTTAATATTATCAATTCTCTCATCCGACTCATTTACAGTTACATATGAATAGTAGAAACTCCTTTCAAAGTACCAGTCCTCTTCGTACTTAGGGAAAGAAAAATTTGGAATTTCTGAGTAATGAATTTGTTTCACTGCAAATTCTTGAGGTTCTTTGTCTCCTTGAACCATTCTTAACTGATTAGGGTCATTTGTGTTTACTTGAATTTCAATTGGATTCTCTTGAAGGTTGGTTTGAGTATCAGATTCTGTATTCTGTTTGTTGCTATTAAGGACTTCATTAAGAGGCTTTGACTTATCTGGTGCTAGAAAATTAATTGCAGTATCGCTAAACATAGGCGCATGAAGCCTTGATAGCAAAGATAATGCCTCATCTTTTTGCATCAAAGGGCATTCAGTTGATTTACGAGTATTCTCCTCAGGCTCTCTTAAGTTGATAAAATTACCTTGATATAAAGGATAGACACGACCAGAAATATTAACTCCTGCGGTCATTTCTTGCATTTGGCGTATAGATCTAGGAAAGAAATAAGTTGAAACCTTATTTGATTCATCAATGTAGTGAACTTTTACCTTATGCGACATTTAATCTGATTTCTTCAAAGATATTACTCTTCTAGTGTAAATTGTTGAATTTTTTCTAAGCTTAGTGATTCCACGCCTATGCCCTCAATACTACCTACAACGCCAGTTATAGAGTCAGCCAATCTATCTAGAACTTTTTCTCGTCTGTTCCATTTTGTTTTGTAAGCATTTTTTTCTTTTACCATTTCCTCATTAAGATCTTGGTAGACTTGGCCCATGGCTTGTATCTGATTTATAAAGTCACCTGTTACATACTCTAATAAATTATCGATGGGAGCTTTAGATTTAAAGTTTTCTAAGTTTTTCTGGTTTGCCTGCCTTAAAATACCATCTCTTAAAGCCCTAACTAGGCCAATTACATGAGGGCCTGGCTTGCAAAGCCATATTCTTTTATCAATTTGAGCTAATATATCCTTTTCTTTAGCTGGAAATGCTTTGCTAACAAGAATACCAATATCCGATCCATCTTCATTCAAATCAGATTTTAGTTTTTCTATCCAATTGTTTGACCAACTCTTTGTACTTTTCGATTCAAAGAGAATGGCGCCAGCTTCAAAGCCACCGTCTGTAAAAATAACATGTCTGATGTCTGCGCCCCTTTGCCCTTTTTTTATAGGTGAAAAGGTATCATTAGGAAAAGCTTCTTCTAAATGGGCTTGCAAAAGCTCTTCAGCTATCTCACCCTGTATTTCTACAGACTGATCTTTTGTTTTACTAATTGCCTTAGAAATCCCTGACTGGCTGTCTTCTAGCCCTTTAACAGTTCTCTCTAACTTTAGTTCAAGTGCTTTATTTTTAGCTTCTAATTTTTCTATTTCATCAACGGACTCTTCAATACCTTGGTTAATTAGCTCCTCAGCTAAGTCAACCTGCGACAAGTCAATTTCATTAATCTCTCCACACTTACCACAAATAAATTCAGCCATAATAAATACCTCTCCTTAAATATCTAATAAGCACTTAACACAAGCTACAAAACTAGACTGTTTCTTCGTACTTATCCTCGTAATATATATCTATATAAAATCTATATTTTTTTTTAGTTTTTTTAAAAAATATTAACTCATCCAGAGGCTTAAGATCTTCAATTTTTTTTCCAGTTTGAATAAGCTCCCAGTTTGATATTTTTTCTCTAATCAGATGTTTAATATCTGAACCAAACTTTAATATATATCTATTAGTATTAATATTTTTTTCTGCTATGAATTTTGCTTTAAATACAGGATAGTCAACTTTATTCTGTCCATTATTAGATGAATATATTGGACCCATCTCTATTTCGCAATCGATATCTTCTTTAGAGCCATATTCGAGTTCAAAGAATGAGTAAAGCCTTTGCGGTATGCCTGTTACTCCATCATGTAACAGGGAATAATCAGGCATCTTTGCTAGCAATCCAAATGAGTCATTCCCATCGTAAGGCCCTCCAATCCAAGAATCAGAGGACTTTCTAATAAAATCTTTTTTTAAGTCATATGCAAGGTGACCATCTAAATTTACATTATTTTCTCCAACTCTATGCAGGTACTGATTATCTTCATGAGCGTCTAGTTTAATTTGGTAATAAGTTTTACCATTATCAATCCAATTAACTCTTTTTATGTTGTGTTCTGCTCTAGGATTATTGCTTGCCTTTTCATAGGTTTGTATATTTTTAATGAATGTATTTTTATTGCTAGTGATAAGCTCTAGACCTGTTGTTCTTTCATAATGGGTTGTTTGTATTTCATCTCCACCAAAAGCCTCAACCCATCTAAATAAATTGTCTACAAAAAACTTTATTCCACCTCTTGAAGGAGCTGGATCATCCATAAGAGCATTATGAAGATGAGAAGTTACCCACCCAAAATTTTTATGTGTATGATCGCTATTTTCTTTCAATAAATTAATCAGCCATTTAAATATCTTAGTTTGTCTAAAAAGATTAGAAAGAAGAGTTTCATGTTTAAGATATTCATCCATAAATTCAGGTTCTATATGCACCACTGCTCTTCGAAAGCCTACAATATTTCCAGGAAGCATCGACATTATTTCAACCGGGCTTACCCTGAGAAGACTTATATCATTGATTAAGTCTTGATTCTGAAGAGGTTTCTTGTGTGCAAAATCTGCAGAATCAAAACCTTGATCTTCTTCACCAAAAGAATCTTCTAATTCACTCATCCAGTCTTCTATAGACACAACAAAATCTAATGGATGTGTATGGAATAGATCTTGTACCCATATATTTGGATCTAACGGTTGTAATTTATCTAGTAAGTTATTACTCCATTTAAACGAATCATGCTGATCTTCTATCTTATCAAATGAATTAAGTTCTGATTGCATAGATGTATAAAGCTCATCATCAATCCAAATGACGTCCTCTTGCATAGATTGAATTCTTTTAAGATCATCTTCAGAGGGAGCTAATTTTGTACCTAACTCAATATTGCCATAACCCTCTAGACTTAGTCCTCTCATTGTTAAGTTGGCGCTACCAAGCATTAGATGCTCATTATCAAAGATAAAAACTTTACTGTGAAGATTGTTCAAAATACCTACATTCCAACCTAATTGTTTACAGATATTGTAGATTTCTAAGTCAGAGGCCCCTTTTATTAAATCAGAAGCGCTAAGCCTCCCTATAATATTAACCTCTACAGATGAATCTAGATTATCTTTAAGCCAATGAACGGCAGAGCATTTTATAAAACCTGAAAAAATATTAACAGAATTGGAGGTTTTAGCCATAAGCAGCTCAGCCTCGGCCTTAAACTCCTCTCCAGATAATAAATGATTATTCAAATTAATTTTTTGCGTGGCGTATCATTTTCCTTATATATCTTCCCCAATCATCTCTTAACTCATCAAATAGTTCTTTTGGGTTAGCATTCCTGGCTAAATCCTCTGATCTTGTATAAGCTAAAAGCACCGCTTGAAGTGCCTTTATTGGTCTCTTATCATTCATTTCTTCTATTGGTTTATAGAATTCTTTATAAAAGTCATGATCTATATTAATTACTAAAGTTGCAGCTTTACCTATAACTTTTACATCAATAAAAGTAGATCCTCCCCATGCATCTAAAGTAATGTCTATAACCCAGTCTTCTTGCTCTTCAGCTATTATTTTTGCGTCTTCTTCAGTAGTGCCATTTCCTTCAGCAAGAATTAAATCTATTTTTTCTTGTATTAATGTATCTTTATCTTTTGATTTTGCTACATTTGCTGAGTGTGTTGATTCGTTTGGATCTATATCATCCTGAATAACCTCAACAATTGGTTTGATTCTTGGCTTTGAGGTTCTAACTCCGCTACTTCTTTTATCAACAGCCTTTCTAAGATCTCCAATAATCCGAACAAGTTCTCTTTGAAATTCTGCTCGAAATTTAGCTTTTAAATTTCCTTCTCTAGCATCATCTGCAACATCAGTCATATCTCCAGGTGCAAGCCATTCAATATCAGTCAAGTCTTGTTTATTATTAGTCACACCAAAAAATTGATCTAAAACAGGATCAAATCTTACTTCACAACCCCACCATCTTTGTGTTGTGACTTTTGCATCAAAATAACCTTTATGATTAAGAATAATCTCTCTTCCAGATCGAACAAAACTGATACCAACATTATCACCATAATGTTTACCATATGCTGTACTTCCGGCTGTTTTACTACCTGTAGTCATTTGATCACCAGCGGACTGAATTTCAGGCTTTGCTATAGAAGTTAAAAAATGTAATCTTGATGTAAGGCCTGGCTCGTACTCCACATCTATAAAATATCCATCTTGATCTAATACATTCATTGCCTCATTTGTAGATTCATTTTCATAGCCTGGACAATTATTTGGTGTAAGAAGATACAAAGGGTCATTTGCGAGCAATGGCTTTGAGGCTGATATAACACCTTCATCTATAGAATCAAACTGGATGATTCTCTTATTACCTAGATCATCATCATCATCAAGAAAATGTCTAAAAACTCTACAAAGATGTTTGTTCATTCTTCTATACAAAGCATCAGATTTAGAAATATCAATTCTGTCGCAGTTTTTCCATAAAACTAATGTACCTGAATCTTCTATTGCTTCACCATAATGGCTGAGAATTTCTTTTGGAATTTTAGATGTTTTTGCTGGAGTTAGGTTTTGCTGGCCAGATGCTTGAACTTCATCAATGTCCAAATAGGCTAAATTTGGTTTTTCACCGTTTTGCCAACTATAAACTTCAATTCTTTTACATTGCGATATTGATGATTGGGTCAGACCTACTCCAAATCTTCCAATTTTAGATGTCTTATCCCCAGCAGATTCTCCAAAACCAAGACATGAGGATAAAACATCCAAAGTCATACCACCCCCATTATCAAGAACGCCTATTGTATTGACTTTTAATTGCCTTGTATTTGTGTACTGAACATAGTCTGATAACGTAAAAATTTTAATTTTGTCTGCATCAGCATCAATAGAATTATCTATAATCTCAGCTATTGCATTTGCAGTATTTTTATAACCCCCATCTCTAAAAGATGAAAGAGCTTTACCTGCCGGAAAGATTGGTGAACTGCTTAATTCTTGACTACTCATAAAATTTTCTCCTAATATAAAATACTAAATATACATCCATGGTACGAAATAATAGTTCGTACTATTACATCATTAAATCCAGTCTTTTTCAAAATATGTAAAGGCTTGATCAACTTTAGGGAGGTTAGCAAAATTATCTTTAACATTAACTATTATGCATTCCTTAGTCCCACCCATTTTAATGCCCCTAATTCCTCTTCCTAACATCTGAGAATACAGCACTACAGAAAGAGTAGGTCTTGCAATTACGACTGCATCTGTTTTTGGTGCATCAAACCCAGTCGTTAATACTCCAAAATTTATTAAAACTTTTATTCTACTTTCTTTAAACTTGTCAATATTATTTACCCTTTCACTGTATGGGGTCCCTCCTTCAATGCAAGCAGCATTTATACCTTGTGATTTTAAACAAATTGTTAATAATTGTGCATGAAGAACTGATACGGCGAAAACTATAGTTTGTTTCTTTTTTTCAACAAGCTCAATTATTTGTTGAACAATGCTAATATTTCTTGAAGTATCTTCAGCTATGATTTTTGATATTTCATCAGGGATCTGTAATTTTTCAGCAATGTATTCCCAATGCCTTTCATCGATATCTATTTTTGAGCCTTCAAGCTCATAATAATTAACTTCTGAGAGAACTTTTTGGTCTTGAAGGTATCGTATTGGACTAGGTTCTGCGTATTCCCCTTTTAGGGTAATTTTATTTCTATTAAAAAATTCTGATACTTTATTTGATTCTTCTCCGCCACCTCGTCCTGGAGTTGCAGTGAGTCCAATCAATTTAGCACCTCCAGTAATTGTTTTGATTGCATCTGCATATGTAGGGGCTGGAGCTTGATGAGCCTCATCAACAATTGTAAGCGAATTTAGTCTTTTGATATTTGCAAAAAACCCAAACGACTCATTTCTTTTCGAATATAAAGCCGCATAACAGGTGTCAAGCTAG